>JGI20225J20221_1001272_pt1 | contig 28255 bp, 14 predicted proteins | sample BioMet4_FD_20221 | JGI IMG/M metagenome (IMG submission 20221)
GTCAGTTCGCCCCATCCTCGCTCTTTCCAGAATCGGTTTCTTTTGCGTCTGAAACGACTTGTTCCTTGGATTGGAGCCGTTACGAGGAAGTGACCCCAACCTTAAGTAACTACCCCGTTACCTCCACCCACATTTAGGACGACTCGGGAGTGAGGGGAGCGTTATCCCCAGCAAAAAGGGCTTTGATTCCGCCAATCCCGGTCCAATTTTAGCTGGTTTTCAGCTCTTTCCATAACGAAAAAAGTGGCCATGATTCAAAATAGAGAGACATTTCAAACGTTCTTTTGCTGGAGCCTAGTCTTGTTAAGACAAAGTGACTTTATTTTGTGAAAATGCTAAAAATGACCATCAAGTCTTTCGGGGTGTAAAGAGTATAACTCTTTCGCCTCTCTTTTGGGTATAATAACGAAGTGGCAATGGGGTTCTATGCTCAACTTTAGATTTAAGGTTTTCTTCTTTGGCCTTTTGGCACTTTCTTTAAGCGCCTGCACTTTGAGCAAATCCCCAAGCTATTCCTCTTCGTTTGCTCCTCGCTCATCCTCATCGACAACGTCTTCTGCTGCCATTTCCTCAAGCTCTGCTTCTGGCACCTCGGCTTCTTCCAGCAACCCAACTTCTTCCAGTTCCTCATCGGGGGACAATTCCTCGTCTTCGAGTTCGTCTTCTTCGGCCTCAAGTTCTTCCGTTTCTTCAGGCCAATCCTCCTCGAGTTCTTCTTCGTCTTCAGCTTCCTCGTCTTCCTCAAATGGCTCTTCCTCTTCCATCCCGGCGCCGACTTATCATCGTGTGGTTTTTAAAAACGACGATGGCAGCGTTCTTCAGAGTTCTTCTTTCGTTGAAGGGGAGATGCCCCATTATGACGATGAGGCTCCGAGCAAGAGTCCAGATGCCCAATACTCCTATACCTTTAAAGAATGGGAGCCCGCTTTAGCTCCGGTTTATGCCGATGCGATTTATACCGCCCGCTATGAAGCCAGCGTCAACAGCTATGTGGTGCGCTTCGTTAACGAAGACGGCACTTTGCTTCAAGAAAGCAGCTGGGACTATGGCAAAACTCCCGAATATCTTGGCAAAACCCCGCTGAAAACCGCTGGAGTCGATTACCGCTATGCCTTTGAAGGCTGGTCGCCCATGATTACTCCGGTGAGTAAGAAGGCAACCTATGTCGCTCAGTTCTCTAAAGCAATCCAACAATACACCATCACGTTCCTCGACGAAGACGGCAGCAAATTGGAAAGCAAGGCCTGGGATTATGGCAGTACCCCTTCTTATGGCGGAAGCGTTCCGAAAAAGAGTTCGACGGACAGCAAAACCTATTCCTTTGCCGGTTGGGTTCCGGAAATCGCTTCAGTCCAAGGAGAAGCTACCTATCGAGCTCATTATGAAGAAGGGGCGCACTCCTATGAAATTCGCTTTCTCAATACGGACGGGAGCATTTTGCAATCGAGTCTCGTGGCTTATGGCGAAACCCCGGTTTACTCGGGCTTGACGCCAAGTTTGCCCGCGACAGCGGAATTCAGTTACCTTTTCAATGGCTGGGATAAGACAATCGTTCCAGCGGTGGGAGAAGCGGCTTATACCGCCACCTACGTTTCGACGAAACGGAGTTATCCCATCTCTTTCTTCGCCGAGGATGGGACGCTGATCGAATGCTCTTACTGGACTTATGGCGATACCCCGGTTTTTCAAGGGAAAGTGCCTCTCAAGGCTTCAACGGTGGATTTGGATTATACCTTCAGTGATTGGACGCCCAGCATCGCCCCAGTCAGCGGTGAAGCTTCATATCATCCCAATTATCAAACGAGCGTTCGTCGCTATACCGTCACGTTTGCCAATCCCGATGGCAGCGTTATTTCGACCCTCTCCGTTCCCTATGGAACCACGCCGACATATTCGGGGTCCACGCCGACTTATGATGTCGTAGGGCGCACCTTCTCCTTTAAAAAATGGGATAACGATTTTGCTCCGGTCGGGGGCGATCAACTTTACACCGCTCAATACACCGAGCTTCAGGCGACGGACGCGCTCACTTTCGAGTATGATGAAAACAGTAAAACTTTCGCCGTGTCGGGTTGCAATTATTCGCCTCGGGGCATTACCATCCCGACCACGTTTGATGATGGGACGCACTCGGCGCCGGTGACGGCCATCAAGTGGTCTTCTTTCTGCTGGCATTCCAATTTGACCTCCATTGTCATTCCTGAAGGCATCACAACGATCCAAGATAGCGCATTCTATGGATGCGGCAATCTTCGGAGTTTGAGAATTCCAAAATCCGCGACTTCAATTTCCGGTAGCGCTTGGCGCGATTGTCATCATCTCGATGATCTTCTTGTTGATTCAGATAACCCCAATTATTCCAGCGAGAATAACGCCTTCTTTGACAAAAACAAAACCATTCTTTATGGCTACAATGGAAGTGTGACCAGTTTTGAGATCCCTTCCAGTGTCTCGAAAGTTAACGATTATGCCTTCTACAATGACGAACTTTTGACTTCGGTGACCATTCCGGAAGGCGTTACCACTCTTTCACAAAGCGCTTTTGAAGGGTGTTCGTCTTTATCCTCTCTCACTCTCCCCTCGACGCTGACCACCTTGGGTTCCTATGCCTTTTCCCGCTGCTATGCCTTGGAAAAAGTTCAGATCCCAGGTTTGGTCTCTTCAATAGGGTTTAGCGTTTTTCTGAACTGCCCGAAAGTGATGGAAGTAACGGTCGATCCAAACAACGCTTCGTTTTCCACCGATGGGAAGGCCGTATTCAACAAAAATAAAACCACATTGGTGGTGTATGTTTCTTCGGATACTTCCTATGCGATCCCGGAAGGGGTGACGCGGTTAGAATATCTTTCATTCAATTCTTGCGCTTGGCTGAGTTCGGTTTCTTTCCCTTCAACGCTGAAATCCATCGGCTGGTCCGCGTTTTCGGGGTGTTCCAGTCTTCAATCCGTCCTCATCCCCGAAGGCGTCACAGGGATGGAATCTCAGGCTTTTTCTTCCTGCTCGGGGTTAACGACGCTTTCGCTTCCTAGCACCCTGGTCAATGTCAATTCGAGCTTCCTCGACTATTGCCATAAAATTGATTCTTTGAGTGTCGCCGCTGGCAATTCGGCCCTTTCAACGGACGGAAAAGCGTTATTCAATGCGGACAAGAGTTCGCTCATTACTTACCCTTCCCCCTCTACGCAATATGAGATCCCTTCTGGCGTTAAAACCATCAAGTACAACGCTTTCGCCACTTCGCCCATCACTTCCGTGAGCATTCCTGAAACCGTCCAAACCCTAGAATATTGCGCCTTTTATAATACCCCTTTAACCTCGGCGGTTTTACCCTCTTCGTTAACCATTTTAGGCTCGGAATCTTTTGGCTGGTGCTCTTCCTTAGCCTCCGTGACGTTCGGCTCTGGACTGACTCAAATTGGAAGTTATTGTTTTTATGACACTTCCATCTCTTCGGTGAGTTTGCCCGCTTCCTTAACCTCGATTGATTATTATGGTTTTGCTGCTTGCCGAAATCTGAAGGATGTTTCCTTTCTCGGAAGCATGGCTCAATGGTCAAGCGTGAGCTTGAACAGCCAATGGAAGCAGAGCAGCCCTTTCACCGCGATCGTTTGTTCGGATGGCAGCGTCAGTGTTTGATTAGAATCTCTGCAGAACCGACTTCTTTTTTGCGAATCCCTGCTGAAATAGCCTGAACCAATAGAAGAAAAAGGGTTTTTGAAACCCTTTTTCGCTTAAAATTATCGAAGGCTTTAGATGCCGGCGATGCGGCGGATGTGCTCCTCCGACTCCGGGGTCCTCCCCTCGCCGAAGATCTCTCCCATCCGGCCGATCAGCTCCTCGCCGTGGGCCTTCACGAAGACGGGGTTCTCCCCCTCGAGCTTGCGGATGACCTTCTTCGAGAGCATGTCGTCGACGGCCTCGTCCTCGCTCCCCCCGCAGGCCGCGAGGACCGGCGCGTAGGCGCGGATCTGGGCCATGATGCGGTTGCCGAAGCTGACGCGGAAGGTCGACGAGAGGTAGGCGTCGAGCTCCCCGATCCTGCGGAGGGCCCCCTCCGATAGCGGGCTCCTCTCCCGCGCCTCGGCGGCCAGGCGGAGGAGCGACGTCGCGGAGATGCGCGCGCCCGGGGCCGGCCTCTTCGGCTCCCACGGCTCGGCCCGGCGGTCGAGGTCGAGGACCATCGCGCGGTCGTAGACCTTGTCGGAGATGGCGAAGGTCGAGTCGTCGTTGTTCGCGGTGCCGAGGAACCAGACGTTGTCGGGGAGGAGGATCCTCCCGTGCGACATCCTCCTCGGGTCCCCGTAGGCCCCGGAGGCGGCGACGACGAGCTGGCGGGCGTCCCCCGCGGGCAGCTCCAGAAGCGAGAGGAACTCGGAGAAGTAGTACTCGACCCGGGCGATGTTGAGCTCGTCGAGAACGATGACGCGGATCTCGTCCGAGGCCCCCGCGGCGTAGACCGTCTCGAGGATCGGGGTCTCGTTGAAGCGGCGGGTGAACTCGTTGTAGTAGCCGAGCAGGTCGGACCTCTCCTTCCACATCGGCTGGACCGGGACGACCACGGAGGGGGTCCCGACGAACTCCCCGAAGGCGACGGCGAGCGAGGTCTTGCCCGTGCCCGACATGCCCTGGAGGATCATGGTGCGGCTGACCGTGAGCGAGGCGACGAACCTCCTCACGTCGGCCTCGGTGTAGTAGAGCGGCCTCTCCCGCGCGGCCATGAACTCGCGGAACCCCTCGCAGGCCCCCCTCAGCGTGAGGCCCCCCTCCTCCGGGGCCCTCTCGAAGGAGGGGTGGTCCCGGTCGAACTGGAGCAGCTCGGGGAAACGCGAGAGCTTCTTGGTATCCTCAAAGGAGTTCACGCTCCGCTTGAAATCATCATAGCTCGGCAGATCGTTCCCGCTGAGGACGTGGACGAAGCACATGCCGATCATGTCGACGAGCAACAAGCCCAAAATCACCAAAAAGGCGTTCGTCAAACCGTTTTTCTGAAAATGGAAGCGGTTGTCGGGAGCGGTGGCGATGATGAGCAGAAGGAGAATCAGCACGGCGAGGGCAAGGGCGCAGGCCAAAAGCAGCGCCACCCTGGTCCAGACGAATGAGGTCGAGAAGTAGTTGATCCGCTTCTCGGGGGCAGAGTCCTTGCTCTCCTTTTTTTCCAATGGGTCTTTCATATCCGATCCTCCTTATTTCTTTTTGTAGGGGTTGTCTTTGAAGAGGTCCTTGCGGATCGCTTTCTTCGCCTCTTTCCAGGCCGCGTCGAAGAAGCGGTCCAGCGTCTTCTTCTCGCTTTCGAGTTCGAGGAAGCGCTCGCGGCTCGCGAAATCGGCCGGGCGGGGGCTTTTCCCCTTCGCCACGCGGAGGGCCGTGAGCTCCGCTTCGGCCAAGGCGACTTTTTCGTTCGCTTCGGCGGTGGAGCGCTCTTTCTCGGCGCTGGCCTCGGCGACAGCCTTGGCGGCATTCTCTTTCGCGGAGGCCGCCTCGCTCTCGCTTTGGGCAAGTTGCTTTTTCAAAGAAGCGATTTCCCCGCTTTCCTCGTTGGCTTTGTTGCTCCAATTGGCAATCTCGGCTTGAAGGGACCTTTCCTTCGCCCCGTATTCCTTGTCTTTCGCCTCGAGCTCGGCGCGTTCCTTTTCTTCGAGGGCCTGTTTCTGCTGGGCCAGCTCGGCCTCGTGCGCGGCTTTGAGGGTCGCGATCTCTTTCGCTTGGGCTTCCTTGAGGGTTTCGATCTCTTTCGCCTGGGCTTGCTTGAGGGCGGCGATCTCCTTTTCGTGGTCGGCGATGATGGAATCGAGGATCCGCTGGTGCTTGTCCTCAGCCTCTTTCATCGCCTGGGCGTGCTCAGCGTTGAGGGCGGTGATCTTCTCTTCGTAGCTCTTCCTTAACGTGTCCATCTCCGCCTGAGCCTTGGCGACTTTCTCCTGGAGGATTTGGTAGCCTTTTTCGAGGAGCAGGAGATATTCCCCGATCGGCTTCCCGCTGTCTTTGGCCTTGCCGAGGAGCTGGGCGATCTGCTCTAGGATGGCTTGATCGCTCACCTCTTTCCGCCGCTTCTCCTCCAAGAGGAAGCGCTCGCGGAGCTCGCTTTTCAGTTCGTTATTGATGACGTAGGTCAAAAAGGAGGAGAGGGTGAGGATTTCGCTCAGGTCGTTGGAGACCTCCTCGGTAAAGGGCGAGATCTTCTTCTCCGTTTTCGTGATGGTGTAGCCCGCTTTGTTGTAGGAGCTCACGAAATCGTAGAGGGCGAGCGACTCCTTGAAGTTCACGTCCATCTTGAGGACGTTGGTTTTGACGATCGGCCGCTTCACCATCGGGGCCTTGCTGACTTCTTGCATCAGGGGGCGCCGCAACAAGAGGATGATGTCCTCGAGGATGCTGTTGATGCGACGGATGACGTCGGCCTGCTTGTTTTTCTCGGTGGCGATCGGGTCGTTTTCCCGCCGCTCGGAGAGGTCCATGACGAAATCAATCTTGCGGTAGCCGAAGACGAAGCTCTTCCGCATCTGGCATTTCCCCTCGTAGAGGTTCGCCGCTTCGGTTATGGCCATGAGGCGGCTCGAGACGAAGTCCTTGAGGTAGGACAAAGCGGTGTAAACGACCCGGTTCTCATAGACGGCGTATTCGCTTTCGCGCCGGACCATGAAAAGTTTGTCGGGGATCAAGGGATCCTCCTCGTTGTCGGGCAATCGGGTGATGTAATCGCTGTGCTTGGCGAGGTCGGAGACGGAATCCTTGGAGACGCTGCGGATCTTCTCAATCGGGAGCACTTCGCCGTTATTGCGGATGAACTGGCGTTCCTCGCGGATCGCCTTGCCCATGTAGACGAGGCCCTTCTCAATCGCGAGGACCCAATCCTCGTCGATCTGGCATTGGGTGACGGTCATCAAGACGAAATCATCGGCGCTTTTCTTGGCGCTGAGGGATTTCTTGATTAAGGTGTTTTCTTTATTGCCGAGGAATTCGTTCTCATAAGCGAGGAAGGCGCGGTAATAGATATCATTTTGATCCATGGTTTTATCCGTTGGCTAAAATGCGGCGGATGTGCTCCTCCGACTCCGGGGTCCTCCCCTCGCCGAAGATCTCTCCCATCCGGCCGATCAGCTCCTCGCCGTGGGCCTTCACGAAGACGGGGTTCTCCCCCTCGAGCTTGCGGATGACCTTCTTCGAGAGCATGTCGTCGACGGCCTCGTCCTCGCTCCCCCCGCAGGCCGCGAGGACCGGCGCGTAGGCGCGGATCTGGGCCATGATGCGGTTGCCGAAGCTGACGCGGAAGGTCGACGAGAGGTAGGCGTCGAGCTCCCCGATCCTGCGGAGGGCCCCCTCCGATAGCGGGCTCCTCTCCCGCGCCTCGGCGGCCAGGCGGAGGAGCGACGTCGCGGAGATGCGCGCGCCCGGGGCCGGCCTCTTCGGCTCCCACGGCTCGGCCCGGCGGTCGAGGTCGAGGACCATCGCGCGGTCGTAGACCTTGTCGGAGATGGCGAAGGTCGAGTCGTCGTTGTTCGCGGTGCCGAGGAACCAGACGTTGTCGGGGAGGAGGATCCTCCCGTGCGACATCCTCCTCGGGTCCCCGTAGGCCCCGGAGGCGGCGACGACGAGCTGGCGGGCGTCCCCCGCGGGCAGCTCCAGAAGCGAGAGGAACTCGGAGAAGTAGTACTCGACCCGGGCGATGTTGAGCTCGTCGAGAACGATGACGCGGATCTCGTCCGAGGCCCCCGCGGCGTAGACCGTCTCGAGGATCGGGGTCTCGTTGAAGCGGCGGGTGAACTCGTTGTAGTAGCCGAGCAGGTCGGACCTCTCCTTCCACATCGGCTGGACCGGGACGACCACGGAGGGGGTCCCGACGAACTCCCCGAAGGCGACGGCGAGCGAGGTCTTGCCCGTGCCCGACATGCCCTGGAGGATCATGGTGCGGCTGACCGTGAGCGAGGCGACGAACCTCCTCACGTCGGCCTCGGTGTAGTAGAGCGGCCTCTCCCGCGCGGCCATGAACTCGCGGAACCCCTCGCAGGCCCCCCTCAGCGTGAGGCCCCCCTCCTCCGGGGCCCTCTCGAAGGAGGGGTGGTCCCGGTCGAACTGGAGCAGCTCGGGGAAACGGGTGAGCTTGTTTTTGGCATCGCTTTCCATTTTCTCCGTCATGTTTTGCCGCTTATATTGGCTCCGTTTTCGCAAATCGAAGATCGTGGCGAATGAAATCACGACGATGAGCAGCGAGAGCACGACGATATAAATCGCAATCGCCGTGTTGCTGGTCAGATAATCCATTGTCGTTTCCTGAATCAAGATGTTTTCCATAAGGGGTGTTCCTTCCTAAATGATGGCTGCGCTCTATCGCGTTACGTTCCGCTCGACTCGACCCAAATAAGCGGCACGTGATTCGCGTCATAATGCCAATGTTTGCCGTCATAATTGGCATTTTCGCTATAGTAATAAACCATCGTCGAATTATCCTTCCAGTTCGCCCCAGAAGTGTAATTGGCTTCGGTGGCGGCGAAGAAGAGAATCAAGTTCGGGCAAGAAGCGAAAGCGCTGGTTCCAATCGAAACCACGCCGGAAGGGATGATGATGGCGCCGAGAGAAAGGCAATTGTCAAAGGCGTAGGCTCCGATGCTCTTCACGCTGGAAGGCAGGGTGATCGAAGTGAGATTGGTGCAAAAGAAGAACGCGTAGTTTGGAATGGCGGTGAGCGAAGAGCCCAAATCGACCTTGGTTAAGCCCGTGTCATTGGCAAAAGCCCAGACGCCAATGGAAGTGACGCCAGCGGGCAAAACGATTTCGCTTAATTTGGAACAACCATTGAAGGCGTAGTCGCCGATGGCAGTCAATTTCTCGGGGAGGGTGATCGCAGGTAGTAGCGTGCAGCCATTGAAGGCGTAATTGCCCATGCTCGTAATGGAACTGCCAAGGCTCACCTTTGTTAAGCTGCTACAGCCGAAAAAGCAGCTGTCCGGGATGGCGGCGAGGCCTTGGCCCAACTGGGCTTGGGCCAGTCCGGTGCAGTTTTGGAAAGCCCCGGTGCCAAGCGAGGTTACGCTATCGGGCACCGTGATGGTACTCAATGCGGAATTCGAAGCGAAGCAGAAGGCTCCGATCGAGGTGAGGCTATCAGGCAAAGTCACCTCTTTTAAGGCGGTATCGCCGCTGAAGACGCTCTGATCCAAAGCCGTCAATTTGGCAGGCAGGCTCACGCTGGTTAAAGCGGTGCAATTGGCAAAAGCTCCTTCGCCGATTTTCGTTAAAGAAGAACCCCAGCTGATGCGACTGAGCTTCGTGCAACCATTAAAAGCGTTGGTTCCGATGGAAGTGACGCTGTCGGGGATGACAATCTCCTCTAAAGAAGAGCAGCCATAGAATGCATAATCGCCAATCGAGGTCGTTCCTTTGGATAACGTGACTTTCTTCAGTTGGCTGAGGTTTTGGAAAGTGCTAGAACCCACGACCACGAGCGACTCGGGCAGAACGATTTCGTTGATCGTAGTGAAAGCGGAACGCCAACTCTCGGGGATTGTGAGGCGCCCTTCGGCGAAGGTGATCTTGCTAAGGGCGGTGCAACCCACGAAAGCGCTTGAAGAAAGAGTGTTCAGATTGAGCGGGAGGGCGATTTCAGTTAAGGCGGTGTCGTTAGCAAAACAAGCATCGCTGATGAGATTGATATTTTTGCCCAGAATGACGCTACTTAAACTTGTGCAGGAATCGAAACAATTACTATTGAGGATCGTCACGCTGTCGGGAATGGTGATCGTGGTCAAACGGGAACAATTTTGGAAAGTTTGAGAGTTCAGCGTGGTCAAAGGAGAAGGCAGAACGATGCCATTGAGACTTGTGCAATTTTGGAAAACGCGGCACCCCAGCGAATTGAGTTTGCTGGGTAAGGTGATGCTGCTCAACTGACTGCATCCGCTAAAAACATCGTCATAGATCGCGGTTAAATTTTCATCTAAACTGACTTGAGTCAGTCCGGTGCAGCCGCTAAAACAAGAACTGGCGAGGAAGTTGACGTTATTGGGAAGAGTGATGCTCGTGAGGGCAACGTCGTTGGAAAAAGCGTTGTAGTTCAGGTAAATCAGCGTGGAGGGGAAGCTGATCTCGCTCAGGGCGCTGCAATTGCCAAAGGCCCAGCCGTCAATAGAGGACGTCTTCGGCGGCAATAAGACTTTGGTGAGTTTTTTGCAGTTGTTGAAGCAACTGTAGCGAACCATGCTCAGGCCCGTCAAAGAAAGATCGGCGCTTTCAAGGCCGGTGTCGGAAGAGAAGACTCCGTTGCCCATGTTTTGAAGGGAAGCAGGGAGGACGACTTCTTTTAAAGCCGGACAATTTTCAAAGACGTAATCTGAGAGGAAATTCAATCCTTCGGCGAAGGTGACGCCACCGAGATTCGTGCAAGCGGAAAAGGCTTCGAATCCGATGGAAGATAAACTGGCGGGAAAACTCAGCTGGGTTAGCGCTCCGCACCCTTGGAAGGCGTAACGTTCAATCGTGGTTAAAGCGTTATCGAAGACGATACTGCTTAATTTCTTGCAGGAGTGGAACGCATTGGCCTCAATGGTGACGAGGCTGTCCGGGCAGGTGAAGGAGGCGAGAGATTGCGGGGCGATTTTGAGCGTGCTCTTATCGCTATTGAACAAAACGCCATCGACGGCGGAATAATAAGCGCTGCCCGCTTCGACTTCGAAAGCGCTGATCGAGTTCCCGTTGGTGAAGAGATCCGGCGAAAGATAAGCCAAAGCCGCTGGAACGACGAAGGTTCCCGATTTTTTCGGGGGGAAGAACAATAGGGTTTGTTTGTCTTTGGTGTAAACGACGCCGCCAAGGGAGGCATATTTGGTGTTGGCGTCATCGACGCTGAGACTCGCCAGGGAAGAACAATTTTCAAAGATGTTGGAATCGAGGCTGATGCTCGAAGCGGGGATGTTGAGAGAATCAATGCCCGTATTGGCGAAACAACGGTTTTTTAACGCCGTCACGTTCTTGCCCAAGAGGATGTTTTTGAGCGAAGAGCAGGCATTGAACGCTTCGCTTGAGACGTCAACCGCACAATCGGAAAAAACAACTTGAGCCAGCGAGGAACAACCTTCAAAAGCTTTGGCCCCTATGCTCTTGATCGAGGAGGGGAGAATTATCGAGCGAAGACTGCAGGAGGAAAATGCGGAAATACCGATCGTCTCGAGACCTTCGGGCAGGATGATGCTGGCGAAGGGATTGCTTGAAAAGGCAGAATCCTCAATGGTTTTGAGGCTAGAAGGCAAAGTCACGCTCGTGAGGGATTTATTGGCAAAAGCTTTGGTGCCAATCGTGGTGATGCTTTCGGGGAAAGTGATGCTCGAGGTCGAGAGAATGCTGAAAAGGACTTTGGTGCCAACCCGATCTAAGAAATAAGGGTAAGAGAAGGAGTAGTTTTGATTGCCTTCCGCGACAACGATTTCTTTTACACCGCTCAAGTAAAAAGCGCTGGGATCGACCGAGGTGACACTGGCAGGAAGAGCGATGCTCGTGAGGGCGTAGCAGTTTTGGAAAGCGCTGGGGCCGATTTGGAAAAGATTTTCGCCCAAATGAACGCTTTTGAGGTTGGAGCAACCCCCAAAGGCACCAGCCCCGATTGTCGTAATGCTGTCTTCAAGATAAACGGAAGTTAAATTAAAACGGTTTTGGAAGACATAATCGTTAATCTTGCCGATTAAATGATCACCATGGGTCGAATCATTAAAGCTCCGGGGGACGTAGATGTCGGTGTCAGAATTGTAGCAAGAAGTCACTTCGTATTGCTTGCTGGTCTCATCGTAGGTGTAACTCAAACCGCTGGACCCGTCACGGATTTCTTCCGTGTAAAGCGCGGTAACGACCAGATCGGAAACGACGTAAGAAATGTCTTCATTCCAATCTTTGAAGGTGTATTGATAGCGGCCAGAAGTGGCTTTCTTCGGTGTCGCTCCTCTATAGACGGCGGCTTCGCCATAGCGGACTTTCGTGTCATAAAGGTAAGAATTGTCCTCATTGACGAATTTGACCGTGAAATAGGTCAGCTTTTCGCTGTATTTAGCGTAAAGCGTCCGGTCGGAGGTGACGTTATTGAGGCTGCCATTCCAGCCATTGAAGGTGTAATCGATGCCCCCGGCGGAAGGACGTAACGGGATTTCACCATGGTAAGCGGCGCTGCTTCCTGCGGGGACGTATTCGCTATCGAGAAGCGATTCATCATAATTTAAGAAACGGACCCGATACGTTAAGGTGCCTCCATCATAAACGGCGGTGATGATGGTATCTTCGACAATATGGTTCAAACTCTTGTTCCAGCCGATGAAATGGTACATTAACCCATTGGCATTCGGCCGGGTCGGGGTTTCGCCGCGGTAAGCGGCGGATTTGCCCGAAAGGACACTGGTTTCATAAAGGAGCGAATCATCATAGTTTCGGAATTCGACGTGGTAATATTTGCTGTCGGAAGAGGAGGCGGCGTTCGAAGAAACCGGCGTCGAACTCACCGAGGACGTGGACGAAGAACTCGTGGGCGTGGAAGAATGCCAAGAATAGGACGAGGAGGAAGTGGAGTTCATAAAACAAGACGACAGCAAAACCCCGCTCAAAAGGAGCAAAACGACGTGAGTGAATGATTTTTTAAGCAATGGTGACCTTTCCATAAATGTAATTGATGTCGTAACTCGCGGTTACGTCCCTCCCTTCAGTGTTAACGATATGCGCCGTTCCAATCGGATTATCGACGTTTTGACAAACCTCCACGAGGGGGGTAGTGGCATCGTAAGTGATGCTGTCTCCCGCCGCTAAACTCCCCAAAGAAAACCAGATGGTCGAGGGGAAAGGATTGCCCGAGTAGGCCATCGTCCCTCCTAAGGATTGAATCGTAAGAGGCCGTTTGGAGATGATCACGTCGGCGTTATCCCAACTGATCGCGAAATTCGCCATATCGACCGTGTCCCTTGTGGAGGTCAGCGTGAAGTATTTGGTCCAGGGATTGCTGTAGGTATTGGCTAAAAGAAGCTCGGTATTGGCATAGAGGGAAGCGGTGAGCGAATAGGTATCGGGCAAAGTGCCGGAATAAAGATAGACCGGAGAGGAATTGGCGTCGACGCTGGAAAGCCCACCCGCGAACAAAAGGGCTTTGCCGTCGTAGACTTTCGTAATCTCCAAAGGCTTGAGTTCCAAGCGGCAGGGCAGGATGTTGATCGTGCCATAGTTGAGGGTGACGTCATAGTCGCCCGTGACGTCTTCTCCCGCCGCGTTCGTGATGGTGAAAGTGAAGGTGTTCGACCCGCTGTCTTTCACGTTTTTAATCGTTTCGGAGGCTAAGGAGGAAATATTTAAACTATCCCCGGCGGCTAAACCTTGCCCGCCGACACTCACTTGGCTTGAGCCAAGCGGATAGCCATCGAAGGCTTTGGAAAGGCTCGCCGAGGTCAAAGTGATCGGCCGGGGGTTCACGTGGAGGTGAGCGCTGGTTAAGGAGGTCAGTTCGTAGTTGGCGCTGACATCGCTGCCATCGGCCATCAAGACTTTAATGGAAGAGGGCTTATTTTCGACGTTGCCTTCTTTGACGTGAGTCACGCTCGAAAGGCCTTCGAAAGCGAGGTAATCGCCTTCAAGCAGGTTCTCACTGTGATATTTATCTGAGGAAAAAGCCGTGCCATCGTAATAGCGTTCCCCATCGAGCATGGTGACGCTATATTCCCGCTTGGTGATGCTGAGATGGCCGGTATTGACGTATGTGACAAGGTAGTTCGCGGTGACGTCATCACCCGTTTCATTGGCGATTTGCAGGGAATCTTCGTCAATGGTGTAAGCGTAATCGCCCACCGCGATCCCCGGGCAGGAAATGGAAAGGTGGCTGATGCTTTCGCCCGTGACGAGCCCAGCGCCGGAAAGAGCGTAGAAAGGACCGTTCTTCGGCAGGCTCGTATCGCGGTTATAAGGATGGGAATAATCCAAAGTGGTAATGATCAAGGAACGTTTGTCGATCGTGAAAGTCCCTTCGGTAAGGCTGATGTCGTAATTCTGGCTGACCAAGCGATCCTCCGCAGAAGGGGTCGCGCCTAAGCGATGGAAGATGCTGATATGACTTCGGATCGCTTCTTTTCCGGCATTGACGGGGTTGTTTTTCTGCTTATACGTCAGATATTCGCCTTCGGCCAAGGAACCGCTGTCGATTTGATAGAGCACGCTGGTCTCGTCATAGTTCGAGGCGATGCCTTGTCCATCGTAGGTTTTGCTTTGATCGAGCGAGTGAAGGCTTAAAGGGCGCTTCGTGATCGTCATTGCCTTACTTTGCCCGCTGAGCGTGAGGTTGTAGTTGGCTAAGTTCGAGAGGCCTTCGCCATTGAGAATATCCAAGGCAAAAGCGTCGTTATCATAAACGCCGGCATCAATCCAATGGGGATTGACGAGGATTTTGAAGGAATCGTTTTTGGCTAGGGCCCCGGAAACAATCCGGTACTTGTTTTGATGGGGCAAGCCATCATAGGTTATTTCGAGGGGGATGAGCTCAACCGCCAAATCGATCTTTTTGATCAAAAGGCTACCAAAGGATTTCTCGATGGTGTAGCAGGCGGTGAAATCTTCGCCGCTGGTTTTGTCCACGATTTTAAATTCACAAGCGTTGCTATAGCTTCCGGCTTCTTTAACCTCGGCGGAGCGATAGGAGGCGATTTCATCTTTTTCAGCCAAAGAGCCGGCGCTGATGCTGTAGCGGTTATCGCTATAGCTTTCGCCATCGTAAGTATGCTCGGAAGAAGAGGAGAGCACGCTGAGGGGCCGGGGCGTGATGGTGGTGGTGCCAAAATCATAATGAATGTCGTAATTAAGGCTTACGTCTTTTTCGCCCGAAGAGATTTTGGCGGAGAAGGAATTCGAATAAGTGCCGGGGCGAAGCATGGTGTTTGCGCTGGTGAGTTCATAGACGATCTTCTGGTCGCTTAAGAGCCCATCGCCTTTGCTTTCAATGGTGATATCGTCAAGGGTAAAAGCCTTGTTTTCGCCATCATAGACGAAGGATTTGCTGGCGCTTTTGAGATAAAGGGTTCGCGATGAGACCTCGAGACTCCCCTCTTGGAAACTCACGTGGTAATGGCGGCTCATGTCGAGGCCGTCTTCGCGGAGGACTTTGAAGGATTGACGATTGAGGCAATGACCCGCGTCGCGTTGACTCGCGCTCGTGAGGAGCTCGAGATGATCGCCCTTGACGAGGGTGCCCCCGATTAAGGAATAAGCGGGATTGCTGAGAGGCGTGTCATCATAGACTTTGGCGCTGGAAGACGTGCTGATGGCGATATCTCGAGGCAGGATCGTGACCGCTTTGCTTTGGATTTGGAGGTCATAACACGAGGTGACATCCTCGCCTGAAGAGCTTAAAAGATGAAGGCTTGAAACAACCGGCGTAATGTTCCAGACGTCTTCTTCTTCGTTTTCATACGCAAAGGTGTAATCGGCTTTGAGCTCATCGCCATAGACGAGTCCCCCCGTCAGATCAAGGGTGGGGGTCGTCCCGTAATTCAAACGTTCCTCCACCGGGCTCACGACGAGCGGGAGCGGGGTGATCGTAAAAGACTGTTCCTGACCATAATAAAACGAGGAAAAACTATTGGGGGCCTTGCTCCGCATGAGATAGGAGCCGGGTTTGCGGGGTTCTTGGCGGGACCACGTTGTTTCATTCACGCTCCGAAACTCGAATTCGGCGGTGCTTAAGAAAGCTTGGGATTGATAGAAGAGAGGGTCACCATAAACATAGCTTTGCTCCAGTTTCGTCACATCCTGGACGATCCCCTTCGTCGAGACGAGGCTTCCGGTGGTGGCCAAAGCGATGCCTGCGAGCGAAAGAATCAAAAAACGGAAATGAAAAAACCCGTTGCGGACCCGCACGACTTTTTTGATTTTTGTTACATACTCATCGTACATGATAACCCTTAATCGATCGTCAATGTGCCATAAACCCACGTAATCGCGTAGTTATTTTTCACGTCAGCCCCACTGAGATCGTGAATCGCGAATTGGCTGAGATCGACGGTGTTACTGCTGCTGCCGGGATCGTTTTGCACACCCGTAAAGACGAGAACGGGGGATTCGTCCACCGCTAAGGTGCCTTCGAGCGTGTAAGTTTGAGCGACTAACGGCGTGCCATCGCGCTTTTTGCGCGCGCTGGCGGTGGTGATGGTCAAAGGCCGGGGCGTAATCGTATAGGTGTTGTACTGAAAGCCGACTTTGCCTTTATAGTCTTTCGAGACGTCTTTGCCAGTGCTGTCGATGATGCGCGGGGCGAATTCCGGAAGATGGAATCCCACGTCTTTCTTGCCCTCGGCGAAATGGTATTCCACGTGCTCCCCGGCGCGGAGGGTGCCGATATAGCTGCCGGTGAAGGTGGTGGCTTTGCCATCATAAACCCGGTAATCGTCATCGGGGGTTGCCACGAAAACGATCAGGGCGGTGGTGCCGGGCACTAATGAGCCATAGGGATCGCCGCTGTCGCTATCCGAATCATCGCCCGGATCCTTGCTCGGCGTGTCGCTGCCCGGTGATGGGGTATCCCCAGGATCGTCCGAGGGATCGCCTGTATCGCTTGGGGTGTTGCCCGGCATGCTGCCCGGATCATCGGAACCCGGCGTCGCATCTAAGCTGATCCATCCCACGCCGTCGAAATAAGCTTCGCACCAAGCATGGGCGGCTTTGCCGGTGACGTTGCTGAGGATGTTTTTGCCTTTGCTGGCGGAAAGATAGCCCGAAACGAAACGGGCCGGAACGCCGAGATCGCGGAGGAGCAAGGTGAGAGCCGAAGCGAAATGGCCGCAGGTGCCTTCCTTCGCCGTCTTCAAGAAATAAAGGACGAAGTCGCAATCGCTCGGGTAAGCCCCGAAATTGAGATTGTACTTGGCGGCCCCTTGGATGTACTTGACGACATTGAGGATGTCGCTCGGGGTCGCGGCTTTGAGATTCTCGGTGCTGATCACACTGTCGAAATAGGTTTTCTCTTCGCTGGAAAGCGAGAGATACGTTTTCTTCGCGTAACTCGCGTATTCTTTTTCGGAAGCCGTGGTGTTTTCGCTCGCGAAAGAGACTTTCGTCAGGGCAGCGCCATTCGTTTCGGTGAGCTCAAACGGGGTAAAGGCATAATCGCGGCTTTCGACGAGATCGGGGTCAAGGAAAGCATCGGTGTCGGTGGCGGGTAATAGCGTTTGGGTGTAGTTCGGCGTTAAGGGGTAACGACGGGTTTCCTTATAGGTGATGGTGAGGGGGTAAGAGGTCGCGCTCATCGCCGCTAATTTGTCGCTCATGAAATAAAGCGGATTGGTGGCGTTTTCGACGCTCGAGGTATAACTTTCAGGATCCGCCCAAGTGTCCTTGGAGAAATTGGCAAAGCTCTTTTCCCGGAAATGGATGGCGCCTTGGAAGGTGGTCTGATAGGCGAAAGTCGCGGTTTCATCCGGAGTGGATGGCTTGCCAGCGACAGTGCCGGGTTTGCCATCGGATCCGCCCGAACTGCCGCCAAAGGCTGGCTCATATTTGGCATAAAGGGTATAGCTCTTGCTCGCAATGACCAAGCTGCGGTCCCATCCGATGAACAGAGCGTCGGGGTCTGTCGCTGAAACCGGGGCTTTGCCCGGCAAGAAGGAAGGCATCTCTCCGTCTTCGACGACATCTTCGCACAAAAGCGAATCGTCATCGTTACGGAACGTCACGATGTAGTGGGGGATGAGAAAATCATCGACCGTGTACTGGGCGTAGGTCGTGAATTTCTTCTGAACGTTGACCAAGGATTTATCGAAAGAGCAGAAGGTATACGTGGTGTATTTCTTGTCGGCTGGACGCGTCGGGGTTCCCGTATCGCAATAGGCCACTCCGCCGGCAGGGACATCATCGGCATCGAGATAGGTGCCATTCCAGTCATCGAAGAAAACCTGAAGCAGATCGAGCGGGGCTGGCCGGGGGTCATCGTCGCTCTTGCCGCCGCTGCCGTCCCCGCTGCCGCCGCTGCCGCTCCCGCTTTGATCGCCATTTTTGGTTTCTTTGGGAATTGCGTCGAATAAGGCATAGGTCGTCAGATCGGACGTGATGGAGTCGAGTTTTTCATTCCATTCTTTAAAGACGTAGCGATAGGTCTCATCCTCGGGCCGGGTTGGGGTCGCTCCGGAATAAAGCGCTTCGTTCCCGTATTCGACCATGACTTTTTGGAGTTCGCTCTTATCGTAATTGCAGAAAGTCACATCGAATTTCTTTAAGGCGCTGTCGAAGAGGGCAATCGTGAAGTAATCGTAGGTGACGTTATCGAGTGAACGGTCCCAGCGGGCGAAGGTGTAGGTGTATTTTTCATCGGCCGGTTTCGTCGGGGTTGCGCCGGTATAAGTGGCGTTTTCAGAATATTTGACCGTGCTCGTGCCTAAAACGGTGCCATCGTAATTTTTGAAGGTCACCGTATACTCGGGGACGCTTTCGGCATAGGTGGCATGGATCACCGTGTCTTCGGTGATGGGCGAGAGGGGCTTATCCCAACCGCTGAAGGTATAAACGCAATCCTTCGAGGAAGGTCTTGTGGGCAGAGCCTGCGGATTATAAGCGGCGCCCTCGTAAGGGACGTTATCGATATAAAGAACGCTTTCGTCGTAGTTTTTAAACGTGACGACGTAGCGGATATCTTGCATCTCGTAAAGCGCGGTGATCGTGGTATCACTGATGATGCCACTTAAGGGAGTATCCCAGCCTTTAAAGACGTAGGAATGATAATGATCGCTGGCTTTTTTCGGGGCGGGGCCGCCATAGCTGGCTTTGCCGTTATAGGCGACTTTGTCTTCATAAAGGAAAGCGCCATCGTCATTGATGAAGGTGACGGTATAAAGGATTTCTTCTTCGTCAAAGGCGGCGACATAAACCGCATCTTCCGTAACGGGAGCCAAGTCTTTGTCCCAGCCTTTGAAAGTGTAGGTATAGCGCTCCGTGGAGGCTTTCGTTGGGACCGCGCCTAAATAAACCGGGGTATCGCCATAAGAGAACATCTCGCTATAAAGTGTGGTGCCATCCTCGTTGATGAAGGTGACGGTGTATTCTTTGCGGATCGACTCATAGAGGGCATGGAAATAGGTTTCTTCGCGGATGGAAGAGAGGGGCTTGTCCCAGCCCGAGAAACGATAACGGAATTCCGGGGTTTCTTGCTTGCTTGGGGTTTCGGCCTGATAAACGGCGTCTTCTCCGATGATGACATTGCAGGAATAAAGATAGGATTCGTCTTCGTTGCGGAATTCGCAATAGACGGTTTCAGGCGCGGCGAAAAGTTTGTCGGTGCTCTGCACGAAATTCACGCCGATCGCCGCGGCGCTGCCGCCGAGGACAATCGTGCCCCCGACGATGACATCAAAAGCAATTTTTCCCAGTTTAAGCATTGGTGGTTTTCTCCCAGGTCGGATAAACGGTAATGGAGGTTTTCACGGACGAGAGGTCTTGGCTCCAGCCAATGAAACGGTTTTCGCGTAAAAGATAATCTTCGGCAGGTCCTTCGTAGGCGCTGGAAGATCCCGGAAGGACGAAATCCTCATAAAGGAGTTCGCCCGAGGGTCCGCGATAGGTGACGATCACTAAGCCAGACGACGTGGTGTATTGGGCAAACGTCACAAAATCGTCTTGGACCGATTTCATGTCTTCTTCGCGGTCCCAATTCTGGAACACGAAATCGTAGGTGGCATTGCCCCGCTCCCGCTTTGGCAGGGCTAAGCCCCGATAGAAGGCTTGTTCGCCTTTCTCCACGATGTCGGCATCCAACTTGGTGCTGTCGTAGTTGTCGAAGAGGACATAGAGCAGTTTGGCCTTGCCGCCGCCATCGGTGATTTCTTCGAATTCCGCGGTGAAAATCGTATCGGCGGTGACGTTTTTCAAGTCCTTGTCCCAGCCCTTGAAACGATAGCTTCTTAAGGTGTCGCCCGTCCGGACAGGCGTATCGCCGAAATAGGTGGCGGTTTTGCCGTATTCGACTTCTTCGCGGTAGAGGAAGGATCCATCGAAATTGTTGAAAACCACATTGAATTTTCGCAAGGTTTGCTGATAAACGGCATAGGTCTCAAAGTCGTTGGTCACGTTGGTGATATCGCGGTCCCATCCGGTAAAGGTGTAGGTGTATTTCTCGTCTTGTTCCCGGCTAGGCTGGCTTCCCGCGTAGACGGCGCGGTGGCCATATTCCACATCGGCACTATCGAGAAGGGTGCCATCGTAATTTTTGAAGGTGACGGTGAAATGCCGAAGCTTTTTGTAGAAACGGGCGGTGATCGTGGTGTTGCTGGTGATGTTATTTAAGGCGAGGTTCCATCCAGAGAATTCGTAGTGGTATTGCTGATCGTTAGGCCGGATGGGCATCGCGCCGAAATAATCGGCGGTGCCGCCATAGGAAACGTGGTCGGTATAGAGCAACGTCTCGTCATAATTGACGAAACGCACTTCGAATTCCGCTTTCTTCTCATCGAATTCCGGATGGGTGGAGAAATCCTCTTTGACGTGATCGAGTTTCTTGTCCCAGCCCCGGAAAACATAATCGATGTCTACGCTGGAACGCTTGACCGGGGTGACCCCGACATAGGAGGCGCTCCCGTCGTAAGGGACTTGGTCGACGTAAAGAACTTTGTCCTCGGTGTCATAGAAGGTGACGTTGTATTCGCGCTCGGCGGTATCGAACGTCGCGGTGAAGACCGTGTCTTCGACCAAGGGATCCAACGGTTTATCCCAATCTTTGAAAACGTAGGAATATTGGTCGTCTTGAGGCCGTTTGGGCGTTTCGCCTTCGTAGGTGGGAATCCCACCATAGGGGACGCTATCGACAAAGAGATTGCGGTGGTCGTAATTCTGGAAGATCGCTTTATAGAACTTGGCGGTTTCGAAATATTGGGCATGGAAAACCGTATTGGCTTTGATTCCGGTGAGGGGCAAATCCCAAGCGGAGAAGGCGTAGGTATAACGCTGATCTTCTTTGCGGGTGGGCTCACCGCCCCCATATTGGGCGTCCTCGCCGAAATAGACTTTGGTGGTCCACAAAAAAGAATCATCGTAGTTGCGGAATTCGCAGTCGAAACTTTCTTTGGGCGTGAGTTCGATCGCCCCACCGGCATCGAGGGTAGCGAAAAGACCAATGCTTCCAGCGGAAACAATGCTTACCGCGCAAATGGCAATCAGGATGGCCTTTTTCACAATGAACCCCTTACAACTGTTTAATATTATATCGCGCGTGTGCGAAAATGACGATAAGAAAAAGGGGTTAAACTCTTTTTAAAAAATAGGATATCAATTCTAGTATTTTCTAAATTGTATAGTAGCAGAATTTGAATCGCATGATAGAACATTCATCACCCAATTCAGTCGGTTTCCATTGTTCAGCTTGTAACCCCCGTTGGTGAAGAAATACGCTCCGCGGCGGGAGAGACTCCAGCTATCCCCGGCATGGAAGAGCGATGCGTTGTGGCCATAGGTGTCATCGATTTCGGGGTTGATGTTGTCGGCACCGATCAAGCTCAATTCGTGGTAAGAGGAATAAGGCAAGCCCTTGATCAAACTCCGGGTGGCGGAGTTGGCATTGATGATGCTGTAGGTGGCGGAGCGTTCGGCGTAAGGGACCGCTGGATCGTTAGAGGCTTCGGGAAGGGCGCTTAGTTGGGCGAGAGCTTCGACTTGCTCGTCGGTGCAGTAAAAGTCGCCTTGAGTGCTGTCTTGGTAGGGCAAATACCCGGTGCCATTCCCGTTTTCGCCGGCAAAAGCGTATTTAAACGCCCCTAGGCGGGCGTCGACGTGGAGCATTCGGATGCCGGGCATCGAATAATAAGCGGGGCGGCGGTCATAGGAAGAAGAGGCATCGAGTTCGCTCAGGCCGCTGCCATTTTGAAGATCGAGGAGCAAATATTCATCGAAGGCGGTGCCATTCCAGTGGTCGCTTAATAAAATGCAATCGCCATTGTCTTCTTGCGGCTTGATCGTAATGGTGCAATTGTCTTCGACGACGTAAGGATCGCTCCAGCCTAAAGCGACTTTGGAAAACGCGTCATGGTCCCCGATATTGAGGTCCATCATCGCCAAACCGCCTTGGGGTCCGGAAGCGATGCCGGAAGAGAGATCATAAGAGTAGTAATCGGGCAAAGAAAGCAAATGGCCCGTTTCATGGATTAACGTGTGGGCGTCGACCTTCGGAGCGCCGACGAATTTATAAAGGAAATCGAAACTGGCCCAGCTGAAGGAACACAGTTTCGGCGTCTGAGGATCCGCTCCGCTAGGAGTGCTGCCAGTCACCGCCCAATAAAAGAGGGCGTTTTTGCTGCCATAATCGTAGACGCTGCAATCCGGGGCGCTATAAATCAGCCACAAGCCATCGACGTAGCCATCATGGTTGTTATCGTATTTTTGGGTGCAGCCCGAACCATTTCGATTGATGTAATCCGTTAAGGCCTCATTGATGATGGGCAAAGAGCCGGAGAAGGAGAGATCGATGCCGTTGTCTTTTAAGAGGTCTTGCGAGGTGCGATCGGGGTCATAAACATCGGCGATGTCAAAATGAAGCTTTAATTTCCCGTAGGAACTTTTCTCATAGAAACTGCTGACCGATTCCCAATAGGAGGTGTCCGTTTTGCCCTGGCCGTTAAAAGCTTCGTCGATCGCTTTGCGGTAATCGTCTTTGTAGGATTGCTCCGCGAAGGGAAAATCTTTGACGTTCACCGGAATCACGAGGCAATTGATGTCGCCCGAAGGGGCCAAATAATCGGCATTGTTTGTCGTGGAAACAAGATTTTCGTAAGTGAAATTCGCTGTGGCGTCCTTCCGAAGAGTCAAAACTGGGGCATCCGCTGGAACGACGGAAATCGGGATGAGATTGCTTTTTAAGGAAAGATCCCCGCGATATTGAAGTTGAAGGGTATAGGCGCCAGGCGTGGTGAAAGGGGTTTTGCTGCTATAGGTATTGTTTTTCGCATCGCTAATCAAGGCATTGAAATAAAAGGGGCGGCGGGAGACGTCCATTTTTCCGCCATCGGAATAGCGGAGGGTGACGTTAAGATCGTAGACCGAGTCAAAACACTCACCCACGCTATAGGTTTTGATGTTATCGCTGGCTTCGATGCCGACGACCGTGGCGCTGGTGAGGGAAGGGTTATATGAACTGGAACTGGTGGAACTTGAGGAAGAACTGCTGCTCGGGTGAGAACGGATGCTCCGGGAAGAGGAGGAGCGCGAAGAAGAAACGCTGGAAAGCGAAAGTGGAGCGGCGCCAGAGCAAGCGCAAAGCGCCAGTAATGCCAAGAAGCCCCAAAGTCGTTGTCCCCTAACCATAGATAATTTTCATTATAAGTCGCTTCAGCGGTTTTACCTATCGCCTTTTTGGAATGGCGGGGGTAGAAGGTCAAAACCAGTTCTTTTTGGTCGTGTTCTTACACCAAAAACCTCGGTTATTTTATCTTAGGCGCTCTTCTTCTATCGGTATTAACAACAATTAATGGAAACAATTAAAACGTTAACTATAGTGAATAAAATATCCGGTTGGGCGTGAATAGAGTTATTTCACAAATCGATAGGCGGTTTTGTTGTCCTTGAAGAACTTTGGTCCCGCTAATGAAGCAATAAAGTTAAACGCATTCGCCGCCCTAAGGAAGTGTGTTTGGTGACCTGAGCGTTACAGCAAATTGTGGTTGTCTGAATAAATGTACGTACAATGTACTTGCATTTTCTGGATTTAATCATATTCTAAATAAAGAGAGGACAAAGTGTCTTATGGAAAAGAGCGGTCGCATTAATCTCCGGGTCGATCCCGAGGTCAAGAAACGTTGCGAGGAAATCGCTAAAGCCTCGGGGGTATCGCTTTCGTCTTTGATCCAAACGTATTTGGCTTCTTTAGCCTCGCGAGGCAAGGTTCCTCTCCTCAGTTTGGCTCGCGCAGAGCGTCTTGAGCAAGGCCCTTCGGTTTTGTCTTTTGACGCGATTTATCAGACGGTTAACGAAGTCCTTTCGGCTTTTCCGAAAGAAAAAGTCAAAAAGGCTTATCTTTTCGGTTCATACGCTCGGGAGGAAGCGAAGGAAAAAAGTGATGTCGATATCCTTTTAGAAGCGGGGGAGCAACTCAGCCTTTTTGACTTAGGGCAAATCAACGGGGAACTCTCGGAGCGGTTACACCGAAGTGTGGATGTGGTCTCTTCGCTGAAGAGCCTTGATCCCCGGATGGCGAAACAAGTCCGTCAGGAACGGAAAATCCTTTATGAAGCGAAAAAAGCAGAAGTTATCCGGGATAGATAGGAATCCCGTTTTGTCTCTCGAAAAAAGCATAAAAAAGAGCGTCAACCGAGTTCTCAAATTTGAACAAAGCACGATCGATTTTAGACGATAAAATCTTTCCAGGTTCTTTTAGGGAAGCCTGTTTTGGCCGGTTCGGCCCAAATTGGCTCATTCGTCGAAGCGAAAAACACCCTTTCCTTTTCCGCTGACAGGAAGAATGATTTTCGCTCTCGCCAGCCTCTCGAGGTAGCAAGAAGCTGAGGAGGGGGCGCAATCCAGCAACGTGACTACATCTTTCCGACTGAATTTCTTCCCTTTCAATCCCAAATGAATTTTCAAAAGTTTTTCGATAAAATCGGCTTTTGCCTTGATCGCCTTAATCTTTTCATCAATGCCTTGGCTTTCGGAAAGAATGTCCGACTTTCCCGCCTCAATGTCCGGGTTTTCTCTATAGATGTCAAAATGAGAAAGGCGTACGTATTCCTTGTTGATCGGGATCCGCACCATCGTCATCTCGGTTTGCTCATCGTATTCTTCGTAATGAATATCGGGAGATCCATTTGATCGCATCGCCTTTTTAGCCTCACCGATTCCAGAACCATAAGATTCAATCAAATCGAGGGACTTGAACATTTCGCGAATCTCTGGATTCAAATAATCACGATCGGGGAAAAAATCCTTTTTGTTTAAATCTTGGTAGGTTATCGGCGGAAGCGGTCGATTATGGTTAACGATGGCTAACTCCGCTTCCTTAACGTAAATCGAGATCGTTTTCGGGTTTTCGTAATCTTTATGAACCACAGCATTGGTAACAAGTTCCTCGACTGCCTCGTAGGGGTAATTAGCTAATTTCCGGTTTTCGGGTTTTCCGGTTTCCCGAATCGTCAACACATTGAGAACCGTCTCGTCCAAATACTGAAGAACCGCAAGCGCTTGTCTCCAAATGGGTCCCGAAAAAGGCTTCGATTCCATCCTTTTCCCGCTTTGCTTCGAGTCACGAATGACTTCAACGAAAGAGCCTTTGATAAAAACGTCAGGATGGTCGGTGAACATCAAAACCGCAAAATTGTAGGCCCTGCGGTAATCCGTTGCGGGGTCGCAAAGATTCAAAGCTTTGACGATGTCTTCCTTGGATTTTGCTTCCGTGTTTTCGCGTGAGCTGGTTCTAGCGAGGTACTCTTTCATGTAATCCCAGCTCAAATCGTCAATCGTCGCGGTTTCATTGAGTTCGCTGGAGAAATGGAAAAGCGAAAATTTTCGGATCAACTCGTACTCTTCCCGGATGTTGGCAATCCGCGATTCCCGTCCGACTCTCACATAGCGGCCCGGTTTTAATGAAATAGAAGGGTCTTTAAAAGCCCTGTCCGAGGTGGCGAAGGGCCCTTTCCCCTGAGGCTCAATGGCGATGGCGATAAAGTAACGGCCGTCCATTTCGCCTTCAGCAAAGCGATAAGCAATATTTGGCCTGACCTCGGAAAGAAGACCGCTCAATTCATTTTCAATTTTCTCGATTTGCTCCTCGCGAAAACCCAAAATAGGCAAAACCGGCGTGCTCTTGCCCTCCGAATCGTTCTTCTCTTCGACGCCCAAGAAAATGAGGCAAAGCGGTTTATTCATCAAATTGTTCGCGAAGGCACAAGCGGTTTTCAAAATCTTGTCTTTTTGCTTTTCGGATTTTTTGTACTCAATGCCATCGGATTCGGCTTTGCGCTCTACGAGAATTCGGATCGATTCCTTTTGAATGTTTTCTATTTTCATCTCTTGCCTCCCCTAGTAAAGAAAATCACAAATCTCGGACATTCGGGAATGAATCTCGGACATTTGTTAATAATCTCGGACATTCGCTCATCGATAACGGCCGAAAAATGGAGGACTTGTCTTAGAAAAGCCATCCCTTAGGCCTTTCCCCCCACGTGATTTTTTGCCTAAATGATGTTGACGTCGAGGGAAGAAGAAAACTTCCGGTGGTTTTGATGATCTCTTTGCAATCATCTTGAGGAAACCATTTTGGGGAATAGATAACGAATGGCTTTGATGGACATAACTAAACACACGAAATCAAATTGTGTGTCTATTTGTGTGTAATTCTCATCCCCTTTGATGTGGGGGGAGGAACCTGTCCTTTTGACGGGGGTGAATCCTTGGGAACTTGTGCTGTGGCTCTAGGGTGAGACGTTGATATCAAACAAGAGATCCTCTCTTCGACAAGGGGTGATTTTGAACTTCTGATCTTTCATTATTGCGCCTCCACTTTTCAATAGACCGACGAAAGACGTTTTTGCCCTAAAAAGTGCTTTTCTCGAGATTAACTTGATCGGAATCTCTCTTTGACCTCTTACACCATAAAATGTTGGAAAATTTCCTTCTTTCTCTTTTTTGGCCACCCTTGGGTCCTTGGAAAAACACCGAGATTTTTGCATTGGTTTTTGCGGTTATCCCCATTACTTCAATGAGTGATAAATCAAAAAGGGCTTCTTTTTGAAAATCATGGTTAAGAGTGTTTTTTCACGATTTTGGTCAAATCACGGTGCTCCCCGAGTAAAATAGCGAAGTAATAGGGGCATTGAACTCATGAATAAAAATAAGAAAACCACTCAATTAGCCGTTCTCGTTGCAGCGGCCTCTTTGGCCCTCGGCGTTGTCTTTATGGGGGATTTCCTTAAGGGAGGCAAAGTCGCTCTCGCTACTAACAATAAATCTCTGACGTTCTGCGATGGGACGACATCAGCTGTTCCGTTTACCTTAGCCGCCAACGTTGGCGAGGTCCATGGTGGCATGATGACTGCGACAACCTGCACCAATACGACAGGTTTGCAACTAGGGAATGAGCGGAAAGCTTTAAACGACAATACGGGGACTTACGACTGTATCGTCGTTTGGGATGCTCAGGCAATAGGTGACGCTGTCACATGCTTTGTCTCAGCAATTAACATTACCAGCGTTTCGGTTTTGGCCGAGAGCACTTCTTATGTCGACGGAACTAAAAACACTCTTTCTTTCACAGGCTATCCTAATTCAATGAGTTTCACCGAAAATTCTGGTGTGGATTATGACAGCATTGTCAACACTTTGGGAACCGGAACTCCCTACACTCCCGCGGTGAGTGGCACAACCGTTAGTGTTACGGGCTTAAGCAACGTGAAGACTGTGGCGTTCAAGATCGTAGCAATAGCGTATGGCGCGGGAAGCGCGACTGCTCACTTCAAGTCTTTTACCGTTAATTGGGCTTGCTAATCCTTATTCTTATTTCGATCTTGAAGCGCCTCCCTGTCGTTCGGGGGACGCTTTTTTGGTTGATTAAGAAAGAGTGTAAATCCGGCCTTCTTTTGAATTATCGCCTGCAAAACGGGTCTGAATTTATATGGTGTTCTTGAGCAAAAGAAAAAGACCTAACGGGGTTATTGCTAGGTCTTAAACCCCGGCTAGGGGTAGTCGGGCAACGTTAGTTCGACGAACAAGTATAAGAAGCAGTGAGATACTCGAAAGCGCAAGAAATCCCAGTATAAGAAGCGATGGAAACAATGGAGTAATAGGTGTGTGATCCGAGAAGGCTGATGTCAAGAGGGCCATCCGTCAAGAGAGCGCCAGTTTTGTCGACGTAAGTGGCGCTATTGTCGACCCCCGTATCGTAATCCCGAATCTTCATGTTCTTTTCGTAGGCGCTGCTTCGCGATGGCCCAAAGCGCATGTTGTTATAGCCAATCCCGTGGGCTCCAGAAGTCGTGACGTAATGAGGCCAAGTGATACTGCCCATTGCTTCGCCGGTGTCAATGCTGATGTAGCCATCCACATTGCGGACATAGCCACCAAGAGTTAACGTTAAGCCCCCAACAGTCACCGTATAGTCTTCGTTTTGAACATAGTTATGGAGCATCGAAGGCAAGAGCGTGACGCTTTTGCTATAAGAGGTCGGGGTCTCTTCGGCTTTGAACATCATGGGAGTCTCGTGTGCCATCGTCACGCCGACTAAAGAAAGCGTCGCTAAAGCGCAAACAAAAATGTAACGGCCCTTGGACATAACTACATGTCCCCCTTAATAAGTTAA
>JGI20225J20221_1001692_pt1 | contig 28182 bp, 25 predicted proteins | sample BioMet4_FD_20221 | JGI IMG/M metagenome (IMG submission 20221)
TCAACCCTAAACTCGGGGTACCGGGGCCGGTACGCGCAAACGCGGGACGGTGCGTCGAAGGACTACGGGTTCCGGGTCCTGTACCGGCCACTAGTTCCCCGTCACACTCTTTGGGGCCGCCGCCGTAGCACCAGCTTGGGCGGCGGAAGTCCTACGCATTATCCAGGCTTTTTCGTGTCCTTCGTATTGTATCCGGTGCATCCGTCCGCGCGCGTCTTTCAAACGCGCGGCCATTCGGCGGGCGGTTAGGGCGGTCCCAGTCGTTCCGTCCCTCTCCAACAGGCTCCCCACCCGACGGCGGGGGTACACCAGCCCGCTCTCCATTCCAAACAAACTGCCGTCCAGCGACGCGGACGGCGTCCTAACCACAAGTCTTTGCGGGCGTACGTGGTCAAACGCGGCACGACCGGCTACGGGGTCTCCGCGGGTGCGGCAGGCGCAGCCCTTTTCCGCCGGCCGTATCGCGAACTACTTAAAACAGGCCGTTGTCCCCTTGTTAGGACGTTACTTCGCGTCTATGCGCGGCTTGCGTAGGTCGGTCCAACGCGGTAACTCGTCGGCCCAGTAGAGGCAACTGTCCGCAATAACGGGCTGGTCCACCCGAAGCTGAGACCACCGCTACGCAAAGAAGCGTTGTACCGTTGCAGGGGAAATAGAACCGTTGAAAAAAACAGGAAAATTAACGGATCGAAACTACGGGTTTGCTCACAGTTATTCGTCACGGTGCGGGCTCCCGCGGCTGAAGCCTTTCAGAGAGAACATCTTAAGTCTTTATCAATACTTCCGCAACTTACTAAAAGGAAGTTTCAGCGGGCGCTCGTATGCGCTGAGCCATTCCCGGGAAAAGAACGCGCTGAACCTAAAGCTCTATGCCCCTATCGCAAGTCCGACGAGGAGGCCACAAACATGCGTAGAGCCGGCCGAACCCTGTTAGCCTTTTTACACGCCTTTAAAAGGAACTGTGTTTGTCCTAGCGAAGCGGTATTTGATGTTACGTTTTTGGCCTGCGGCGGTTCCAGGCCGGGGAAGGCGTCATCACGGACTGGAAGCACTGCACGTACGCTTCCTGCGCCATGCGCGGGGTCAGCGCCGCGGTCATGGCCCAGGCCGGCTTCCAGGGGCCGGTGGATATCTACCAGGGCGCGGCGGGCCTGGACCGATTCCTGCCCCATGCGAATGCCTTTATGCAGGTACCTCCCGACCTCGGGCGTGTCGTGTTCAAGCGCTGGCAGGCCCTGGTCTTCTGCCAGACCGCCATCGACACGGCCCTGGAGCTGCATCCGGCTTTTCGCGGACTCGACGCCGCCAGCGTGTCGCAGGTGGATGTCCGGACATACCACATGGCCATGGTCCAGGCCGGCACGGCCGATGCGGCCACCCCGGTCAGCCGGGCGGGCAGGACCCATTCGTTGCCGTATTGCGTGGCCGCGGCGCTGCTGCACGGCGTTATCGATTACGACACCTTCGGCGACCAGGCGGCCCGTTCCCCCGAGCTCACAGCCCTCATGGCCAAGATCGTTCTCCATGACGACCCGGCCATGACCGAGGCGTATCCGGACAAGTCCCCGTGTCGCATCGCCGTTCAGGTTGCTGGCGCTTCTCCGCTTGAGGCCGCGTTGGAGTATCCCAAGGGCGATCCTCGCACGCCGCTGTCCGATGCCGACATCGAAACCAAGACGGCAGGGTATCTGTCGGAGCTGGTGGATCCGCAGACCGCCCGGAGCATCATCAACCGCCTTTGGACCATCGAAGAAGAACAGGAACTCGGCTGGCTGTTGGCCCCATTGCAGCAGGAGGTGCGCCGTGGGTAAGAAACCGATCCGGACCGTCGCGGATTTTGAGGCCTTTTTCGCGGCCTACAACGACCGAAACTGGGATGNCCTGTTCCAATACGTCAGCGACGANTGCGTGTGGAACGCCTCGGAGCAGTGCGTACAAGGCCGGCAGGCCATGGAGGCGTATTGGCTGGTCTGCCACAAGGCCATCAAGGAGACCCTTGGGGCGCCACAAAAGGTGGTCTTCGGCGAGGGCATGGCCTATCTCCAAGTGCCCATCACCATGGAGTTCCTCGAGGATGGCCTCTTCTTCGGCAAGGCCTACCCCAAGGGGAGCGTCATCAGCTTCTGGTGCGCCGACGCCTACACCTTCGCCCCGGACGGCACCATCAAGGAATGCCGCGTGTACTCGAAGTTCGAATAGTGTCATGTCCTCTAAGAAGATGCATGTTTAGGCAGCCAATGGCTTTCCCGTGTAGGTCCACTTGAAAGGCTTGGCCCAAAGCTGATTATAGCTCTTGATATACTCCATAATCTGGCTGACGAGCTGCTGCTTTGAACGCCAGATGCCGTCTTTGAGCACGTCCCTGGCGAAGATGTTGAACCAGATTTCCACTTGGTTCAGCCAGGAGGAATATGTCAGCGTGAAGTGCAACGTCATCCGTCGTTTGCTCTCCAGCCAGGCCATGACCTTCTGGTGCTTGTGGACAGCCAGGTTATCCACGATGACGTGCAGGTGCTTCCCCGGAAACTTCCGATAGAGAGACTTCAGAAATTTTAGGAATTCCTCGTGGTTCGAACTCTCGACGCATCGGCCTTCGACAGTCCCGGCGTGCACGGCAAGGGCGGCCAGGAGGCACGTCGTCCCGTTGCGTTTGTAGGTGGCTGTCAGACGTTTCGGGTTGCCGGGTCGCATGGGTAAAAGTGGCTGGGTGCGATCAAGCGCCTGAATTTGCGACTTCTCGTCCACACAGAGCACCAAAGCGTTTTCAGGTGGATTCAGATACAGACCCAGGATGGCCGCCTGTTTCTCCTCAAACTCCGGGGCCGGGCTCTTCCCGCACCAGTACTTGGTTTTATGAGGTTTGATAGCCCCTTCGGCCAGAATTTGCTGGACGGCGGATTTGCTGTGTCCGGTGGCTTCGGCCAGTTTGCGCACGCTCCAACGGCTGCTGCCATCGGGCGGCGTGGTGCAAGCCAGAGCCACCAAGGCAACCCGCTCATTGGGCGAGATGGAAAGCGACCGCCCACGTCCTGGCTTGTCCTGAAGGCCATCCAGACCCAGCTCCAGGAATCGTTTGCGCCACTTGTGGCAAATCCTGAAACCCAGGCCGGTTTCGCTCGCGATCTCCTTGAGGGTCAACCCGCTTGCGGCGAGAAGAATTACCCTGGCCCGAAGCGCCATGCGCTGCTCGGTCTTTCCTGAACCTGCCCACATCTTGAGCGTCGCAGACTGCTCAGAAGTCAAATCTACCCGGATACGTGCGCCCATGCGGCCTCCTCGTGGAGACCACTATATACACTTTCTTCAAGGACACAACACTAGTGTGATTCTACTTTTCCCATCGATTTTACTAATATCTTATCGCAGATAGGACTGGTCAGGTTCTATTCTGTGGCAAATACGCGATTCCCCGCGTTATTGATCGATCTGCCAAGGTCATCGGGCTGATTCGCAGGGCGATTCGCTTAGATTTGTTCAGGAATTGGCAAGGTTATCATTACTGTTGTCCCAGCTTTTTCTGACGTAGAAAAGCTGATTTGGCCACCATGCGCTTCGGCTATCAATTTCGCGCTATATGTTCCTATACCAGTCCCATAAGACTTTCCATAGGTAATATATTTTTCGAAGAAGTTATGTCGTATACTTTCAGGTATTGCGCCTTCATTATGAACAATAATGTACAGATTGTTTTTTGCAAACGTACAATTTATTGTCACTGTTTTGCCGTCAGGAGATGCTTCTAGTGCATTTTTCAAAATATTTGTAAACATGTCTTGCACAAGACTTTCTTCTCCATAACATGATGAATTTGGCCTTGGGTAGTCACCAAAATGTGTCTCGATTTGGATATATTTTCTTTTTGTTATCGATGTGAAATATGCCTGTGTGTCATGAATAACTGTTTGAATGCTAAACCAAGCAGGGTTTGGCCGATATTTTCCTTGTTCGAGCAAGGCAATTTTCTCAGTAGAATCTACTAAATTTGTAACATGTCGAATTGCTCTCAGAATTCCTGGAATTAGGGGACGAAGTTCTTCATCAACCCCATCTTCAAACACTGTCTTAGCAAGTACATGAAGACCTGCCAACGGCGTTTTTATATCATGCCTTACTATTCTTTCCACTTCCGATCTGAATTGTTCGTTCGCCTTTCGATCTGTTATGTCATAGACGTAACCAATATATCCTGCAAACTCACCTTTAGTATCTTTGAAAGGACATCCTATGTCAAGAATCCACCGATATTCTCCGTCATGTCGGCGAAGGCGATACTCCATTTGAAAGAACTTTCTGGCGTGGAATGCTTCGAGATAAATCGCGAGGCAACGATCAAAGTCATCAGGATGTACACCTTCTGCCCATCCATTTCCAATTTCTTGCGACAGCTCTCTTCCGGTAAAGGCGAGCCAAGTTGCATTAAACCAATCGCATTTAGCGTCTTTCGCTGCACGCCAAATCAAAGCTGGCGCTTCGTCGAGAATCGTCAAATAAAAGTCTGCATCTTCTTTGGAGCGTTTATATTCAATACTGTCAAACGAGTGCGTTTCGTGCTCTAAGTCTTTTAATCGTTGCCGAATGGCAATTAATTCTGCAATCAACTCATCTTTGGATTTTTCGTGATCAAGCATTTTAACCCCCTAGGACGAATGCTTCTATCATTTCTAAGCGCGCTACTTTTTACAGTTTAGCGCCCTGCCAAACAGACCAAACGCTTGTTTATCTGCATTTTGAAGTTGGCTACTAGTCTGAATAACAGAGTTCTGCCGAGAGAAAGATTAAAAACGGCAACCTCAAGCAAACCGGGAACGAGTCCTAGTCCAATATAGCACGCCGTCAAAAAAAGGTGAACCAACGGACTGGGCGGGTTACCTTCAGGCCACGGGTTGCACCGCGATGATCCGCGAGGTCGTTGCCAAACCAACCAATTGTACAAGGGCTTTTCCAATCTTGTCGCCTCTCTATGCTTCACCTTGGGTCTAAAAAACGCGGGACGCCACGTTTTTGATTCCCCCAACTTCCCCTCCACTTGATCATAGCGGGGCCTGCTTCCTGGCGGGTCGATCTATGCGACAACTGCCATCATCGCACTGTTTTGTCTTTTTTTAAGCCTGCTAAGTTGTCAGCAAACATCCGCTCCACAGGATTTTGCGAATTGCCAGTGTCCATTGAAGTGTCGCACACTTTCTCCGGCCAACCAGCGGATATTGGTGCCAATATATTGATTCTGAAGCGGATCTGGAGCATAGAAAACATACAGGGCTAGAAGAATTGCCCGCTTGTCCTCACTCTGATATGATCGGCAATGCTCACCATAGGCTCCAAATTGGTCCAGATCGTTTTAGCGATCAGGAGGATGAGAATGCACATAACGACTACAAACCAGCCGGCATTAGCCCTAGGTTTTGGAAATTACACCTGTAATTGGGGAACTCATTTCTGTGGTCTCTATGAGACGGAAGCTGAACGCGACGAAATTATCATGGGATTTCTCGCCCATGGCGCACAGGCCGAAGATCTCCAGTGCTACGTTCCGGCAGAGCGGACAATTGAAAATTTTAAAAGTGTATTTTCAAAACATTGTCCTCTGTGCGAGCAATACCTGTCCGACTCAAATACGATGCAAATTCATTCCGCCAAGGATCTATACTACCCAGATGGAACATTCTCGCCATGGGCCATGGAAGATGCTTTAAACGCTGTTTTTGAAAAAAGCCAATTGCACGGGAAACGTAATGTTCGAGCCACAGCTGAGATGGTCTGGGCACTTGAAGCTATCCCAGGCGTGGACCATCTTATGGCGTATGAATCGAGGCTCAACTACTTTATTACGGGTAAGCCTTGGATCAGCATCTGCTTGTACAATGTAACAAAATTCGATGGAAAGACGATTATGCAGGTTTTGCAGACACATCCATTTACCATAAGCCAAGGGGTGATCACCGCGAATCCTTTCTTCCAGGATCCGGACCGCTGGCTTGCAAAAAATGCCCCCGAGTTTCTTCGCCGTGACGGATAAAAGGGACGTCGCGCACGACCTGTTTTTGCTCCTGCTCAACCTGTCACAATTTTCGGACAGGAAGCTGGTCATCAGGGTTTTTACCGAAGCCGTGGGAGCACTTTGGCCCGCGCTTTCCTTGTCCTATGTCGCGGTTACGCCGCCCGACATACCCACGGCCCTGAACCTGGACACCGTAAAAAACAACTACGGCGCCTTCATGATCGAAGGGGAGATCGATGTCCTCCCTCCCCAGGAACAAAAGCTTCTGAGTAACGCCGTGAGCTTGCTCGCGCTGCTGTTGGAGCGTTTGGAACAGCAGCAGCAACTCCAGAACAGCAAGCAAATGCTTGAGAATGAGGTCGCTGTTCGTACAAAGGAACTATCAATCCGTAACCGTGAGTTGGAAAATGAGGTTGTCCATCGCATTCTGGTTGAGGAAACTCTTCAAAAGAGTGAGAAGCAACTTTCCTTCGTTCTTGAGGGCAGTCAGCTTGGCTTTTGGGATTGGAACCTGAAAACAGACGAAGTCCGTCGTAACGAGCGTTGGGCCTTGATGCTCGGGTATACGCTAGACGACATAGAATTTACGACCAAACAGTGGAGTGATTTCGTCCACCCTGACGATATCGACCATGCCTGGCGCGCCATCCGGGACAACCTTGAAGGCCGGAGCGCTTTGTACCGGGCTGAATACAGGATGCGCACCAAGGATGGTACCTACCGCTGGATACTCGACCAGGCAAAAGTGGTGGAGCGGGATGCGGCTGGACGTCCGCTGCGCATGAGCGGAACCCATACGGACATAACCGAGCGCAAGCAGGCCGAGGCGCGCCTCCGTCGTAAATCCGCCATCAACAAGGCCCAGGCGGATATCGCAAGCGCACTCACCCGACCGGAGTCCTCGATTGTGAGCCTCTCCGAGGTGGTCCATCGGTGCGCCTTGAAGATTACCGAAAGCGCTTACGGACTCGTCTCGTCCATTGATCCAAAAACGCAAGGATGTGTGGGTTCTTCACGATCCGGCGTGCGACAAACGGAAATGTGTCTCGTTGGACTGGATTCACGAATATGCTTCCCCAAAGATCCGGCAGTCTTCGCGGGCTTCTGGGGGGGGCTGAATCGTAATCAACCTTTTTACACCAACTCCCCAGACAGTTATCCGGCCAGTTCCGGTCTGCCACCCGGGCATATCCCCATTAAACGGTTCATGGTTGTGCCCGCTGTTTACCAAGGGGAACTCCTCGGTGAAATCGCTTTGGCAAATTCGAAACGGGACTACACCGAGGAAGACCTCGCTGCTGTTCAAGTCTTTGCCAACCTTTTCGCTGTGGCCGTGTACAGGATGCGGGCCATTGAAGAACTCCTCAAGGCGAAAGACTCTGCGGAAGCAGCCAGTAAAGCAAAGTCTGAATTCCTGGCCAATATGAGCCATGAAATACGCACGCCGCTGAGCGGCATCCTCGGTATGCTCCAACTCATGGTAGGCACCCCACTGGATGGCGAACAAAAGGAATATATCCTCGCAGCAATGAGGTCCTCTCATCGCCTCACGCGCCTCTTGTCCGACATCCTCGACTTGTCCAAAATCGAAGCAGGAAAAATGGCCCTCCATGAAGAAGAGTTCGAGATCGCAGGCCAGCGTGATACCATCCTCGATCTTTTCACAATGGAGGCAAAAGAAAAAGGGATTGTACTGGATTTTTCCATCGATGAGCGCACGCCGTCACTGCTTATCGGGGACAAGTCTCGTCTGCAACAAATCCTCTTCAACTTGATCGGTAACGCCATCAAATTTACAGACGCCGGCAGAGTGCAGGTCGAGGTGATGCCCCTCGGTTTGCAACATGGCGCACTGCGTGTCCTTTTTGTTGTCCAGGATACAGGGATTGGTATTGCGGACGACCTGCTCCAGGTTGTTTTCGAGCCCTTCACCCAGGCAGAAAATTCCTACACACGTCGTTTCCAAGGGGCGGGGTTGGGGCTTTCCATTGTCCGAAAACTGATCGGTATGATGCATGGAGAACTGACTATCGACAGCACAGAAGGCTTGGGCACGACTGTTTATTGCTCTCTGCCCTTCAAACTCCCCACCTCACTGAAGAGGAAGCATGGGGAACATGCGGAGCAAGCGTATAGCCTCCAGCAGGACCAGCCATTGCGCATACTTTTTGCCGAAGACGATGCGGTGAACTTGATGGCCGGTAAGCTGTTGCTCGAGAAGTCAGGTTACACCGTAGGCACAGCCGTGGACGGCCAGGAAGCCCTCACAAAGCTTATAGACCAAGAATTCGACTTGATCCTCATGGACATCCAGATGCCCGGCATGGACGGTGTGGGGGCCACCAGAGCGATCCGCGAAGGGAGGGCAGGCCAGGATAAGACAAACATCCCGATCATCGCCATGACGGCATACTCTATGTCGGGCGACAGGGAAAAATTCTTAGCTGCTGGGATGGACGACTACATTTCAAAGCCAGTCAACATGGCCGAGTTACACGCTGCCATCAACAAGGTGATTGGTGGGAAGAAAACGTTTTCAAGCGCATAATCCAAACGCCATAATGTATCATACGGCGAATATTCCTCGTTACTACGAGTGTTATGCCTTAAAGGTGAACCTCCGTCTCCAGAGGTCCACCTTCCCCGCTACACCGCTGCTGTCTCCTTCAGCTTCTGCCACCCGGCAGTCCCGACGACACTTCTGAAGCCCCCGCTCACCTTCGGCTTCTCCGCCAGCTTCTTCTTGAAGTTATCCCGAAGCATTTCAATATTATCGAGAAAAATGGCGAGTTCGATGAGTTGTAACACGCTTTGGAACGAATGGTTCCTTCGTAGCGAGATATTGGCGATGATTTTCCTTTCCACGGTAACGGATCGTTGGACTCCATCAGCTATCCATGCCAGGGTGACATACTCGATGTTTGTCAACCGGTTGTGCTTAATGCAAGTAATATAGAGTGGGTACGACGACACGATTGGATCTGGACCATCATGTAATCCTACGCTGATTGCGCAATTGCCAATGAACTTATAGCCTACAGGAAGGGTTACTTCGTCAGCGACAGAAGCAGTTGGGAGGTAGTCTTTGATTATTGTTTTCATTATAGCAGATGGAATTTGCGAGGCATTTTCTTTTGATTTTTTCTTAATGAGGCGCAAGGCTTCTGTAACATCTTTCCACGTGACACATTGTGTTTTTTGTAGAACCAATAATCCTGCAAACAACAACCCCACTTCTCGGAAAGCGCTCTGCAGCTTGTTTAAATAATTCTTGGTTGTTAATAAAATTAGTGAAAAAATCTTTCGGTTTCCTGGTAAGAACTTTAATTTATTTTTCGAGTAAACTTAGCGATTCATCAATAACGGCACAATTCTCAATGCCAATATCATTTTCATTTTTATTGCTTATCGCTGATGGCATGGTTTTGGTATGCCCCTAGTATATCTGTATTCGTTTGACACAATAGAACAAGGCTGATCCTCCTCTATGGTGCTATGTTGGACGTACTCATGTGCTTTCAGAATAGAATAGTCTAATACAGACAATAAGGATAGCGATGACTTTGTTTTGCAACGAGTCTGTTTGCTGAGCCATGTTGGCTTCTAGAGGAGAAAAGAAGCTGATGGATCAGGTGCGGTAAAAGAGGTGGTTCGTCGGTGACGCGTCAGGAAGAGAAAAGCGCTTGTTCTGTGGGCTAAAATCCTGTCTGGAACTGCAAATTGAGCGGTAAATTCTTTAAAAGTAAAATTTAGCTGCTTCCTGTATCCGTAGTATATTGATTTTATTGAGATTCATTTTTTAGCGGTCGCAACACCTGAAGCCCCCCCTGCTCTTTTTACCGGACGGGGTGGGCATGATGATCCACCTCGGCAGCGTCTCTGACGATGTGATCCTGGAAAGAGAGGTCACCTGTTCCAAAAGCGCAGCACCCGGCGTATCTGGTTTCGGTGGCCAAAAGGGATGCGGAAATGCCAACACCACCAGGATCATAGCCATGTCAGTGACGCTGATTTTTCCGGACGCTGCCCCCAGGTCGGACTTTTTCTGTCCTGGGCATCATCCTCCTGATTCCCAAGATTTTTGGATGTAAACAAGCTCCTGGTACAACCTATTGATTTAAAATGGCATTACCAATCCACAAGATCCTGTAGATCCCACTACGACTTTCTCGGTCAATCGTGCTTATTTCCTCTGTATCCGGTGAAAACGGTGGTGGCCGAGGGCAGGAGTCTGCCCATCCGATGTGTCGGAAGAGTCGGTTGCGGTTATTTTAGTGTCTCTTCATGTGATTTCAGTCGATTCTGGCGGCAATCCCCACCAGTAGAGGCCAGATACGCGACCAGCCGGGCTTTTTGGGGACCACCCTGGACGCCGACACCACTTCGCCTTCGGGAAGTCGCCACTTCCCACTTTACCCCTGTTTTCTAAGCCGCCACACTTCTTAGCGGTGCGATTCTTGCTTATATTCTGTATAATCAACACAAGGGGAGCTTTTTGCCTATGTCTGGTGCCACGCATTCCATCGACCTTGCTTCTGTTCGACCTGTGACCGCTACGCTCAAGGCAGTGCCTCTTGCCGAAGCGCCGGAAGATCTTTTTCAACAGATTATGGAGGCGAAAAAAGAGATGCTCGAGAATGATTATCGTCAACCACCCGCTATTTCTAAAAACCCAACATATTCCAAATATGCCAGTATTGTCGTCAATGGGAAGGTGGTTGCTGAAATAGATAATCATGGATTTGTTGAGACATCCAATGCCATGGCAGCGGCTTGCTCCGACGCAATCAAGCAAGCCGACTTCAGTGCAGGTGTATCAAGCGGACCTCTACTTGCTAAAGCGCGTGCAGAAAGCATTGCTAGATCAATCAAGGGGTCGATTGTCATGGCTAAAACGGCGATGTCGCAGCAATCCTTTAATGCCACACCACAACCAAAGGTGACCATAGATTATGATGCGATGAAAAATGATCCACGATATGCAGAGCTTGAACAACTTCAGAAAGCACACAATACCTTTTTAGCGCAGAAAATGACCCAAAGTGATACTTATGCCTAAATAATTCGCGTTGTTGGCCTCCCTCCTCGGGTCAATGGGCAGTTGCCTGCCCTTTGTACGGGCTTGAAGTGCAGGATGGACGGGGCCATGCCCCATGGTAGACCTGGGCATTGACGGGCTTTTCACCGATGCCAAGTACGAATTATTGGCACATATTAAGTACTCGAAGGCCGAAAACCACAGCCGCTGTATGAAAAGCACCAATTGATTTTATTAACAACATGTTGAGTCCCCGCCGCAATCGCATGAAGGCTTGCCCCCAGTCATCCAGCCCTGGATAATTGCCTGCGCGCAACCAACCCCTGGGGTGACCGAAATGGCTCCACTGGGGCAATTTAAGGCACAGGCACCACATTCCATGCAGGCATCTCGGTCTTTGAGAAGGGCGTTCCCTCGGTCGTACCCAAAGACACCATGCGGGCAGACCTGTCGGCACATCCCGCATCCCGTACATTTTTCACTGTCAAGCGCCAGCGACGCAACGCCAGAAAGATACCGAAGCGTATTCATTGAAATCTCCTAGCAAATACCCACTCGCCAGAGGATGACTGAGCAAATGGCGGCAGCAGCTTGCCACGGTATAGCGCGCCGCATTTCCTTTTCCACTCCTGTTGGTGAAGTGTAGGTCGAAGCCCCGGTAAATTGCATCCCATACCAGGACCCAGTTGCGATTATCCCAAGCAATAGCCCAAGCCCGAGAACCACGCCGGTTTTTACGAGCATCAGGAGGATGAGTCCGACAAGGGCTCCCGCCTCGGCCCCTTTCTGGCTAAAAGCCCTTCCTGGTAACCATGGAAGGAGCATCGGCGTAAGGATGCTCCCTGCGCCGAACCCAACGAAAAGGATAAGAAACCCAAGCCAGACACCATGTCGAGCCCGATCCCAGGAGAAGAAATCCATACCAAATCCTGCGAGAATGAACAGCGCGACCAGTGCCAGTCCCAAAGGCTTGATACTTCGCGAGCATTCGACGAGAGCGACCGCCAAACGTTCCCACAGCGAGAAGCTGACTTGCCGCATTTGCGGAGTGGCTTGCATTCCTGCTTGTAAAAAGGCTTTGATGTCCTTGGAGCGTACCGGACCAAAGACCACCCGGAATCCAGATGCTTTCTTCACCTCATGGGCAGCGACGCCCGTCGCCCCAAGCTGCGGGACGATGAGCACTCGATGGTTGATAACCTTCTCCAGACCGACCATTTGGATGCGTCGCACCAGTTCCGCCGTAGAAAAAGTTCCCTTGCCAGCAGCGCACCAGACGTTAACGCCTTTGGTGTCCAACACGAGAATCCAGGTATTCAGGCCCACGACATCCCGGCGTACCACATCGAGGGTCAACTTGTAGTTCGCCGTCACCAACACCGGGCTTTCAGCATCGGGGGTACCCACGGCATAAAGCCCCGGAGTAACCAGGTATCGATTGCGATCGATGCCAAGCCGCACGGCCGCCGCACCGAGATAGTCAGACCATTCCCAGTCGGTCTTCAACGCTGCGACCTGCCCAGCCCGCGTGAGCAGCCAGCGGTGGACGAATCGATTCGGTTTATCGAACTTCTCCAGCATGTGCTCTCCCCGCCTCAAGGCGGTTACTCTTTTTCAACCTTGTTCTCGCGATCCGGAGCCCTTTTTGTCTCAGCGCCTTCATTGCCCGAGGAAGACTGACCGCAGGGGAAAGGAAAATAGCCCTTTCGGCACGAAGGCATGCAAAAAAAGAACAACAACGCGACAATCAGTCACATGGCAAGCGGGCCCAAAAGCATCCACCCATTCCAAGGAGATAGACACCTTTTCACAGACCTCCCGAGTTGCTTCCTACTCCTGGCGAGAGTGCATCAGGGAAAGGAGCCTCCGCCCGGAGCATGTTTCTCCTGCCGGCTAGGCCATGGCGAGCTTGGCTGCGATCCGTTCGGCCACGGTCCTGGCAAGGCCCTTGATTTCCGCCTCCTGTTGAGACGTTACGATTCTTCTGGGAGGTGAACTTTCCGGACCTCTGGAGGTTCACCTTTTTAAAGGCACCGTGGCGCACCTGGAATGGCCAACTATCGGTCCTGACGCGTTGTTGGACCATGATATCCCACCTGGGTCCCAGTTGAAAGATCACTGGTGCTCCCGTTTTCATTAAAAGATAAATAAATTCAAATTGTTTTTACAAACTGTGGTCGTAAAATTCGTGCAGGCGCCTGCAACGCCAGAAAAAGTGGCAATTTCCTCCTGTTTGGAGTGCGTTTACCTGAGAGAATTCGAAACCGGCAGCCAAGCCCGGCAAGCGCTCGGAGACTGGTTTCACTTTTACAACGAGCAGCGACCGCAGAGGGCTTTTGACGGTCGCGGTCACATGGACGTCTTTCAGGAGCGCAACAAGGTCACAAAGGCGGCATGACCACAACCGAACGAGACTTCACTCCGCCGCTAACCTGTCCAACCAATCAGGACCACCTCAGGATTTATTGGCCGGGCAAAGCAAACGGCACTGGCAAGGATCTTCTTTTCGAGAATCAATCCCCGCCAGTGCCCATGTGAGTTAGCGATTATCCAATTGTGAACGTACGGCCTGAAGACCTGCCATATTGATTCGATACGGCCGTCCATCTTTCGAAGAAATGAGCCGCTTGCTTTTAAGCTTAATGAAAACGGCCAAGTTACAGTCGGAAAGCACTAAACCATCACTGGTATAGCACTCGACAAATTCGATGTGGCCACGTTCATTGCGATAATGAACGATTCGGCCACCTTTCGCGAGGACGTGAAGAGTTCTCTGCTCTAGCCTGGAGATATTCATGTTGGAGATCCTGATGCAGTAACAAAATGCACAAAAGCAGCAAGCATCTGCGACACTTGCTGTACCTTCGCACAACTCGATAACCGAAACCCAAGTCAAAAGGGTTTGGTTACCGGATTACTGCAATCTCCAACATCCAGCCTCTTAGAAATGGTCAAAATGTAGGAACAGAAAGCTGTCGATACCCTGGGCGAGGTAGCGAGTCAAGTTGGCTCGCCAGAACTGGCCAAGGACCTCAAGCGGGTCATCGAAAACAAACAGCGTACCATGGTCCGTACCTCTGATGCCAATAAGCCTTCCAGGAACTTAGAGGAACAGGCCCCTTTCGGAATACGTCTGTATCTATTGCTGATGGTGAGACATTCTGATACCAAACGTTATGTTTAATGCACCATGCCACTGCCGGGTGTGTCCGGCCCGTCAGTGATAGCCCCTCTTAAAACACGCCGTCTGACGGCCCGGGAGTGGCTTGTTTGTGCAGTTGCCGCCTGTGGCTTTCTCTTTGATAGCTATGAACTGCTTATGCTTCCGCTCATAGTGCGCCCGGCGCTCATGGAGTTAGGCGGCATCCGTCCCGGGTCGCCGGAATTCACGTTCTGGTTTGGACTGCTTTTTTATATCCCAGCCATAGCCGGCGGCGCTTTCGGACTTCTTGGCGGCTATCTCACCGACCGATTTGGCCGGCAACGAATACTGACCGCAAGCATCATGTTGTATGCGATCTCGTCATTCTTGACAGGGTTTGCAACAAACTTGTCCATGTTGCTTGTTTTACGGTGTCTCGTTTTTATCGGTATATGCGTGGAATTCGTGGCCGCAGTTGCCTGGTTGGCCGAAATTTTCCCCGAACCCCATCGGCGAGAGGCCGTACTGGGTACCACGCAAGCCTTTTCTTCCGTGGGAGGGCTGCTTGTGGCCCTGGCAGGAGGCGTTGCGGCATCGTTGGCGGCTGGCCGTCCGATCAAGGTCTTTGCCTGGTTCACATTGCCGCCGATGTCCTTGCCGCCAATCGGCCTCCCGCATTTTCTGTCGTTTCTCGGGCACATCGACAATCCTCACGCCGATTGGCGCTATACGCTCATGTCCGGCCTTATACCCGCCCTGCCACTGCTTCTGGTAAGGCCTTTTCTGCCGGAATCCCCGCCTTGGCTGGAAAAACGCCGCGCCGGCCGCCTTGCACGGCCGAGTGTGGCCGCTCTGTTCTCCCCCGGGCTTTGGCGTACCACCTGTCTCGTCACCGGCATGTTCACCCTGAGTTTCGCGGCTTCCTTTGGCGCTTTGCTGCAAGCGCCGCAGATCGTGCCGGGGCTCCCCGAGACTCGGGCCGCCGTGGCCGAAGCCCAGGNCAAACTGNTTTCCGCAGAAGACCAGGCAGCGCTTCGTGCCCAGTGGACGGCGGAAGGTCGCTCCNGGGACGAAATCGAACGGCGGCTCATCGCCGAAAAACGCCGTATCACCGGACCGGTGGAACAAGGCATCGCGGCGCGCGTGACGACATTCCAGGAGATGGGAGGGCTTGCAGGTCGGTGTGCCCTGGTGCTGCTGGCGATCTGGATCGTCAGCCGCAGGAGGCTGTTGCGGCTTTTTCTGATTCCGGCGACGGTTGTTTTGCCGGTGACCTTCGCCTGGGCCGGCGCCACGAGCCTCCCCGCCTTTGAACGCGGTCTGTTTCTGGCGGGATTTCTTCTTATCGGCCAGTTCAGCTTCTGGGGGAATTATCTGCCCCGTGTCTATCCGCTGCACTTGCGGGGCACAGGCGAGAGTTTCGCGGCCAACGTCGGCGGACGCATGCTCGGATCATGCTTCGCCGCCCTGACCCAATGGCTCGCCGGCGTTCTTCCCGTCGCCGCCGCGCACCCAGCCCGCGTGGCCTACGCTGCTGCCGGAGTCGCCTTCCTTGTCACCCTCGTCAATCTGCTTGCCTCACGTTGGCTGCCCGAGCCCCCCTCAGGGATTCTGCCCGCGGACGCACAAGACGTATAAGAGCGGAGGGACAGCCCTTCCGAAAGTGGCGGGCGCCAGCCCAAGGCCGGCGACCTCTCATCCTTCGCCAGGCTCCCGGCCAAGGCTTTTCAGGGCCAAAGCCGTCAGCTTTTGCCGGTCGGTCTTGCCCCGGGGTGTCACCGGCCACTGCCCGATAGCCAAGCAAGCCACTGGCACGGACAAGGCGTCCACCCGGTCGGCGAGGTAACGGAGAAGCGTTGCGGCGCCGGGATCGGGGCCGGTCGTTCGATAAAAGGCCACGGGAACCTGCCCGGCCTCGGCATCGGGCACCCCCACCACCACGGCCTCGGCCACGCCAGGATACCCGGCCAGGACGTCGGCCACCAGGGCGGCAGCCACATTAACGGCATGGCGCACGATGACATCTCCGGAGCGACCGAGAAACCAGTACGCACCCGCGGCATCGCGGCGTATGAGATCGCCCGTATCATACCAGCCGGTTCCGATGGCCCGATGCGTGGCCATGGTGTCGTTGAAATAGCCGACCATCATGTTTGCCGAGGTCACGAGGAGGCGTCCGGGACTGCCCTCGGGAACATCCCGCCCGGCGTCGTCCACAAGTCGCAGGGATATCTCGCCGACCGGCCTGCCGACGCAGCCGGGTCTGTCCGTTTCGCTGGGCGCGACCACGGCCACAAGGCCTGTTTCGGTGAGGCCGTACAGGTTGCAATATGGTCGGCCGGTGATGCGCCGGGCCGCCTCGTAGAGGGCTTGTCCCGGCGTGTCACCGCTGCTGAGCCAAAACCGCAACCGCGCATGGTCAACCAGGGTGGCGCCCGGATCGGCAAAAAGCATCCGGGCGTAACTTGGCATCACGAGGCAATACCCCGGGCGGGCCTCCCCATAGAGACGCCAGAACGCGGCCGGAGCCGGTTGGTCAGCCAGCACGACGGTCCCACCCTGGCGCAGCATGGCCAGCACCTGGAACACCAGGACTACGGGCCGAAGGGCATGGAATACGGCCAATGTCGTATCCTCGGCCGTGACGTCCAGAGCCTGGATAAAGGCTTCCACACGTCGCGCAAGCCGCTCCTGGGTGTGCGCGACGGCCTTGGGCCGGCCGGTGGAGCCGGAGGTAAAAACAAGCAGGCAGATCGGGTCCGGCACGTTACTGCGGGGGGGACGGTCGGCCAGGGCATGGGCGAGAAAGGAGTCGTATCCTACGGTTCCTGGTTCGGGTTGGCCGAGGCAGACCGTGACGTCCAGTTGCTCACGAGCTTCGGCCGGAATGGCTGCCGCCGAACCGGAGGCCGCAACAAGGCCCTTGGCCTCTGTCTGCGCGAGGATCTCGGCTTGCCGGGCCGGCGGCATGTCCGGCGAAAGCGGCACAAGGACAAACTCAGCCCGGCAGGCGGCCAGGATGACGGTGACAAGCTCAATGGAGTTCGGGAGCAAAACGGCAAGCCGGTCGCCCGGGGCAAGGCCAAGGCTTGAAAGCCACGCGGCCAGCTTGCTTATGTCTTCGACCAGTCGGGCGTAGGTGATACGACGCGGCCCGCAACACAGGGCCACGGCCTCGGGTTGCCGCGCTGCCGTGGCGGCCACCATGCGGTAAAGGGGCATGAAACACTCCTTGGCATGTTCCCATGCCCTTGTGCCGTCGCAGGCTTTCACCCATTAAGCCCCAACGATAATTTCACCGAAAGGCTACTTCTCTGAGAGGTCAGCTGGATCGGCTTTGCTGCTTTTTCCAATACTTTCACGCAAGGATTTACTGTACGCAGCAGTTTTTGCCTCGCCCGTCTTGTTGTTGTATTTGAACTTGAACTCAATGTCGTTTGGCAAATCACATCTATACAAACTCCACTCTCCATCGTCTTTTACAGTAATTGGAGCACAAAGTTTTTTCTTCATGTCGGCGAGAATATCATTTTTATTCCTGCCGACAACGCGAATAATTCTTGCNTAGTATTTTCCATCGATGAACGCATAAGCGATGGCCGGAGAAGCCTTTTCATGCACAGAAAGACGGCAATTCCCCACATAATTATAGTAGGAAACACCTTCCTTATTCATATAAAACACAAAATTTCCATCGTCGACATCGCTGAACTTGGCTCCAAAATTCAGCTTATCACACTCAAATGCCATAGCTTGCTGGAAATATAGCGCAGTTATAACAATTACAATACCAAAAACTAAAGAACGCATAACTCCTCCATTGCTTATTAAATTGAAGGAAGCCCCAGCTACTGCGACACAAATGAATTTTTACGGTCAATACCGATTCAGACTTGTTCCAGACCATGTCCCGACAGGCGTCTCCACGTGGAAAGAACGACTCCAGTTGGGACCGCAGAAAGCATACTTCCGTATCGCTGGCAACAAGGATAGATATAATACTTCTTTAAAATATCGCATAACCTGCAACAACAGTCAACTTAAGAAAATGAGACGCTGCGGGTTGAGACGCTATCAGCAAAGATTCTGGGCAATCTGCGCCAGCGAATTCCTAACCTGATGAACAAGGCAACGCTAAATCTCAACCTGGGGATACACAACCTTCAGCGATTTTGTTGAAACAGGGACAGAGAATTCGCAGTATCCTGCCCGCGAAATCATCAATTTCGGCCCGGTTCCTTGAATCACGGCTTGTTCGCCAGATATTCATGATGGCGCTGATTCCGTTTCCACAGATCGATTTTCCTACCGTATCTGCTGTAAATAAAAAAATGCAGCCCCCTGAAAACTTTTATCTATATAAAATATNTGAAATTATCTTAGAAAAAAGTCGACTCTCGATCCCTTGGGGGGGAATTTGGAGGTGGGATTTTCCCTTGGCCACTTCCGCGTCGGGAACTTTGGGTGGTGTTACAGGCCTAGCAACTCAGGGTCATGCAATAGATTTTACTTGCTTAAAGGATGTAAAAATTGCAATAGTGATTATAGTATATTTCAAACCATTGAGGAGAAATAATGCGCCATCCAAGATTCACCACCATCATCATTCATTTATTGTATCTGCTGATTATTCTTCTAGGAATCGGTGTTTCAGCCTCTTGGGCCAAGGACATCATGCCCGTCGGTGAAAAGGTAGCGGTTGATGCTCAAGGCCATGACATCTATCAAACAAGTGCCAATTGAATCAAGATTGGGTACAAGTTTATCGGTTCCGGTAGCCCACTGCTGTTGCTTACTGGACTCGGTGCCACGATGGAAAACTGGACACCAGAATTCATTGAGGAGACGGCGAAGAAGTATCAATTGATCATCATGGATAACCGAGGGATGGGGTACACAACCGACAATGACCAGCAATTCAATTATAGGCTTTTCGCTCAAGACGTAATTGGCCTATTGGATTCACTCGGAGTCAAACAAACGAATGTACTGGGATATTCTCAAAATTGGGGAAACCCCACCACGGGCAACGCCCCAGGCTTTTGAGCGCTCTGGTATGGGCATGGGCAGGCAGAGGCCCTCAAAACACCAAGATCAAGGCACCGCTCCCGAGAATTCGTATTGAAATACAGTGAGATGCACTATTTTATCAAGTGGCCTTGACATGCGTCATTAATTGGCTAAATTGCCAATTAGTCAATGGTTGGAGTTCGCAATGAAATCACGTCGATTCTCACAGCAGGTCAAAATTTTCAAGGCGTTAGCTCATGAAACGCGAATGCTTGTCGTGGACGAGTTGTCGCGCGGTGAACGATGCGTTTGCGAATTGACCGAGTTGGCGGGGATCGATATTTCGACGATGTCAAAACATTTAAGTGTGTTGCGTGAAGCCGGGATTGTTGCTTCCGAAAAACGAGGGATGCAGGTGTACTACCAGCTCCTCATCCCATGTGTCTTGAAGCTCTTCACCTGCGTGCAAAATGTTTCTGAGCGAGCGCACTGTGCCCGGCGGGGGGAGAGCGCTTAAATTTTTTTGTCACGATATTTTGCTTATTGGCAAAATATACAAATACTGTCGGGATCCATCGCACTGCCGGATTCCGACAACAAACCTGGAGAGCGTCATGTCCGAGAACAAAAGTTGCTGCTGTTCCGCTGCCCCCAAACTCGTTTTCGCTTGTTCCGGGGGAGCCGATGTCGGTGCCCTGGCCGATCAGGCTGCGCGGAAACTCACCGCGGACGGTGTGGCGAAGATGTTTTGCCTGGCTGGAATCGGAGGGCGTGTCAGCGGGATCATGAAAACCACCGAAGCCGCCGCCAAGGTCGTCGCCATCGACGGATGTCCCTTGAATTGTGCGCGCAAGACCTTGGAACAGGCTGGTTTTACGGAATTTACGCACGTGCAGCTTGCCGACTTGGGCTTCAAGAAAGGCGAAAGCCCCGTGACCGAAGACTGTGTGCAGTCAGTGGCCATGGCGGTTGCCCCTCACTTTGCCAACCAGTGTGGCTAGTTGGCTACGACAAGGTGTTTGACGTGGGGCCGCTGCGGCGGCCTGTCCCCAGCTCCGAGAACGGGAGATTTTCGATGGAACCAATTGGTTGCAAGTCTTGCTGTGCAAAGGAAACCGTGGACGGGGGGCTGGTGACGGGCAATGGGAAGCTTGCCCGCTACCTGCTGCTCCTGGCACCAAGCCTGGTTGTCTGGTGGTTGGTCTATGGCATGCTGCCGGGATTTTCCCGGCTCCTCACCTACCAGGTGTTCGGAGTCACTCAGGGCAGTCATCTCGGTGACTCCTTGGAGTTCTTGTTCTATGATACGCCCAAGGTGCTTCTGCTGCTCACCCTCGTCGTGTTCGGCGTGGGCATCATTCGGACCTTCTTTACCCCCGAACGAACAAGAAAAGTACTTGCCGGAAAGAGAGAATCCGCCGGCAACGTCATGGCTGCGCTGCTCGGCATCGTCACGCCATTCTGCTCCTGTTCCGCCGTGCCGCTCTTTATCGGTTTTGTCACGGCCGGCGTCCCGATGGGCGTGACCTTCTCCTTTCTTATTTCCGCGCCCATGGTCAATGAAATCGCNGGAAGGGCGCCGCGCTTGGGACCGTCCTGGCCTTCATGATGTCGGTCATCGCCTTGTCGCTGCCCGAGATGGTGATCCTGCGCAAGGTGCTCAAGCCCCGATTGATCCTTGTTTTTGCCGGTGTCGTGGGGCTCGGTATCCTTCTGGTGGGGTATCTGTTTAATGCGGTCATTGCCTAGCAAAACGAAGCGGTACGCTGGAGAAAAAGCATGGAAATCAAGGTCCTCGGTCCTGGTTGTGCGAAGTGCAAGGAAACAGAAAAGCTGGTCCGTGAAGCCGTGCATGAGGCGGGTGTGACCGCTACGGTGGAAAAGATTTCTGATTTTCAGCAAATCGCCGGATATGGAGTTTTTTCGACGCCGGCGGTCGTCATTGACGATGAAGTCAAGGTGGTGGGCAAGGTCCCGTCAAAAAGCGACGTGCTTTCGTGGCTCAAGGCGTAGGCAGGGTCCGCGCAGAATGCATTTGCGTTCTTGCGTGATGGTTGGCCACCGGTCACTCTGATTGGTGGCCACCATATATATAAAGAGGAGCCTCCTCGCGGTGTATAATTGCTTCTCGCAACGCAAGTGGTATATGTTTATATGTTAAACAGGTGTAGCGCTGTTGTTATTGGTAGATCATTGTATTTTATAAAGATAAGTAGTGGCATGGTTAATGCTTAAATCCCATAAACTCTAACCGTGGAGAACATCGTGAAAACAATTTCGTGTGTGCTTACTCTCATGCTTGCCTGCACTTCAATCGTATATGCCGCTTCTCCGAAGGATGTTCCTGTCAAGGATATGGTCACCGTTGTGGATCTCGGTGCCAAAACATGTATCCCCTGCAAAATGATGGTCCCTGTCCTGGATGCCATGGAGAAACAGTACCAGGGAAAAGCTGCTATTGTTTTCATCGATGTCCGTGAAAATCCTGAACAGGTTACAACATTTGGAATCCGAGCAATTCCCACGCAGATATTTTTTGACAAGACAGGAAAGGAAGTCTATCGGCATGAAGGTTTTTTGGACGCACAGCCATTCTCAGAGATGTTGGATAAGTTGTTAGCCAACTAAGGTGCGTGGCATGCTTGACCAGTTATTTCTTACCATCAACAGCTGGATGACAGATAGCCTTGCCATTGCTGCGGTTGGATGCTTTTTCTGGGGAATCGTCAGCGTCCTGTTCAGTCCGTGTCATCTGGCGTCCATCCCCCTCATTGTCGGCTATGTCGCGGGGCAGGGCAAAATCATTCAGGGGCGGGAAGCCGCCAACTATGCCATAGCATTCTCTTTCGGGCTGTTCGTGACCATCGCTGCCATTGGAGTGATTTGTTCCTTGCTGGGGCGCATGCTCGGCGATGTCGGACCGTACTGGACAATTCTTGTTGGTGCTCTCCTTCTCTGGGTTGCCCTCGATATGCTGGGGGTGGCCAAATGCTCCATCTCCAGTGGTATGCTGGGACGGCTCAAGGTGAAGGGTATTGCCGGAGCGCTGCTTCTCGGTTTGGCCTATGGAGTGTTATCGGGTTCGTGTACATTCGGCTTTATCGCGCCCATTTTAGCAATCATTACCATCCAAGAGAAGATTCTAACCGGAGTGATCCTCATCGTACTGTTTGCCGCTGGGCACTGTCTTCCTATCGTGGCGGCGGGGAGTTCCACTGCGCTCGTGCAGCGCTGGTTGGAAAATGGAGCCATGCGACGTGGAAGTGTTTGGTTTCGCAAAGGTGCGGGTGGTGTGATCGCACTCCTGGGACTTTATTTTATTTCGAAACCATTTTTCGCTGTCTGATTGTCACTGCAAAGAAGTATCCTGAAGGGAATGGCCTCCTTGTGATGGCACAATAAAATGGACCGGAGGCATCCCTTGACCGAATCCATCACCAAGCATCTCGTCTTCCTTGACGGATTCCTCTCGTATTTTCGGCATGCTGGCTGGTAAATACCGCCATCGGTCACACGCCATCTCAACAACCGACCGTAGAGACTGCTTTTCAGGATGATGGACGCGGGGCCAACCTCAAACCCGAAGAGCACAGGCTGAGGCCGAGGTTGATGCACAAAAAGCTGCCATCAATGCCCAAGAGGAATCGACGCAGGGCAGCGGCTAGGTTCTTTTCCTTCGCGATGTCTTTGGCCCTCTTACGGTGGCGGATGTCCTTGCTCCTTTTTCCATGCGGCTCCCGGAGAACTCCGGTCGTCATTTGTGCTTCGGCATAGATGCGCTTGCGTCAGCGTTTTTTTTTTCAAGCATCTTCATTTTTGACCATGATGGATGCGTCCATGTCGCCATATTTCGCCCGCAACGTGTAGAACATGGCGGTTTCAATACCATACTCACGGCAATGTTACGGCATGATAAAGCCGTATTTTGCCTGCTTCAGGATGCTTCTTATCTGGATGTCAAAGTAACGGTGGCAACTTGAGATGGAGAGATCCTGCACGAATTTTTTCATTCACGGGCTGATGCTTGGAAACACTTCGGCTGGAGAATGGGTGCGGATGACACACGAGTGTCACGTCCGGTTCTCCGAGATGACGAGGGGAAATTATCTCGACCTTCTTACCAAGGATATGGTAAGTGAAGAGGAATTATTTTACTATATTGTGAAAGCTCGAAAGGTATAGTACGCGAATATTGCTGCTTTTGTCCTTTTGTTATGGCCAGGCGGGTTGCACCAACCCTTGACTAGGCGTAAATTCCTAAAACTTGGGAGTCCTACCTCTTCCGTCCAGTTTCTGGGTAGTGTGAGGAAATAGTTTTATCAAGACACCTTTCCCTCGGAATATGTTATGAAAAAGACAAAGAAGATGCCTGTTGTAAGCAGTGAAGTGACAGCTTTTTTTTCGGAGGAATCATCATTTGTGCTTGATTCTTTTGACTGTTGCCCCATTGGTGTTATGATATTATATCGTAATTCAAAAACATTTGAACGAATGAATAAGAAATGTTATGAAATTTTCGATTTAATTGAGTTTGAAATGCGTGATATGGATTTTCGCCAGGTGCTCTCTTCGATACAGGGGCTAAATCTTGATGGATCACCTGTGAAAATCGTTGAATATCCAATTTTCAAAAATTTTGACGACCAAAAGCCTATGAGGTTAGTGTTTTCAATAGCTCAACACGGCAACAGAAGAATAATATCAATGAATTCAGCGCCAATTGTGATAAATGGTATTGTTACAGGCGTAATTTCAACTGTAGAAGACATAACTGATTTAGTTGTTTCACAAACCAAACTTGAATGTGCTATGGCCCGCCTTGAGAATCTCTGGAATGTTTCAAAGAATAGATTCCTATCCATTAAAGAAGTATGTGACATAACTTTAGAGTCAATTGGTGAAATCACAAAAAGTAAATATGGTTTTTTTGGTTTTTTAGATGACAGTGAAGAAAATATGATCATTCATTCTTGGTCAGGTGAAACTATGAAGGGCTGCACAGTTATCGATAAGCCTTTTGTGTATCCAATCAAGGATTCTGGACTTTGGGCTGAGGCGATTAGACAAAGACGCCATCTTATCATTAATGATTACTCATCGTGCGATTTACCAAAAAAAGGATACCCTGTTGGCCATGTTGAACTAAAAAACTTGATGGTCATTCCACATTTCGTTGGCGACAAAATTCATTCTGTCGCAGCCGTTGCAAATAAGGAGTTAGACTATAGCACGGATGATGTAGTTAGTATTACAGAATTTTTAGATGATATACAGTCGGTCATTATGCAAATTGAAGCAGAGAATCTTCTTAAAAAAAGTGAAGAAAAATATAGGAATCTTGTCGAGCTAATGAATGAGGGAGTGCTTGTCCTTGATTTTGAAAATATTGTTACATTTGTTAATACAAAAATGACTAAAATTATTGGATATGACCCAAATGAAATTATTGGTCATAATTTTGTCACTTTTATTCATTGCGATAGTAGGGAAAACTTTATACAACAGCAACTACTTAGGGGTAAAGGCGTCTCAGAAAGTTATGAGATGATTCTTGTCAACAAAAATGGTGAAAAAGTATTTGTATTGTCATCCCCGACCATTTTGCTTTCAGATGATGGACATTTTAAAGGCTCCTATGAAGTTATTACAAATATTTCGAACATTAAACTTATTGAAATGCAGTTGATACACTCGCAAAAAATGGAAACAATTGGTGTTATGGCCGCCGGTATCGCTCATGAAATTAATACACCACTTCAATATATTGTTGGAAATACTCATTTTATAAAAGAAAATGCAGAAAGTATTATTAATCAAATTAAGTCAATTAAATATGTATGCACTAGTTCCACTCTTCCTGGGCCTGCGGATAAACTTCTTTTTATCGAAAAAATAATTAACAATTTTGATATAAATTTTGCAGCTGATGAAATCCCTGCAGCGATAGATGAAACCATTGAAGGATTGGATCGCATCTCATCAATTGTATTATCAATCAAAAAATTTTCCCACCCTGAGTTTGATGAGCCACAAAGTATCAATATAAATTCAGAAATAAGAAATACGATCAACGTTTCAAGAAATGAATGGAAATATTACGCGAAATTAATGACGAAGTTCGACGAAAATCTTCCAAATTTAGTGTGCGTGGCAAGCGATTTTAATCAAATTATTTTGAATTTGATTGTTAATGCTGCCCATGCTATGCAAGGAAAATTTAAACTTGCAGACTGCAAAGGAGTTATATCAATATTGACTTCACATGAGAAAAATTATATTCAAATATCCATAGCTGACAATGGTTCAGGAATACCCGATAAAATAAAAGATAAAATTTTTAATCCATTTTTTACGACAAAAGAAGTTGGTAAGGGGACTGGTATGGGACTTGCCATTGTCCTTAAATTGATCGAAAAGCATAAGGGAAAAATTTGGTTTGAAACAAAAGAAAACGAGGGCACGATCTTTTATGTTCAATTTCCTACTGCAACCCGAGAACAGGATAGCATGGCACGTTGATTGTTTATTCCTTTCAGTAGTTACCAGCTTATAATATGAAACTACTGCGTTCTGACCTGCCCTGGTCTTTTGGGACCATCTGAAACTTGAGAAGATGACTCCCGACGACGAAGAGGGAGCCATGAGAAAGGGACGATTTTCGGAAGAGCAGATAGTCGGCATCCTGCGCGAGGGTCCTGTAACAAAAACTGTGTAAACCTCCACTAAGGGGCTCAAGTTCCAGGAGGTTTTCGTGCTGATTAACCGTGATGAACTTGCCAGGAAGGTGCTCGAGGGAGAGATCACCAGCCTGGATGACCTCAATTCTGTTCTCCGCTCTATGATCAAGGACGTGGTCGAAACGGCAATGGGGGCCGAGATGACCGGCTTCCTTGGCTATGACCGCTACCAAACGCCGGACACCGATCCCGGTAACCGCCGCAATGGCTACAGCCAGAAAGAGTTGGCCTCGAAGGTCGGTCCCATCGTCATCGATGTTCCTCGGGACCGGAAACCGAGTTCGACCCGGCCATCGTCAAGAAACGCCAGAAGGATATCTGCGGCTTCGAGGAGTTCATCCTTTCCATGTATGCCAAGGGGATGAGCACCCGCGATATCCAGTACCACGTCAAGGAAATCTACAACCACGACATCTCACCCGAGACGGTCAGCCGGATTACCGACGCCGTCATCGACAAGGCCAAGGAATGGCAGAACCGGCCGCTGGAGCCGATTTACGCCATTGTGTTCATGGACGCGCTGTTCCTCAAGCTCCGTACGGATGGCCGGGTCAAGAACGTGGCCGCCTACCTGATGGTCGGCATCGACCTGGAGGGACGCAAGGAGTGCCTGGGCATCTGGCTTGGCCAAAGCGAATCCGCCAAGTACTGGCTCGGCGTGCTCAATGAGTTCAAAAACCGGGGAGTGAACGATGTGCTGATTTTCGCCGTGGATGGGCTAACCGGCTTCCCGGAAGCCATCCGGGCCGTGTATCCCCAGGCCGAGATCCAACGCTGCCTTGTCCATCAGGTCAGGAATTCGCTGGCCCAGATGTCCTGGAAGGATCGCAAGGAGGTTGCCACCTGCCTGCGCTCGATCTACACGGCTCCCACGGAGGAAGCCGGCCTCATGGCGCTGGCCCAATTCGAGGAAACCTGGGGGCGCAAGTACCCCCATGTTGTGCTGTCCTGGGAACGGCACTGGCCGGAACTGGCGACTTTCTTCAACTATCCCGAGGCGGTGCGGCTGCTGATTTATACCACCAACCCCATCGAGAGCCTCAACAGCCGGGTCAGAAAAACCGTGAAGGGGAAAAGCGTCTTCCCGACTGAGATCGCCCTGTTCAAGGCCCTGTATCTGGCGGTGGCCGAAGCCGAGAAGCGCTGGACGATGCGAGCGAGGAACTGGCAGGAGATCATGGCCCAGCTTTCGATTTTCTTCCAGGAACGGCTCAAGGACTATCTCTGCTGAACCCTCAACCAGGGGCGTTTACACAGTTTTTGTGACACTCCCGACGTGGTTGGACACGACGTTCGTAGTGTAGCTTAATCACATCCTCTCGGAGGATCTTCCTCACAGTATTCTTGGATAACCTCAGTTCTCGTGCAATCTGTTTAATGGATTTTCCATCTCGTCGCGCCGCCAACCGGACCTTTTTGATCGTCTCCACTATCAGCATCTCCTCGCGATACCCCTTCTACCTCTGGTGATCCGAGACATCTAAAGGGGCTGCCGAGGGGGTCAATTTTCGACGCTGATTTCACCCTCAAGGGGGTCAATATTCCATGCGGGTAGACACCTGCAGCAGGACATTGGCTGGCAATCTGTCCGGTTTGGCCGCCTTGATCCTTCCGGCGATAACGGATCGAGTTTGCTTGCCCATTTCCCGCGCAAGGCGGGCTGCAACTCTATCTGGCCATCCCGCAGGTATTTGCGAACCGTGTTCCTGGAGTGCCCCGTAAGCTTTACGATCTCCCGGATACCCTTGCCCTGTCTTCGGAGAATTTGGATCTACATCCACTGCTCCCTCGTCATCATGGGCCCGAACCTGACGGATCAGACCACGTTTCAAGAAGGGTGGATCAATTTTCAATTGCCGACCTGGGTCAGTTTGCCATTGCCGCTTAAAACGTGTTGCCAGAGGGTAACAGGTTACCCTGTCCTCTGACAGCAAAGGGCATTACCCGTTGGAAACCCAGGCGAGGGGTATGGCGAGAATAAGATCGTGAACGATCAGGCGGCCGAGGTCGATCGTTTTGGGAGGCAAAAAGGGCGAAGCGCAAGTGAAGGGTGTATTGGGGGAAGGTCCCAAAAGCAAACAGCCGCTTGGGTGAACCAAGCGGCTGTTTGTGAGGGTAAAAAAACCCTGGCGGCGACCTACTTTCCCACGCAAAAGTACGCAGTATCATCGGCGATGGCGGGCTTAACTTCCGAGTTCGGAAAGGGATCGGGTGTACCCCCGCCTCTCTGGCCACCAGGGAAATATATAAGTTAAAA
>JGI20225J20221_1001808_pt1 | contig 28111 bp, 22 predicted proteins | sample BioMet4_FD_20221 | JGI IMG/M metagenome (IMG submission 20221)
CCGAAAACGTCAGAAAGGATACGCTATATAAAGAAAGGTTCTCCATAAAATACTGACAGCCACACAGACTTTTGACATCAAGAGACGCAGAGACGTGATTCCATGGCTTGCGCCAACCGATGCGATACGGGCGCCCAACACGCAAAACTCTCGCGGAACCATTCCCGCGTTCGCAAAGCGACTTTGGCCCACGGACTATGGCTCATCGTTCAACAAGCTATTTCATGCTCTACCAGCACAAACATGACGGGCCAAAGTCGCATCCCAGATGTAAGAAAGGCACCCGCAGGCAGGAGACTCAAGGGGCGGGAGCCAAAGTCGTACGCCGCGTGCAACGCGCACGGCGAGAAACGGACCGAGGCATCGCTTGGGAGCTCGGCTCTCCAATGCAACACGTCCCTGTCATTCTTACCTTTTGGGTTTCTGTCCCCCTACCGGCGCTTTAGCTTGTCTGCGTATAGTAGGTATCCAAGACAGTTTGGTATACGGAATCAGAATCAAGGTTGTATTCCGCATAGGCGGTACCCTGCGTCATTGTTCCTTGCAGGGATGTTATCGAGACATCCGTGATGCCATTCGAAATAAGGCATGTGGCAAGATACAGGAACTCGTTAGCATCAAGATTGGTCATGGAATAATCGCTGGCCGTCTGGTATAGCTTGACCAGACCCGCCACGTTGCCATTGGCACTGGACAGCACTTTAGCGGCAAAGGCATGCATAAACTGGATTTGACGCGCCTGTCGGTCAAGAGACGATGTGAGATAACTCGTGTCTCGATACTGTACGTACTTCAGCGCCTTGTTACCATAAAGAATAACATCACTATCTTTAGTAATACCTGTACCGGGGATGCTTTGCAGAGCAGTCAACGGCACGCCATCGACGGCGTCTGCCAGAGCTCCCACGCCACCCTCGTCCATCGCATAGTAATAGTTTATCGGTATGTTGTAGAGCGTCCGCGAGGCAGAGTCCATGACGTTTCTGCAGCTGACATCCTTGCCGTCGCCATAGCCAAATGCCAGACAAATCTGTTTCTTCTCGGTTCGCAGATATGTACCGTCATCGGTATACACACCTACATCCACCATCGAGTCGCGCGGGATCTCGATGAGCTTTATGGAGCCCGTGCTGGTATCCAGCGCCGCGACAATCACTGCGTCAGCTTGTCCGTGCAGCTCAGGGTCCTCGGGCATCGCGGTCTTATCAAAGCCCAGAAAGCAGAACGAAACAATGTTCTCGTTCAGTTGGTATGTGTGTCCGTCGTACTCAATGGTCTGGCCTTCAGAATACGAGACTGATTCGTCCGAAACAGAGATACCGGTATCCTGTGCGAGCAACTGCTGTCTGCCGAACTGAATTGCGAAAGCAATGCCCCCTCCCGCAAGGGCAAGGATGGCTATGACGATGAGTACTATCTTCCGAGTACGATGCTTTTTCCGGCCTGCCTTGGTNCTCTTGCGTACTCGGACCATATCGCTGTGATCCTGGCTACCCGCGGGCAGATGCATGAACGAATCCTCATCGGCAGATGAGACACTCGAGCCAGCNTCGGTTTCTTGGGGCTGAGCCTGATCGAGATTCTTGCTAAAATGCGCACCGCCAGAGCCAGCAGGAGTTTCTAGATGATTCTTATGCCCATCACTCATATCTTCAGCCTTATCGATCTGCCGCTTGGTCGCTTACCAACACGCCCGTGACGATGTATCGCTGTGCGGATGAATAGGGACTCATGCAGGTACTCAGCTGAACAATCCTGTCATCATCTGACAAAGAGGCACCTTCTCGTACGTTTTTTATCATCGACTGCGGATTGCATACCATATCGAAATAGCTTCGTTTTACATCAGGCTGCAAGAAGTCGAACGAGTTCAGGATATGGCGATTGTCGTATTGGTATGCGGAAATGACGCGATATGTGATTACGTGATAGGGAGTGTAGATATAGAAGTACTCGTTGTTATTGAAAAAGTCCGTGTTCTCGAAGTAGTGGATTTCAGCGAACAATCCACTGTTGTGACCATAGATGACGCTTACGGGTTTGGTGAAATCCTTTGAGGTCTGCATCTCGCTGAATACGGCACCACCCCTAGACTCATTGCCATCGGAATCGTGCGAAAGGTAGTATGCGTCATCGGTGGCGCTTTGGCAGATCGGATAGGAAATGTTGGTATTAGGTATGGTTATCCATGCGTAGATATCGGAGTTTTCCTGCTGGAGAGACGCAAAATCGATTGGATTCTCGACAAGTGTGGCTGCAGAGGTCGAAGCATCACCGGTACCGTATGCGGTCTCTGTAGCTGCATCGCCAGTCTCTGCAGATGAGTCGCTGATTTCCACAGGTGGATGGTAGAACGTGAGAAAGACGATAGTACCGGTTCCAATAAGGGCAATAACGACAAACACGACGCATAGAATCGTCGATATGCCATGTCGCTTGCTCCCGTGCTTGGTATGCTGTGCTTGTTGTCTCACATGCTCTCCGGTTGCACAATTCTATCCTGCAAAATACGGTGACTCCATTCACGTGAAAAAGCTCGCAGAAGCGAGCCCTTTCACGTGAAACGTATGATTAGGGAACCTAGCGCTGCGTGCTCTTTCTGAAGACAAAAGTGGCACCTGCACCAACGAGCGCGGCAATGGTGAGGACGTACAGACCCGTCATGTTGCCAGTGCCGGTGTTGGGAGAAGAGGAGGACGAGTTGCTAAAAGATGAGCTGCTAGAAGCAGAAGCGGCAGCGGTTCCAGACGTATTCACGGAGACGCCAAAGGTCGAGAACTGGCTGATCGTAATAGAAGCGGTGCCGCCGGAAACGGTGCACGTCGAAGAGGTGAGATTACCATCATGGTCATGGATAATCGTCGCGACTCCGCCATTGTAGTTTGCACCTACAGGAAAGCTCAGCGTGACGGTGCCGCTTGAAAGCTCCGTGTACTTGCCTCCGTCAAGCTCAACTTCCCAGCAACCTATATAGTCATCACCAGCGGGAAGTGCAGCCTTAATCGCGGGATCATCAGCAGCCTTCGAAACAGTGATGTCAGACGCATTAATCGCCCGACCATCAACGGTTGCGCCATTGACTGAGATGCTCACACCGCCTGAAGTGCCTGACTGATCCGTCGGGCTGCCTGACGCAAGAGCCGTAAGGGGATATGCCAAAGCCAGTGCTGCTGTTACTAAGAACACCGCAATCTTCTTACGCATCTCTCGGTCACCCCAAAAGTCTCGATAGATAAGCTACCTATACTTAGATAGCTAATGTGCTGAGCATAGCACAATCAATCCATGAGCTGAAAGTTTTTTTGATTTTTGAACACCAACCAGCAACATAAGGGGCTGCGGATGATCCGTCAGACAACCCGGTCATGCCGCAGGGTTCCATGCTTGTTCCACCACACCCCAGGCATCAATCTGCTCGGATAGCCCCGCTCCCCTATCGTGCCAGCGTAGCTCCCGTACGGTCCCCTACCTCGTGGGAGACCGTCTTGGACCGTCGCTTGGCTCTTCGCGCAGGGATGCTACACTGCGATGCATGGATAAAAGAACTGGCAACGGTCGAATCACTCTCGGCACGCACAGTGCAGTATTGTTTGTCGTAGTAATGTGCTGCGCCGTAGCTATCTTTCTCTTTTCATCCCAAGACAACAGCGCTTCTCACCTGACAAGTGACGGTGTGGTCTCATTTGTGGCCTCACTTACCGACGACGGGTTTGGTCAACTCGACGAGGCCGATCGTGCCGTCGTAATCAAGGCCCTCGATAAGCCCGTCCGTAAGGTTGCACACGCCACAGAATATGCGGTGCTGGGCATAGTGCTCTTTGCAGCGCTCGAATCACTCTTTCCGGTTGAAGATGACGACTCCATACGCAGAGAACGCAGGGAACGGGCGGGCGACATTCGCACGGGCGGTCGCATGGGTATGTTCTTGCGGACCCGCGTGCGGTTGGCCCTCCTGATATGCTTTGCCTATTCATGCACCGATGAGTTCCATCAACTATTCTCGTCCGGTCGGACAGCCCGCTTCTCGGACTGCATCATCGACACCGTTGGCGCAGCGGTTGGAATCATGGTTGCATGTGGCATATCTGCCCTTGTGCGCGAACGAGCACGTAGACTGAAGTAGGCACCTGCAACTTTATGTGGATACGGGCTACTACAGCTGATATCCGAAGCTACCGACGTCGAGCATAAGGTTGCTGTCGAGACGGCAAGACCGAAGAGCTGGCTCAAGACGGTATCCGCATTCGCCAACACCGCCATCGAGAGCGTCCGCCGAAACCCCGTTCTGGCTGATCTGTTCCAACGTATGTCCTTCATGGAGCGTCGTGGCAGCGGCCTTCGCAAAATCTGCCATGAGACCATGGCAAAGGACAACTACGAAGATCGGTTCCTACCAAGATTCGAGGACAAGAACGGGTTCTTCCGCGTCATTCTGTGGGACATGAACTACAGGGAAAGCGACAAAACCGACCAAGTCACCGACCAAGTCATCATACTTCTCTCTGCTTTGGGGGAAAAGGAACTGAGCGCAGTCGAGCTGATGGAGGCTCTGTCCCTCTCACATCGTCCGACGTTTCGGACAAACTACCTGAATCCCGCCCTCGAAAGCGGACTCATCGAGCGGACAATTCCCGACAAGCCGAACAGCCGATTGCAGAAGTACCGTCGGACGAGGTAGGCTGACACAGCTGAGACCAAGTTTATCGCGGTAACGCTCTTCACTGGTGGCCGCTGACAGTTTATCCGCATCATCTCTACCCCACGCTCCCGATCGGTCTTGGCGAACACCGACCCAGAATCTTCCATCAGCTGGTCCCGCCGCCATCGTGCTATGCGCCGAAAAGCTCGTCGAATAATGTTCTGGCCCGCATTCCAGTACACATTGAACACATAACACTACCGGGAGCATAAGAACGTTGGTTCAGAACGCTCAAGGTACGGAACCGCAGCCTGGACTGTTTGCGCAGGAAAACAGCACCGTCCCCTTGTCCAGATTTACTTAAACCATGCAGTATCACCGCATGATATGCTGTACGACATAATTAGGTTGTCTAACAAATTGTCTGCAATACCGCACTCAAATCACCGTCGGTCAGGCGTGCAGCACGTACTGAAATCATGAAAAGCATCAAACCTCGGCCACGCTATATCCATGATCACCAGCATTGAGGATTCGCCTTCTGCGCATTGCTCCTCGACGCACTTACTTTATATAGAGTTCCAATTAAAGTAAGTCTCTTATGCTGAGCATTGTTTTCTGACTATCGAAAAAAGACGATTTTTAAAAATATATATAAATAGCATAGAAATCCCAAAGAAACCGTACCGAAAAAGTGGATATGCATACGTCAAAGAAATCAGTAAAGCAATAAGCGTAAAACAAATTCCACATCCAAAAAGAGGTGCGGCAGGTAACACGCTTAGAGACATCTTGTTCTTCCTCAATAAGTGATAAGTAAACAGGCAATGCAAAACAGCATAGATAAAATTACAAAACATGGTTGTATAAGCAGCAGCTTCAATTCCAAAACATGGAATAAAAATTAGGTTCAAAACAACATTCAGTGCAGCTCCAGCAATCGAAATCACAGAAACAAACTTACTCATCTCAAAGTATAGCTCTAGGCTTATATACATATACGCAATAAAACTCCAGAGAACACTAATAGCAACTGGTGGGACTATCAGCAGCGCACTCGCGTATTCTGTAGAAAAAAAGCAATCGAACAACTCTGGCATCACACACAATAGGCTCAGTATCAATAGACCAACCGCAATCACGAGGAAAATAATTGATTTGCCCACAAGGTGTTCTTTACGAGACTCTAAATGCTTGTAAACCCAAGGATTCACTACATTGATAAGCGCATTGGTTATTACCTGGACTGCAACACCAAGCGTATAAGCAACAGCATATATAGCAGCAGCTGAAGCATCAATTAGCCATGCAATAAGTATGCGATCAGACTGAACCAGAACAACTGACGAAAGATAATGAGGAATCAGAGGGAAATTAAAGCACATGGCGAATTTCCAAAAACCTTGGCTAAAAAATATCTGAGATTGTCGCCACGTATCGGCAAAAACGACAATGCCCACTAAAATTGTAGCAAGCATTTCACCAGTAATCTTCAAAAATGACGGGCTTATAGTAGTTGTTGAAAAAAGACAAATAAGTATAACGGGAATCAAAACGGACAGGGCGGAAAAAACGAAGGTCACTAAAAGAAGAGGACGATATGCGTTGTCAAAGCGTTTTCTGAGAGACCATAGCAGTATAAAACCGTATCCCATTTGCTCTAGAACCATCATGGGATAAGAATAAATTCCTATTCCCATCCAGTCACCAAGCAGTCCTTCGCTGAGCAGCAAAACTAAGAGCGTTGCAAATGAAGCAACGACAACCAAACCATTCATTGAAGAAGTAAATTCGTTACGATCATTTGGAAACTTAACCATTGCTACATAAAAAACCCCGGTCGACGTGCCAAGACAAAGCGTTGCAAATATCTGAATAATGGAAGACCACGATGTGTACAATGTCACAATGCCGTACTGTTCAACAGACATAAGACTAGCAAATATCGGTAAAGATATAAATTTAATTCCTGATTGAATACAGCTACAAACGACAAACCACAAACCTGCTTTTGCAGATGCCGAAACCATCTGATATTTCTGAAACAGCATTTTCAAAATTTATCCACCAAAGATTACACTCGTATTCTAATTATGCTTCAAAACGCACACATCATTCTCACGGTGTCTACCGAATCAAGCAATTTCGGTGTGATTACATGCGAGTGACTTCATGGATAGCGTGTTCATCAGAAGGCCTTCTTACCATATTTGATAATAGACGTCCCCGACGAGATGAGCCACGAGAGTCTGGGTCCCACTTTTGGAGCGAGGCGCTTGCGCATCTCGATACGATACTTCTTCGCGGGACTCAGCCACGTACCAGAGTACAGGTGCACGCTGTATGTGTTCGTAGTGATGCTCATCGCGCCGGAATGGGAATCGAGCGGGTCGAAATACTCGGCCGGGTACACGACGAAACCATCTTCAAGTTCTTGGTACGTGCCGTCGCGGCGTAAGCCATAACGTTCTTCGAATAGTGAAGTAAGCACACGCGGCGACGTGAGCGGATTTACCCGGTGACCGGACTGCGAAAAGGGCGTTGACTTGTACCAATCAATAACATCTTTGAATAAAGGAAGTCCTTGTTCTGACCCAAGAATCAGCCCGGGATTTACATACTCATCGTTCTGCATGTACCCGCAGAATGCTCTGTTAGACAGAAGCGGGTCGTAACTCCTCAACGCTTTGACATCGGTATCTAGAAAGATGCCACCTTGCTCATAGAGAATTACGTAGCGGGCGTAGTCTGACACGAAGGCGTACATGCCCTGCTCGTACGCCTCACGCGCGAAGTCGCAGCGGTTGACATTGAAGTTGGACTCGTCCCAGCGTCGAACCTCATATCCGGGCATGACCCTTTTCCACGTCTCGACGCAAGATGACTCGAGCGCAGGCAGCTCATCCCCACCGAACCAGCAGTAGTGAAGACTCTTGGGGATCATGACGCACTCTCCTTACAACCTAGGTTCGAAAGCCCAACCAACTCTATAAGGAACGAAAAGGCGGCGGTTTCGTGCCTCACCCATGAACCAAAGTCAGGCTCAAAGGAAGCACTCGTGATAACGAAGGCGAGCATAACAGCTACCATGAGGGCTGTGACACGGTTACTCTTGAGGCGAGATAACGTACGTACGACACACCAAGTAACGACAAGTTGGAAAATCACAAAGGGAAAATACTTCAGTGATTTTACAAGTAGTTCAATGGGAACTAGAAGACGAAAAACGTTAATAGCCCAGTTTACAACGAAGGCAAGCGGCGAGCTGCCAGACGAGATGGGAATCACTGACGAAATACCCGAAGCGGCATCCGTTGCTGTGAAATCTTCTCTATCGATGGAATGCTGATAGGCAATTGTACTATAGTCCGAGGGTGAAACCGCGTGCAATACAAAGGCAAAGACAACCATCGTAGCCACAGTAATCGCCAGACACACGATAACGGACTTCCACAAACTCCCATCTGTACGCTTCACTGCAGTGATACGCGATAGCATCAGATAAATAGAAGGAATGAAAAAGGCCGCAATGAGGTAGTACGTACGCCAAAGCAAACCTTCTCCAATAAAGAGCAGCGCGAGAAGGAAGGTCTTTGTTCGCATGCTCAGCCTCTTTGAAATCACAACAGCAAACGCGAGAGTAAAGATGAGACACTGGATGAAGTCCTTGCTCACCTGAAAAATGAATATCCCCGAGATCACAACCAATGTCAAAAGCACGACAGTCTGAAAACCACTCGATTTGTAGATATCCGTGAAGCGTACGAGAAGTGCAAGGAGCAACACACCTCCGACAGCCAACATGGCCACGTCCCACACCTGCAATGAGTCTGGTATGAAAGGAAAGACAGCGTAGAAAGCATGGTAGAACCACACGGGGAAGTCACTTTTCACAAAAGTCGCAGGAAAAGCCGTACCCCATGCGTAAACTTGATTGATTATTGAGACACCTACGCGATTGTCGACGAGCTGCTGGGGTAACAAGAATCTGCTCAGCAACAAAAGCAGCGGCGTGAGGCCAAGGAGGAGGAGTCCGTACTTCTGGACACGAGCCGACTTGCAATGCTGTTCTGCCGAGAGGTCTCGTTTACGCCAAGTGAGACGATTTTCGCTACCAGCCTGAGTTGTCATAGCTACTTCATCCCTCTAAATACCCAGAGAGCACGCTTGACCGCCGAATAGGCACCAATGCGCTCCAGTATCTCGCGCGCGCCGCACTTGAGGATGACTTTCGCATCCAAGGGAAACCACTTCTCTATGAAATCCGGTCCCGGCATGGAATCAAGATCGGCAAACATCGCAGCGCGCCTAGGATTTCGATCAATCAAGTGCGTAAGCTCGCGAGAACGATTTGCAGCCTCATCAGCATTAATCTCTTTTGCTCGCAACATCCCGAGCGACGCGTCGAGCATGGTCTGACCTTTCTGCGTATGCACGAGAACCCTCGTGGCCCCCCTGTTGTCATCAAAGTCATCATCATAGCGCCAAGCGTCGAAGCAGTCCCACATCGTAAGGTCGGTTACACGATAGCGTTTCTTGAAGCGACACGTGTAGCAGCTAGGACGGTCGGAGAGGTCATCAAAGAATGCACGTAGGTACGGATCGGTTTCCACGCCTTCTGAATAAGTGGACTGCACTTGACTGGCACTGTCCTTTGGCTCGTAAGGTTCTTCGCAGTTGAAAGCGCGCATGTTGGAGTACTCATAGCCCCAGCGTCCTTTGTCGCGAAAAAGAATTGTCTTGGTCTTCCCGCCCGTCTTATCATCTAGCCATTCCAGATAGGCTCGAAACATAGCACGGCACGGCACGGCACGGCAGACGAAGTCTGCCATACAGAGATTGTCAGGCACTTTTTTGCCCAAATAGTCATAAAGGCCCTCGCACTGGCACGGTGTCCCCGAAAAGAGCACGAGTCTGCCTGAGTCAAGATACTCCTTCGCCCATCGATAGGCAGCACCAACCTCACTCTGGACATATTTGCTGTTACGGAAAAGACGCAAATCCTCGACCTTCTCCACGGGCATACAACACACGCGAAGAGGCGAGTCATAGGCAGCTCTCCCCTCCCTGTCATAACCTGCGCCGAAGACGATACCGCCCATCTCTATCACTGTGGTGGCAAGCGCTGTGAAGGCACCTCCCGAGGTGGACTGTCTGAGCGCCGCATCATCGGTATTCTGCACAAGGAAGGCACGCTGGGGCTTGGGTTCGTCGGGTTCTCGGTTGATGATTGGACAGGCACGCAGACACGCCTTACATTTTACGCACTTGCTTTCATCCACGCTGGGGTATTCGCATCCTTCGGCATCGAATTTCATAGCAATACAAGAGACAGGGCAGGCGTTTGCGCAAGCTGAACAGCCACAACAATCTTCCACGTGGCGAATGTTCACATGCGGAGAGGCAGCGTGGCCGTCGAAGACAAGTGTGCCATCGAGCCAAGAAGCAGACTTGGCACGATAGGCTTCCAGCTTAGGCTCCGATGCCGCGAAATCCACGGATTCAGCAGCAATATTGTCAAAGAAAGCTTCCGACTCACAGAGCCTCTTCGTCAAGCTGAGAACGCCCAACAGCGTATCAATACGAGAATTAGTGGATTGCCCGCTTGTTGCTGCGTGTCGGCGAAATGAGACAAACGGCACCTGAAAAATACTCGAGAACACTGAGCCATGGAACGAATCTGTGCAGACAAAGCTTGCATGTTCCACAAGAGCGAGCCATTCTGCCGGCCCCGCGTTCCAAGGATACACATCTGCGTATTTCTCATCGCTTGCGATGTAGGTGTCTGTCTGTGCGACAGCAACAACTCTGAGACCATGCTTGCGTGCGTAGCGCACGGCGCAATCGCGCTGCCAGGGATTGTCACCCATGAAATAGCAGAGCAGATATGGCTCCCCTGGAACCCCGACACAGCTCTCGCCTGCCACCTCATGCCATTGCTCGCGAGAAAGGAGCATCGTGGGATCACAGGTGACTTGCGGACGCATCCCCGTCGCTTTCTCCACAAGACTGGCCGCCGATTCCTCACGAACAGAAACAGCGTAATAACCATCGAGAAATCTGCGCATTCTGCCTAAGCAAAAGTCATCGAGATATGATAGACCGATGCTCGTGGCATAGGAAATTCTGCGTACTGAAGGGTCGACCCATTCAAGTGTGAAATAGCCACCGTCGATATTAACGGGGAGCCATAGCTGATCCGAACCCACTACGACGGCATCATACTCGCGGCTCATCCCGCAAAGTTCATCGAAAGAGTAGCATTTCCTAGTGAGGTGAAAGCGATCGTGCTCGAAGCGATCGAAGGCATGCCTACGCTCAATCATCTCGCGGCCGAATTCGGACACCACCTTCTGGCGGAGTCGATGTCCTACGAAGGGAGCTTTTTCCCGGTACATCTGCAAATCAAAAGCATGACGGCGATAGTAATCCATCCTGCCTGGTTTGATAACCTTGCCTAAACCCGTCTTGTCAATGGTACGCACATCGAAGCCGCGTTTCTCCAAGTAGGCCTGCGTGGCATATGCCTGTAGCATGCTACCAAAGTTGCATTTGTCATGACAAGAAGCTATTGCAACTCTTATACCATTGCCATCAGAATTCATCAATGGCAACGCCCGCCCTTTTTGCTAGTCCCAAGTATCTATCCGTCAGTCGTGCACCTTGTTGCTCAATGTCGTAGTTCGTAAATTTCGTGCGGTCCACACCTGCACGCTCCGCATTTGTTTTTGGCCGAAGCGCACACACCGCGTCAGTCCAGGCCTTTGAGTCGTTTATGGGCAAAAACCGGCACAATCCCGTCACATCTACCTCACGGGTAATCGCATCCGAAAGTAGACATGGCAGTCCCGCGGCTTGAGCCTCAATACCGACAAGACATAAGCCCTCATAAAGGCTAGGCAGCACAAACACATCAAACGCCTGATAGAGTTTATCTGCATCTTTTCGTTGCCCGAGGAATCTCACCCGATCGGAGAGATTGTGCTGGGCTACCCAACTCTCTGCAAGATGCTTTTGTTCGCCATCCCCAGCAAGTAGAAGAACGACATCATCACGATGCTGCGCTATCTCGGCGAATGCTTCTAACAGGAAGAAATGATTCTTCTGAGGTATAAACCGCCCCAGATGTCCGATGACCAATTGCTCATCAGTCAGACTGAAATCTGCCCGTACTTGCGCACGAATTTCCTTATTGAAGGAAAAACGATTTAGCTCAATTGCATTGTAAACTACTTCGAAGGCAGCATTCTGACCGAAGAGCCATTCACCAGCGTATTTACTACATGCAAAGTGCTGCGTAGAATACACGCTAGAAAAAGACCTCAACATAGTTTTTATAACATTCTTTATCGGCTCGCCCTTTCCACTGGTGCTGTGGCTATGCGCGATACGCACAGGTACTCCGGCCTTCTTTGCAGCACGAAGAGGGAACACAGAGAGCGCGTTCACATGAGAGTGAACGATTGGCCAACGATATTTACGGAAGAGATTAACTAGTTCGCGCTGGTAAGCAAGCTGTCGTTGGTATGGTGGCACGAAAAATACTCGACCACCAAGTGATTCGATCTCTTCTCGCGGTACTAATGTAGAATCGCTATCCACCAAAAAGTCAAATTGCACGCGAGAGCGATCCACATGGCGGTAGTAGTTCATGACCACGGCTTCAACGCCACCACCAAGCATCTTGCCCATTACCTCGGCGACGCGGATAGGATTCTTACTCATCGAACTCTCCGCTGCAAGGCACAACAGAAGGGTGCTGATCAATTGGCTCGGCAGATATTTTGAGCGTCACCATCTCCAGAAATACCTTCACAGTCCCCTTCTTATCTTTGCCTGAATATACTCCAGTGCACTTTTAGAAGCTTTATTCTAATCTTATGAAGCGCGAATAACAGTTTAAGATCTCCGCGCAAGTCTCGTCATGCCCAAGTGCGGCCATACGTGTAGCTAGTTCTTCCACAACAACCTCAACACCACCCTCGCGTGAAGGGATGCGCTTATGCCCGAGCATCGCAATCTTCAGAGACATCAGTACGCCCCCCTACCCATGAAGACAACGCCAAAGGTTCGCAACAGTATTCTGGCATCCGTGGTGAAGCACTGGTCACGCACATACTTGAGGTCAAGGCGCATCCACTCATCGAAGCCCACGTCGCTTCTGCCGCCTATCTGCCAGTAGCACGTGAGGCCTGGTTTCACGGACAGGCGGACCCATTCCCAATCCTCGTACTTCTCAACCTCATCGGGAAGGGGTGGTCTCGGCCCCACGAGACTCATCGATCCCTTGAGCACGTTCACGAGCTGGGGCAGCTCGTCGATGCTCGATGATCTCAGGAATTTCGCTCCATGAAAGACACGTGGATCATCTGAAATCTTGAAGACCGGGCCTTTGGCCTCATTCTGTTCGCTCAGGCCCTCCTTGAGCTCTTCGGCATTAGTCACCATCGTTCGAAACTTGTACATGGTGAACGGCTTGCCTTGGACACCGCACCGCGTCTGTTTGAAGATGATGGGACCATCGGGAGAATTCTTCTTGATGACAATGGCGGCATAGAGCATGAAGGGACTTCCCAATACAAGCGCGACGAGCGATCCCACGATATCGAACGACCGCTTGACAAGCCTCCATGACGGGTTCGTCCGCGGGGACGAGTGCAGGGTACCCACGCAGAAGTGCCCGATACGTCCGCTGCCCACGTGCTGCCCGAGCAGATCATCCATGGGCGAGATGACGGAGAACCGCGCCCCAAAGCGGCTGGCTGTGGCCACGATTCTTCCCATGGCGTCATACTCTTCCCACGTAGAGGTGGCAAGGACATCCTTGACCTCACCCTGGCTCAAGACGTCACGATATGCCTCGGCGCCGCCGAGATAGCCTCTCATCCGCTCGTTGGGGGTCAAGGCAACGTAGCCCGCATAGACCAAGCCATACGCCGCCGCTTTGCCAGACTCGACGATTTCCTCATAGAAGCTCTGAGCCGTAAGGCCTGAGCCCACAAGCAGCAGCTTATGCAAGCCGATGCCGCACTTGAAACAGGCCTGCATGATGGCACGCCATATGCGCCGCTCTATCAGCACAAGAACGAGAATGAGCGCAAAGCAGAAAAGGAGAAACATGCGGGAGAGGTCACCAAGGTGAAATGCGAAGAAGATGGCACCACCAATGATCGCGACTAAAGCGATTGAGCCTATGGCACTCCATGCCTCGGAGGCGTACGACTCGAACAGACGGGACGAGTAGAGCCCTCCGGACAAGAANACGAGGAACACGNCAAGCATGGTTCCNAGNACAAATGGCACNAAAGTAGAAGGCCCCATCAGAGGCAGTGCGGTATTTCTGCCAAACAAAGGCATAATAAATGCTGTGAATAGGCAAGCAATGAAGACCATCAACATGTCACACGTCACGGTGAGCAGCCAGAGGTGCTCGCCACCCCTGCAGATGCCTTGTCTTACGAAATCCTCCGTGCGTGGGTGATGGTCCAGACGGCCACGCTCGGGCTCAAGCACGGCATCCGCTATCGGACGGTCTTCTGCGCTCGCCTCGTCTTCAGCACACGCTGGTGCCGCATCAACCTTACATGACCGCAATGTCATTGTTCTAATACCCTCGTTTTGCCCTGTAGTCTATCTGCGTTGCCTCTATTTTTTTTATAACCTCACTTGACACGATGTAGTATTTATACACCATATCTCTGCAGCTACCTATCAGGTACATTCTATTTCTTCTATATAGAAAGATAAGCAATCAGATTAGTGAAAATAAGCAAATGGCACACACGGTATTTATTAAAATCTGGTTTCCAGATTTCTCTACAACCAGCTAGCCAGCTCCCTGTGGGGTGCTCGGGCAAAGACCTTGTAGTCATCCACGCAATGCGCATCGCTGGCCACAAACGAAACCAAGCCTTTTTCCAAAAGGCGCAGGGCGCAGCGTCTGCGTCTGCTGAATCTTCCTTCGGCAAAGCAGTTAGCGGACAGCTGCAGCCTGCAGCCCATATCCACAAGCCTGCCCGCAACGGAGATATCCTCTTGCACAGGCGCATATCTCTCCGGATGCGCAATTATCACTTCAAGCCCCCTGCCGCGCAGACCGAAGATGGTCCGTTCCAGATCGAGCGGAAAACTAGCGGTCGGGAGTTCGAACAGGAACTCGTTTGTGCCCTGCGTTGTATAGCCAGAGATCGCATCCAAGCCCATCTCCATGAGCTTGCGATAGTGCACCTCAAAACCTAGCCTAAGCCGAAGCCCATACGCATAGGGTTCCAGCTGCTCAAAATGACGCCCGATCTTCTGCAGATCAAAATGCGAGCCGCGACAATGCGGAGTGGCCACAAGATCAGTAACACCCGCCTGGCGAGCGGCTTCCAACATGGCAATGGACTCGTTCAGATCACGCGCGCCATCGTCTACTCCAAACAGGATATGTGAATGGACATCGCGCATGCGCTACATGTCACGCCGTCCGTTTTTCCGGGCGTGCTGTCCGCTCTTCCCAGCCATTTCCTCTTTGGTGTAGTACTTGTAATAGTAATCTGAGTTATCGCTCTCACAGAAGGTAAGCACAACACCCATGGTGTTGACGTCCGCCTGATTGAGCTGTTTTATTACTTCCTGTGCCATGGCCCGCTTGGTTGCGCCGCGCTTCACAACAAGCAAGGCACCATCGGTAAGAGCACCAAGAACGGCAGCGTCTATGAACGTCCCCAGCGGCGGAGTATCAAATATCACATAGTCGAATAATCCTGATAGCGTCTTCACAAGGTTCTCGTAATGATGCGAGCTGAGAATGTCTACCGGATTGGGGATATTGGGTTCGGTATCCAGAAGATACAGGTTACGCATCCCTGTAGGACAGATTACCTCCTGCAGGGTTTTCTCCTGAGTCAGAACGGAGTAAAGNCCCGCACTTGGTGCCAGCTTTAGCGCGTTCGCCAAGCTACGCCTGCGCATGTCGCCCTCGACCAGCAACACGCTATTGCCAGCGCTGGCATATGCCTCTCCAAGAGCGATGGTGACCGTGGTCTTTCCTTCGTTGGGAAGCGTACTCGTCACGCAAATGGTATGGATATCCGTATCAAGTGATGAGAAACGAATGTTTGCCATAAGCGTCTTTGCCGCATTCTGCAACTCCGGAAGCGTCCTCATCGCCGCGGCGCCAGCAGTCCCCTTCTTCAACTCCCTTATGAAGGGCACACGTCCGGTAACGGGCATCCCAAGAGAGTTCTCGNCATCCTCGGGACTCTTCACGGTAGTATCCACCGCATCGGCGATGACGATAATGGCTATGGCCAGGAACAATCCCGCAAGCAGGGCGACGAGCGTGTACATGAGCCGTGGGGGTCCGGAGGCATGGTCCGGCACCTGGGCAGAGTCAAGAATGTTCACNCTCTGAACNTTCATGATGGAAACGGCAGTATCCGAAAGTTCCTCGCCCATCTTGTTGGCTATCGTCATGACGGCCTGGGGGCTGTTGCCTGTCACGCTTAGATCTATGATGCGTGTGGTTGTGGAAGACGTAACGCTGATCTTGTAGTTATCCAAAGATTTCATGCCCAGATCATCGGCAGTGGCATTGGTGATGCGCTCCGATTGGGCGAGCTTCGCAAAATCGTTCGCGAGCATCTGTGACGCGGTCAGATCACTATAGGTAACGTTATCGCCCGTGGTGCTGTCGGCGTTCTTGGATAGCACGTACATCGATATGGTTGCAGTATATTCGTTGGGAAGCGCAAGATATGTGAATGCTGCGGTTGCGATCGCAAAGATGAGTGGTAGCAGCACAATGAGCTTGATTCTCTTACGCATCAGGTGCAACAGTTCCAATAGCGTCATATAACATCCCATATCGCTCGCATGCACATGCCTTGATGCGCATATGTGCCATTACCATACCGTCGGGTTAGCGACTGCCTTTTATATGATAAGCATTGATGCCACTTGTCCGAACCATCAATTCGCTTGTGTCATGATAGCACTGCCCTACCCACTGTCCTGCATCCCCCGCCTCGCACATGCCGTCTCCGATAGATACCGCAAGCCAGCTCGAGGGTTAATTGCGATCATCGCACCGCCGCCGCAGTACCAAGAGGACGATCAGGGCGACAAGGGCACCGAGACCGATGCCGACGAGCGTGAGCTGTACCGTCGACAGGTCCTCCGTAGTGCTCACCGACGNGCTGGTACCACTGTTNCCCTGCATATCCAGCCACTCCTGCGGCACGTCGCAGCGCTCGGCATGCACGAGCAGCCGCTGGGTGTTGATGCCATAGGGCGTACAGGTGACCAAGGTGACGAGATCCTTGCCGTCTTGGATGGCCAGATCGTCCGTCTGGTCTGGGAGGACCACCTCGGTCGACGTGACCCGATAGGCGTGATCCTCTCCGAGGATGCGGATGACGAACCAGTCCCCGACCTTGAGCTCGGTCAGGCGGTCGAAGATGCGAGCGGACGGAAGCCCCGTGTGACCGGCGAGGACGCAGTGGGTGGAATCCCCACCGATGGGNAGGGAGGTGCTCGGCATGTGCCCGACGCCATGGTTCATGCCGTCTCCATCAACCCCGTGGTAGATGGGAAGGTTGACACCGATGCAGGGTATGACGAGCTGGCCCATGACCCCGTCCCCAACCAGGTTGAGCACGCTCTCGTACTCCTCGTCGCTGGGCGATCCCGAGTCTGGGTCAAACGGGTCGGTCACGTGGATGCGGCTCGTGCGAATGCGCTCGTCGAAGTCCTCCGCCTGTTCCCGTTCTGTCGAGAGATCCTCGGACGAGGCACTGGTCACGGCATCCTGCTGCCTTGTCTGGACCTTGCTCTGCTCGACCACGTCGAGGTAGTCACTCACGTAGGGGTACGCGATGAGCGCGATGCCCACGAGCACGGCGAGAAGGGCGAGGACGGTCTCCCTCGTCCTACGGTGGCGAGAATCCGTGGCGCGACGAGGGAGGACTCGCCGCGCCACGGATCCATTCGGACCATCTTGAAAGTGTCTGGGCACTACTCGGACTTCTTGCGGAGGCGAGATGCCGCGACGGCAATGCCTCCGACAACCAGCATGACCCCGGCGGCGGTGAGGCCAAGGGTGCCGACACTACCGGTCATCGGAAGGATGCCCTGGTCGGGGTCGGTGACATTCGCAGACTGCTGATAGTCGTCCTCTGTCACGCCCGAGGTCGCGGGGTTGTCTCCCGTGGCAGAGCTGGCGTCGATGGTGACGATGATGTCATTGGCCCTCTGCTTGCCGGCCGGAACGGTCGTCTCGACCGCCACGTATTTCTTGCCGTTGGCGAGGCCGGAGAAGTAGATGTAACCGTCATCACCGGAGGTCGAGGTCCCATAGGGCTTGGTCGTGTCGGCCTTGCCGTCGGCGGCCGCCTCGTAGAGGGTGAAGGTAGCACCCGAAAGCGCCTTGCCGTCCTTGTCGACCTTCTGGAAGTAGACGCCATAGGTGTTGACGGTGACCTTCGCGTGGCTGTTATTGACCGTGACATAATTCGAGGCAGTACCAGCGGTAGCGGAGACGTTCGTAAGGTTCGCGGTGTAGGTCAGCGTGAGTTGCCGGTTCGGGTTGGCCACGATGTAGGCGTCGGTGAAGTCGACCGTGAAGCCACCGTCCGCGTTGGCAGTGATGCTGTAGTCGGTACCCTTGGTAAGCGTGGTGTCACCAGCCTTGATGATGACGGTGGCGGCGTCGTCCTTGAAGCCCGTCGGGGTCGGGGCATCCGTGACCTTCAGGCTCCTGTCCACCGCGTTGGCCGGGAAGGAGGGAACGGCGAAGGTGACGGTGAAGTCGTAGTTCTGACCCTGCTGGAAGGACTGGCCTGCGATGGTCTTGGTGACGTTGGTGTCGGTGGACTTCACGTCGACGGTCTGCGGGTTCGCCGCATAGGCACCGTTCACGACCTTGGCGTCGTTGTTGACGACGGTGTTCTCGTAGACCCTCGTGTCTCCGCTCCCGTTGGTGACGACGATGAGCCAAGCGCCGTCATCCAGCCCCCCGAAGGTCACGGTCGAGGTAGTCGCGGTAACGGCCTTGGTGTCCTTGGCGGCTGCCGCCAGGCTCGCGACGGAGTGACTCGCCACATAGGTGGCGAGGTCGCTGTCGGACGAGGGATAGTCCGTCAGGTTTGACTCGGTCGTCTTGTTGTTGTCAGAGCCGACGATGGAGTCGACGAGCTCGTAAGCGGTAACGGTGTCACCGGTCTTGACCCCGTTGACGGTGATGTCGGACGTGTAGGCGCTGCCAGNCTCGGCGAAGGCGAGGCCTGGTGCCATGGACATCGCGAGGACGGCTGCGCCGATGCCCGCGAGTACCCTGTTCTTGAGACGAGACTTCATGATGGATCTCCTATCTTTAAGTAGTTGCATTTCTAGGCTGAATATCGAATGCTTATGGATGCAATGCAGAATCTGGCGGGCAGGGATGCCGACATGACGTATGNGGGGACCGCCGTTCGTAGCTAATGGCTCTTCTTAACTGCCACTGACACCGCTGGAGCCCTGCTACTCAGAGCTCCTACCGGTTCTTGCGATCCTGTGCCACACGGAAGTTCCGAGTCTGATGTGCGGTCGGTCCGTATACGCTAACTACGCCGGTCCGAGCGAAGGCCAGTCCCGGTCCCGATCTGGCGTCGGGAGCTTGTACGCTCTCCGTTCGGCCACTGCCTTTCGCACGTGCGCGGATTACCCGGTTTGAGGAGCAGAGCCCGTTGTGGCAGCGCATGTGGGTCACAGACTGGTACTCCTGGGCAACATGCAAAACTGACTGGAAGGCCTGCATCTGTCCGGCGCCAGGGTCTTGTGCGACCATAGCCGGCTAGCACAAATAAACGTCTCTGTACGGCTCACTGCGGCGGCCGACGCTACACGAGGGGGACGAAGGTTGGTGGTGACCCTTCCAGGAGCGGTTGCGCGACCAATCTCTTACGGCTTTCTGGGCCGTCGGCTTCGGGTCGGGGTGGCCATGGCTGGGCTGAGGTATATGGTCCTACGGTCGCCGACTTCAAGTGCCGTCGTACACTGGCCGTAAGTCCACTTATCGATCCGGGTCTCGTCACGATATAGGGTCGGCCAGGCCTCCCCCGTTGCAGACCATCCGCACTTGGCTCTCGGAGCCTTCAGGCTCTCCGACCCAGTAGGCTCGCTAGTCGCTCGCGCTGCCCCAACCAGACGTTGCCCTCGGCAACCACCGGCCTCGATCCGCGGAAGTCCCCGAGCCAGCTGCGTTTACCAAGGGTACCCGCGTCGACAGTGGTAGGTCGCTTGGCTGTCTAGTTCTTGTCGCTCAATACGCAGTAGAGTTGCTAGTCAAGACTGCGGTGCTGCGGGCCTTGCGGGCCTGCGAAGCTCCATGGCCGTCCGTCAAGCGTGTGGTGGCCTTACTCGCCGGACCGCTGCTAACCACCGTGGCGGCGGTCTATGGGTTACTCCCGAAGCAGGTTCATGGCTGCCTCAGTCCAAGACCGCGCGCGCCTATACTGACGTCAGCCGTATGGGTGTGCCCGTCAGCATTAGCTCCTTGCTGTGCCCGACCGACAATACGCTGCAGAGCGCTTGCCTCGCTCTAGTGCTTATGCGCCTCTGCTGGTCCGTTGACTTCATGAAGCGTCCAGTAGGCACTGGTTGCTGTCCTAATCGCTTGACGGGGCTCTGACCCGCCGCTGTCGCACTGAGGGCCAACAGATTGCCGGGGCACTGGCACGCCGAGCAGTGGGGGGCCCACCGGCTGTCGGTCCAGCGTTTCTGTCCTCCTTGCGCCCGTGATGCGCGGTCGGCACAGAAGTCACCCGTGCTTGGCAACCACGTCTAGTACTCCATTCAAATGCAAACCGGAGCGGGAAGAACCCAGGCTCATTAGGCAGTGTGCCGCCCATGCCACACAGAGAACGGCACCGCCTGCGCTGGGACAACTACGTCCGCTACGTCATCAATGAAGCACTGCTCTCCACAGACCGTGGTCTTCGTCCGCAAAGACGCGGATCCAGCTGTGAGCCTCCACCAGCTGGAGCTGAAAGGCACGCCTGCGGACCGCGACCTCCACATCAACGGTAGGGGCACTGGAACCTCACAAAGCGCACAAAAATAACCTGCTGAATAGCTACGCCCGCGATTCCAGGCTGGGAGCAACGGGACCTGGCAGCTGCTCCTCCCATGGCGAGACGCCGAGTGGTCGCCATCTAGTCGCGTAAGGCTGCGGCGCTTCGCGCGAGTAATAGAGTCGTAACGCGCGCTTCCGGGGTGCACTGGTGGGATACGCCTATAGTAGTACTAGCAAGTAGCTGTGCAGCTGTGCACAACCATTGCTTTCCGGTGCTGAACCGGCACGCTTGGTGGAACGCTCATCTCGGATAACCCTAACGGCTCAAAGAGATAGTCTTGCTTACGACCGATTAGTCGCTCACGTACCAGGCTTGTCTGTGCTCTTCCCTAAACAGACCTAACAGGCGTTGACTGGCTACCGTGTCAGCCTTGTTAGTGGTGGGAACGCCTATTATAATAACAAAAGAGTCTTTCATCGTCGCTATCCGACAGGAATGTAAGCGTTCGGTTGTCAGTGGCGTCGACGGTCTGTCATCTTGGCCCTGGCGACTCGTCTTACACAGGACTGGCTCTGCCCCAAAGATAGCGCAGCGTCATGCTGGGAGAGTGCCATAACGTTACCGCCGACGGATCCGATCTGTTTCGGAAGAACGACCACGCCAGGTAAAGCCCCTCCGGCACCCGCGACGGGGGTGGTCCAAGCCGAGAGGTTCTTGACCATGTCCTAGCACCCCTTGGGCCGGCGAAGTAAGACCCAGGGACCGTCCGCCCATGTCGTGGGGGTACCTCCTGCATCCGTGGTGGTGTATGAGAAGCCATCCACGCCACCGTCCGCACCGGTTCCCACGACCATGTCACCTGTGGTGACCGTGTCGGTCATGACGACGTTTTTGTAGGAATAGGTGTGCGTGATCTGCTTGACGATGCTCGAGAGCGCCGACTGCATCGCTGCCGGGCTGTTTGCCTCGTAGTGCTGCGTCGCGCTAAGGCTGTCCATCTTCGTGCTGTCGCTCACGTTGATGGTGAACAGCGTGTACGCATCATTACCGATCAGCCTGCTCGCCACGGTGTTCGCAGCAGTGAAGTCCCAGCCCTTGGGGTCGTCGTAGCCTGATCCGTAGACGCGATCGCTGGTGTAATGCCGCTTGTCGTCCCGATAGGTGGCGGCATCGGGATAGACGTCGCGACCCCACTTATCGGTCCTCGTGTGCTCGGCGTACTCCGCGTCGGAGTACACCTGGCTCATGCGGAAGGTCGGGTCACCATCGGAGACGAAGATGATGTAGGTATCGCCGTCACCAGCACTCTTGGCATCGGTCTCTGCCTGGGCAAGCGCAGCCTCCCAGTTGGTGCCGCCACCAGCACTCATGGAGCTGACGTTGCCGTCAAACTCGGAGACGTCACTCGTCCAGCCGTAGTCGGCGACCACATTGGTGCTGAACGTGATTAGCTTCGCCCTGGCCCCCTCTTGGCCGAGAATCGTCCCGGCGGCGGAGATGATCGAAGCCTTTGCCGCGTCGAGACGCGTTGTGGTGCCGTACGTCTCGGCCATGCTTCCCGAGACGTCAGCGACGAAGATGACGTTCGCCTTGGTCGACGTGGTGGTCGACTCGGACTTTCCCGTCACGCTCAGCTGAAGCGTGTAGTTGCCATCCTCATCGACCTGGAGCGTGCCATCGGGGTTTTTGGCAAACGCCTTATCGACAGCGGGGGCGCTCAGATCGACACCCTCAGCCCTGGCAGTCGTCGGACACAGGAGGAACAGCCCAGCCACGGTCAGAACCACCACAACGGCCAGCGCGACCCCTCTCACCATGCGCGCAAGCGGGNACGCCTTGACGGAAGCACTCTGCATCTACGACCTCCTCTCTACGACCTCGACCACCTCTGTTGTCATGAAAGCCATCTTGTTTGCCGCGCGAACCGTGCACANNAGCCTTTCTNTTTCTATCANACGAACCTCGGCCTAACCCAATCATGGGTCCGAACAACCAAGAACCGTGTCTGGATGTCCCATCGAGAGCGCAGTCACGAACAAATCCGCCACCATTCGCAAAACGCCAATATCATGTTTTCAGACAACGCGTAACAGCCGGTAGAGCTTGCACCAGCGACAGGGGCCATGAACGGTCCGCGGCGAGCAAACCGTACTGGAAGGGAATTTCCTTAGTGCCCACGGATGTGATATCTAGCACCAAGCGCTTTGTTTGCCTGCTCTGGGCCTGTAAGGCCGGTCGCTGTGCCCCGTACCTCTCCGAGACCTTCTCGTTCGTGGGCCCTTTTGACAACATGACCGGCTCTGGGATGCCCGAGTTCTTCCAGTGCTGCCGTCGCGCCGGGTCGATTGCCCGCCCCCTCTCCTTCAACATAGACACGACGGGAAACCACCTGGCAAGGTCCCGCGCCTGCTTGGCCATGTCTCGCTCAATCATGCGTGCCCTCCTCGGACGGCCTTTGCGCATGCCTTGGATGCCATGAATCACTAGTGGATAATACCATAAATCACTAGTAGATAATACCACGAATCACTAGTAGAANGTCTTACGACACCTTGGGCTGAACTTTTCCAGTCGCCAATGCCTCTTCCGTCTGCCCATGATTCCCCTGAATGACATGGTCATCGGCATCACCACGAAAACCGAGCTAGAGAGCAAAAGGGCGCTCGAGCGTCCTACAGACTACACGAGGACACCGAAGAGCAAGGGACCCAACCCCGAGACCGATGGCAAGGATACTGTAGAAGACGGCATCCGCGGCTATCTTGCGCTCCGTATCCACTGTCTTCCTGGCACCTTCGCTCCCATCATTCGCACGCAGCCGCCAACGAACCAGCTGTTAATCAATGGGAGGCAAGCCCACTGTACAACGTGAGATAGTCCCGGGCCATACGAGAGACGTCGAAGCGCTCCACTGCCTGTCGGCGACACTCGGCCCTGGAAATCCCAGACACCTTTCCGATGGCCTCCACGGCCTGCTCGACCGAGCTTACGACATAGCCGGTCCGTCCATCGTCGATGACCTCGGGTGCCGCGCCGTTGTCGAACACGATGGCAGGGGTTCCCGACGCAAGCGACTCAACCATCGTGAGCCCGAACGCCTCCTGCCAGCGCATCGGCAGGACATAGGCGTAGGCCTCTCTCATGAGCTTGTTCTTCTCGGCATGCNCCACTTCCCCGATGAACTTGATCTGATCCCCATCGATCTGTGGCTCAAGGCTGCGGAAGAACGCGCGATCCGTGACATTTCCGGCCATGATGAGTCGCATGTCTGCCTGGCGTGCGATCTCGATGGCGAGATCCGCTCCCTTCGCGTGCGACATCGTGGCGAGAAACAGAAGGTAGTCCCCATGTGCAGAGCAGTCGTACTCAAAGGTATCGGTTCGTATGCCGTGATAGATGGTCGCGACATAGTTGAGCCCAGGCGNNAGGGAACGCTGCGCCTGGCTGATGGACACGTACATGCTCTCGCCTGAAAGCTCACTGAGCTGCTTGTCGTCAGGGGCAACGCTACTGTGATTTGTAGACACCATCGGCACCGGGCAGTAGGTCCCAAACGGTGCCAGGCTCATGTTCATATGGTTGTTGATGACATCGAAGCATCCGTCGCGCGCGCCGTCGAAGGCCATCTTGAGCTCCGCGAGGTCGCAATACGGTACCGAGTCAAAGCGAAATCCCCCGATGACGTCATAGAGGGGGCGATCGATGACGTTCACGAGGCGGGCGGAGGTGACAGAGCCTCCGCAGGCAAACACGGTCACATCCTGCCCCATGCGAACCAACTCGTCAGCGAGGTTGCTCACGACGAGCTCCGTTCCCCCGTACTTAGCCGGCGGGACTGTCTTCCATAGGGGTGCTAGCAGCGCGATCCTCATTCGAGGTCTCCATTCTCCTGTACCGCAAGCCTACGGGCGGACTCGACGGATGCCTGCACGCTCGTGAGCTTGGCCTGGGAGAACATCCAATTTGTATAGAGCGTGGAGACAAGGACCAGCACCGCCGTGAAACCAGAGGCCACCCCACCCCATATGAAGGGCGCCTCATGCGGCATCAGAAGTACGCACGCAACGAGCAGCAGGATGAGGACCATCTGACTTATCGGTACCCTGGCATGGCCGTTCTGGTCAGGAACTTTCCGCGTCACGGCAAAGCCCATTCGATAGCCGAGCGGCCACAAGAGCCAGGCGGTTGACATGACGGAGAGCAAACCATAGTGGACAAGCAGGGCCTTCACACGATCCGCGAGGGCTGCGTCCCGACGCAGCCCAACGAGAAACGTCACAAGGGACGTGGTAAGGCAGACCGCCAGCAGGTTGAGCATGGCGGTACCAAGCACCTCGAACAGATAGGAGCCCGTCGCATGCCAAGAGAGCAGGGACACGACCGAGATGACTGAGACCACGAGCTCTGGTTGGAACCAGGCCATCGTCTGCGCAAGGAAGGCCGCCTTCTGGCGCAGGTCGAGCCCGCGCTCATGGAACACCTTTGCTATGTTCTGGGACAGGACCTGCATGTTGCCATACACCCAGCGGCGACGTTGCCGAATGAGGTTGTCGTAGTCGAACGGCATATAGCCCTTGCCTAGGTTCTCGTCGACGTATACACCCATGTATCCCTCGCGACTGATGCGCATGCCGGCCTCAGCGTCCTCGGTGATGCAGCTCTCGTCCCATCCTATGCCCTGACGCATGAGGGAGGTCCTCACCAGACCCATCGTGCCGGTGAACGAGACGAGTCCGAGACGTTGCGCCTGGTGCATGATCATGCTGAAGAAGCTGCGGTACTCGTAGTAGAGACCGACGTTTTGCCCATCGACGCAACTGTAGTCTTGCGGTGCCTGAACAAGTCCCACGCGCTTGTCCCTGAAATAGCCTACCGTACGATTGAGAAAGTTCGGGTCGACGATGTAGTCGCAGTCCACCACCGCCTCGATGACGGAGTCATCAAGTATGCAGTGTCTGTTCAGGTAGTTCAAGGCGCCGGCCTTGAAGCCGTGGATCTTGTCGACATGGACGAACCGGAAGTTGTCTGGGCAGGAGGCCACATAGTGGGCGATCCGCTCGTAGTTGTCCTGGTCGCTGTTGTTGGAGTTGATGACGATAACCTCGTAGTCAGGATAGTCTAGCTTCGTCAGGGCTGCTATCGATTTGATTACGATGCTCGCCGGCTCATCCTTGCTCGTGACGAGGACAGAGACCTTTGGCCTATATGAGTCATCCCTGTCAATCGGGACAGAGGAAAAGGGCCTGATTGCGGCCATGATTCTCGAGCCTGCAGCGAGGAAGACCACAATTATCGTAACGATGCAGACAGCGTACAAAAAGACATCCCAAGCGCCTGGGACAACGACACAAAGCACCCCGATGGCGACGCACGTGATGACGCCCGGCCCTCTCTCCACGGCTGTGGATGTATGCATTGCAGCACCTCCTACCAAGTCATAGCCAAATCGACATGCCAAAGAGGACTGCACCACCCATATACTTTTTCAAAGTACTCACGTATCGCCGCAGAGCGCGATCTCGTAGGGTCGGACGCATCTCGCGTCTCATCGATATGACTAAATGGATATATTTAGTATATTTACCAAGAGACTTGATTTTTATTCCCGGTTCTGCAAAGTAAACCAAAACTGCTGATTCTTACCGATGTGAACAGGCACTTTCCACATGCCTCGCGTGGACATCCTCGCCGACCGCGTGAGGTTGACCACAACTCCGCTCATGCGTTCGAGATCACGTCGGGAAAGTTGGCATGGGGACGGAAGCGAACTTGCGGGAGCCTGGCCGTCAGCCCGTGACGCGAGCTTGCGGCGCGCCTTTGCCACCTTCATGATTGATGCCAGCGTGGACGTGCATGGAATGATCAGCTCAGGTGCCTCATGGCCGAATAGAGGACAGGCCCCGAAAAAACGCAGGCGAGCAATACATACACACCGGCGGTCCCAAATATCAGATCCAGGTCATGGTTTCCAATGCCGATAAGGATGTACATCAGCACGAAGACACCGGTCCAGGCCATTCCTCTCCGTATGGCCTCCTTCCTGCTCTTCGTCTTGAGCAGGAAGGAAAAAGCAAACGTTATGAGGGCGGCTGGCAACGCGGTCATAAGGAATTCCCGGTTGATCAGCATCGCCCATCCTGATCTGTCACTCTCATATGCAGTTTCTCCAAACGGAAGCGTCACGATGAACTCGCAGGCCATTACTGCGACAAACACCAACATGCCGAACAACGCATCCTTGGCGACCTGTTTCATAAGAGCTCGTCCCTGCTCCGGAAAGCATGCTACGTCAAACTCATCTCCTCAATTCTACCATACGAGATAGAGCGTGCGAGCGTGTCGTCCACTGGCTCGATGGGCAGGAGACGAGACGGCCCAGAGCCACGCGACCCGCACCGACATGGGAGAGGTATCGGGAATGGCCGCATGGTAGACTGCTCACATGGCCATCCATACAAATGGACCGATAGAGACTCCTTTTTGGTCTCCCGGTCCGGAGCGTTGCTCCAGCCCACAGGCTGTGCTTCCCCAAAGGGCCGCAGGCGAGCCCAAGATAGCCAACCGGTTCCGCTGCTCCGCCCGTAGCTCTTCCTAACGGCTGCAGTAGTTGCCAGTCGAGTGTGCCCCGAAGGTCTTATCTGGTCGCCCTTTCGCCGCAAGTCCGTAGTCGGTAGACGACTGGCGCCTTGGGTAACAGCCTCTACTTACGCTGGCATTGAGGAGCCCCCAAGGTGAACCTCATCCAGGAGCTTAGGCTACACGGAGTCGTTGGGAGCATAAGTCTAAGGGTGCACCCTAACAGAAGCCTACGGGCACGCTCTTACAGCCTCGCTACTCGTCAGGCAACCCCAAAGTCGTGAGCGGACTACAAGAGGTTGCGGTCGGACCCTAAGACGTACTACACGTCGCGCAACCTCTACTACTGCCGGTAGCTTCGACCGCAGGGCCGCTTTTGAGTCCCTTCACCGTAGAAGCTAGCTCTTCCGCTGCAAACGCCCCCGCCCGAAGGACGACCGGGAAGGCGATAGTACGGACCGCTCTTCAGGCACCCGGCGCGGTGGCTGGAGTGCCTTCGGGGCGCTACAAGTCGCGCTACTCGGGGTCACGGCCACCGGTGGAGGGTTGTGCAGGTACCAGCTCGGCTCGCTAAGCCTGTAGTCGACCATGTAGGCAAGCATCCGCGCTACCGACTTTGCCAGCTGGAGCTTCCAGCATTTCGAAGCGCATCGGCCGAGGTCTTGGGAACACAACAGTCGGAGAAGGTTCGAGGTTGAGTCAGGAAGGTCAGGGTGGTCAAGGGCGAAAGGGCCATCACGCGACGCCTACCACCCTTTTGGGCCGTAGATAGTCTACCCTCCGGGTACAAACCGTAGATACGGCCCTTAGACGAGCTCAAGACTTTAAAGCGGACCATGGGCGGCGGAGAGCCACT
>JGI20225J20221_1000044_pt2 | contig 28088 bp, 24 predicted proteins | sample BioMet4_FD_20221 | JGI IMG/M metagenome (IMG submission 20221)
GACGCTGTAATCAAGCGACGCCGGCGCGGTGAAAGTAAAGTCTACCGCTGTCGGCGTGGCGGCAGTAATGGACGCGGTGTTTATACCAGTGTTGTTTGGTGCCAGATAGTTTCCGCTGTTCGTTCCGCCTATCGCATATGTTATTGTCAGCGTCTTATTACCGGAACCAGTGTTGGCCGTATCATAAGTTGCGCTCTGCACCGAAACGTTTACATCATCCGCGCCAACTTTATTTGTGATGCTGCCAACAGTAATGGCATTTGTAAACGCCGTTCCGCCGTCATACGTCTTTGTCCAGCCGCCTGTGGCTGAGGGTGTGCTAACTGTAATCAGCCGCTTTGCGGGCGTAAAGGTATAGGTATCCGTTACGGCATCGGTGTAGTTGCCGTCGGCTGCTTTTGTCGCGGTGATGGTGGTTTCGCCGACACCTGTGATTGTGACGGCTCCGGTGTTCGTGTTCACAGTTGCGGAAGAGCCGCTCATCACACCCCATGTCACAGCGCCTGTGCCGCTGCCGCCCGTGGTGGCAAGCGTAAAGGTATCGCCATAGGTAACACTGGCTGGTTTTCCTGTGATGGACAGAGGTGTTTGCGCAGCTTTTGTGATAGTAAATGTCCATGCGCTATCGGTGATGCCGGTTGCCGCCGCATAATTGCCGCCCTGCGCTACGTCGATTTTTACCGTGTAAGTGCCAACATTCGTGGGTTCATCGATTTTGGTGCCGCCTTGATAATACTTAACCGTAACAGCTCCCATGCCTGAAATGCCGCTGCTAGCCGTTACTGTCGCGGTCTTTGCAGTGACGCTGTAATCAAGCGACGCCGGCGCGGTGAAAGTAAAGTCTACCGCTGTCGGCGTGGCGGCAGTAATGGACGCGGTGTTTATACCAGTGTTGTTTGGTGCCAGATAGTTTCCGCTGTTCGTTCCGCCTATCGCATATGTTATTGTCAGCGTCTTATTACCGGAACCAGTGTTGGCCGTATCATAAGTTGCGCTCTGCACCGAAACGTTTACATCATCCGCGCCAACTTTATTTGTGATGCTGCCAACAGTAATGGCATTTGTAAACGCCGTTCCGCCGTCATACGTCTTTGTCCAGCCGCCTGTGGCTGAGGGTGCACTAACTGTAATCAGCCGCTTTGCAGGAGTAAAGGTATAGGTATCCGTTACACCTAAGTAGTTGACGTCGGCTGCTTTTGTCGCGGTGATGGTGGTTTCGGAAGTACCTGTGATTCTGACTTCTCCGCTGCTTGCGTTCACAGTTGCGGAAGAGCCGCTCGTTACAGCCCATGTCACAGCGCCTGTGCCGCTTCCGCCCGTGGTGGCAAGCGTGAAGGTATCGCCGTAGGTAACACTGGCTGGATTTCCTGTGATAGATAGCGGTGCTTGCGCAGCTTTTGTGATAGTAAATGTCCATGCGCTGCCGGTGATTCCGGTTGCCGCCGCATAATCGTCGCCCTGCTCGATGTCGATTTTCACCGTGTAGGTGCCTACGTCTGTGGGTGGGGTCTCAACTCCGCCGGGGTAGTACTTAACCGTAACTGCTCCCATGCCAGAAATGCCGCCTTTAGCTGTTACTGTCGCGGTCTTTGCTGCACCGCTGTAATCAAGCGATGCCGGCGCGATGTAAGTAAAGTCTGCCGCTGTGGGCGTCTTGAGGGTAGTTATATAGCTAGCAGTACTATGATCTCCACCTGCTATGCGGTAGAAGAAGTAATAACCTGTACCCGCGTTCAAGCCGGTAAAGGTCGTACTCTCCTGCCACTCAGTACTATCGAAGGTAGTGTTATAGTTGCTTTTGCAGTATTCTACCATCTGACCACCAGCATCTACGGGACTTAGCACCACCTGTGTATCCGTTCTACTGAATAAGGTAGGCGGGTCGGCCACCGCCATTGCGGGCTGTATAAGGCCCGGCAGCAGTGACAGCACCATGCACAGCGTCAGGATAACGCTTAAAATTCTCTTTTTCATTTTGTCGCTTCCTCCTCTTTTATCGGCTTATATCTGCATAGGCCCTTTTGCGTGGGATGCTCTGTAAAAATGCCGAAATCCCCATATTTGCAGTACCAGCATTCCTGGTTGGTGAATAGCCGATCTGCGTCTTGTTCAAAAGCGTCGCAGAAGTCGCCTCGCGCAATTTCGATCTTGCCGTTCGCCGTCTTTAGCTCCGCGGTTCTGTCCCCGGGTTCTCTCATCTTCAAAGTCACTTCCTTAAAGTCAATTTCTTAGTATGGATTATACAAAAAAACCACGGCCGGAAACCGGCCGTGGCGTAATTGTAGGATATTTTGCGTAAATGTTAAAATATGTCGATTATTAGTTCAGCTTTCATAAGTGAAGCAGAACGCGCGTCTTGAACACACCGTCTTGCGCGGTAAATTCCACAATGCCGTTATACCTTTCAGCGGCGTAGGCAATACTCTTTGTTCCGGTCCCGCCGCCTGGCTTCTGTGATTTTGGGAAGTCGCTTTCAAAAACGATGTTATCCGTGCAGGCGTTTTCGAATACAATGTGAAGCTTTCCGGCTCCGTTAAAAACGGAATAGGTGATTCTTACGATGATAAATCTCTCCGTACCTTCAGGTGTACGCAGGCAGCCCTCTACAGCATTTTCAAAGGAGTTGGCAAGAATGCCGGCTAGCGCAACTTCATCTATAGGAAGATTGGTGGGAATGCTCGCGTCTATTTCAGTTTTAATGCCATTCTCCCTTGCCCGAGCCGCCCATCTTGACAAGATGGCATTCGCCGCTGGATGCTGGCAAACGGCCGACAGAACTATGCTCTCTGTTCTCTGCGTCTGTGCGGTCAGATAAGATACGGCTTCCTGCGTTTTTCCGCCCTCCAGCATAGATAAAAGCGTGTCGTAATGATGGCGAAGATCATGGCGGTCGCGGCGTGCCGCGTTGACGGCATTTTTCTGCTCCTCCAGCTGTTCCTCCCAAAGCTTGTTTTGCTGGGCAAGGATTCTTTCCCGCTCCTGAGCCTCATATTTTCCCACAATTGCACTGATCGATCGAAAGATCAACCAGTAGACGCTGAAAAACACCAAATAAGAACTTGCAACGAGATACCAGCGGTTGTCCGCTTCATACCAGTACATACGCGGTACATAAAGAATAACGGCCTCCAAAACATAAAAGGAGAAGGCTGCCAGAGTGATTAATTGCCACTCTTTTCCGAGAATATCTACCAGTCTGCGGAAGTGAGGACGCAGATATTTGAAACTGAAAAACAAAAGTGCGCCGAACAGCACAGTCCGGTATATTAAATACTCAACCTGATAGATAAGCCCCGAGGCTTCCGTGGTGCACACATCCGAAAGGTAGCATATACCAAGGTATAAATTGAACTGCGTGAACATGACAAAAAGCGATACCACCCATTTGTCCGCGGAGCAGATGATAAGCAGAATCAGACTCAACCCGATTTCGACGGGTATAATCAGGCGTTCCGACCGCTCCTGCCCATACGCAAAAAGAAAGACACAATCTGCCACGGCCACTGCAATAAAAATCGCAACGGTTATTGCAATCCGTTTCCTTTTCGGCTCCTTCAGCTTTATGAGCGAGAATAAAAACAGGCAAATGTAAGCTGCCGTCTGTAAAAAACGCAGGAGCACCGATGCACCTAAAAGTACAAGTATAGGACTTCCCCCTTTCAGAATCGGCAGCTGTAATCCATGTACAGTTTTCTTAGTTCCATGTATTTTCGGCTTAGAATCGGAATCCTGGCACCTGTAGAAAAGGCCACGCCTTTGGATGAGAGCTCTACAATGTAGTCCATATTTATGATATAGGTACTGCCGCATTTGTAAAAACGCGGCTCTTCTTCGAGCAATTCGAATAGCTCACTTGAGGATTTGCGAACATTGATGACTTTGCCGTCTGACAGATATAATTTCTGAACATGGTTATCTGTCTCAGAGTATACGAGCTTGTTCAAGTCCACACGGCTGATACCATCCGTTGATTTGATTGTAATATAAACCTCGTCTTTTTTTGTGAGCTTGTCCATCACCTTGTCAAGCGCCGAAAAGAACTCCTTTTCGGAATAAGGCTTAACCAAATAATGTGCGGCGTTTAACGAGAACGCATCTACAGCATGATCCCGCGAGGTAGTCAGAAAGATGATTTGGCAGTTATCGCCCATATTCCGCAGTTCCCGCGCCGCGTCTGTGCCGAGAATGCCATCCATATAGACATCAAGCAGCAACAAATCAAATCCACCATTTGCTGACACAAAAGTAAGCAGCTCTAACGGCGCAGCAAAGGAATGGATTTTTATATCATATTGCGAGTGCTCAAAAGCATATTGCTTTAGCAAGCTCTTAGCTCGCTCAAGCTGCTGCAATTCGTCGTCGCATATTGCAATACTGATCATTGGTTCACTTTCCCTTCGGCTCTCTAACATCGCTAAAGTTTTTATGCAGCATCTCCCAGATATTCTAACATAACGCGAAATAGCTTACAAACAAAATTTGCCGGTGCGTAGTTGCTTGGTGAGGCGTTACATCTCGGTTGACGGATCAAGTGGAAGCGCCACATCTTCGGATGTGAAGAAGTGAGTCGATGGCTTGCGCTCCAAATCAGAAAGCGGGATTATGAAAAACGGACATCAGTAAATATTGTCGTTGATGAATTGTATCAAATCCCAAGTTGCCAAGACTTTATCCGGTCTAAACTCTCCCAGATGGCCAAATTCAGCGCGAAAATGATTATATCCTGCCACTATCTCGGACAGATAAAGATCATCAGAAACGAGTTGAAGGCGGCAAACAGCAGTTACATATTGATCTCTGGGTGCGACAAAGATAATTTTGAGGAACTGAAAGCAGAACTAGCGCCGTTTGAAATTGATGATCTGTTAAGCCTTAAACGATATCACGCCCTATGCCTGCTGAAATGCTCAGACGGATATGCCAGGATGATTGTTAAGTTGCCGCCCAAGTTATAAAAATGGCCCGCTCCGAAAAATGAGCGGGCCGCTTTTGTAAGCAATAGGACAATTTTTTATAAGTGCGAGTAAATTTATTTCCCAGAATAGAAAATCCCCGAAACCTTGGATTGACAGTGATAAGGACGTATGGACTATCAAAATTACTTACGATCGACAGACAGGGTGCAAAAGAAAATACGGCGCATTGCTTCAATGGCGATGCGTCGTATTTTCTTTTGCCAAAAAAGGCAAGATATCCTTTCAAGCGCTTTCTAGCGCAGGTATGTATAATGATTAGGTCGTTTTTAAGAGAACATATTATTCCAAATGAGAAGAAATACACCTAATTAAAGGGCAACCGGACGCTTCGGGAAGCTGAGCATAATTTTATATATCGGTCTGTGTGCCGAAGTATGCTTGCAATAACACCTATTCCTTGACATTCTCCAAGAATTCCTAAATTTCGCTAATATTAAATATGTTGAATCAAGCATATGTTGCGGAATGTGGAGTCTCAACAGGAAGATCATCTCTTCCTGATTTACCTCGATTAATTGGACACCGCCATTATTTCCAACTATCTGCTTTACTATATTAAGACCATGCCCGTGGAAATGCTTATCTGGCTTACTGATAGGCAGTTCTTCACCGTTATATGCCGCAAGTCTATCATAAGTGTTTGTGATCTCAATTGATATCCTCCCTTCGATACATCTGCTGTTCATTTCGATAACTCTTTCGGAAACAGTTACTCTACAGCAAGCAGCCTCAACAGCATTATCGGTAATATTCGTCAATAATCGAACTAAGTCAAGATCCGATATAGGAAGAATACTGGGCAGGTGTATCATAGCCAATAAACGGATTGTTTTCCCTCACACAGGTTAGATGTGTTCTGCAGTATAATATTGAAATGATGTTTATCTGTCATTTAAGCATTTAGGCCAGTGGCATTAACATAATTTTAACATTAGAATGTTTTCTGCAACCATTTGACCTCAAAATAAACCCGTGTCAAACATTGACATAATTGTGCAATGCGATTATAATTAATAAAATATAATACTCGACAGTAATATATATTGTTAGTCAATAATCCAGCTATTTGATATTGGTTGCAATATTCTCTAAATAACTATTTCCGTATTTGTTGTTCATTTTTTGAATCTATTACCGAACTGATTATAAACGGGGAATTATTGCACCGCTTTCGTATCGTAACTCCTCGTTTTTTACTTTTTTTAAATATTCTATCCATGCTACGGAGTATAGAAAAGCAAAGAGCAGTAAACCACTCCGTTTGTATCCTTAACACAGCCAAGTTTAGCATAAATGAAATTTCTGCTCAGGATATTTTCACGGTGATACTCGGAATTCATCCACGCATTGACAAGCTCCTCCGGATTATTGTAACCATACGCCAGGTTTTCGCCCGCATAGATGTATGAAAGCCCGTTGTCGGAAAACACCGTGGAGCAGCTCCTCCCGTCCGGTCTCATATGTGAAAACGAAACGGACGCTTCGCTCGCTCTAATATCTGCAGCCTTGCAAAGCACATCAAGACTTTTCAGTGGGTTTATGTTCTTTTTTTCCCTTTCGGCATTGACAAGACTCAGCACTTTCTCTGCAAAAGCTTCATCTGCTACAGAGCCGCTTACGCTTTCATTCTGCGATAAGTCTACTGCGGTAATGTTAATTCCATTCTCCCAGTCTGCATAGGCCGGCACTGTTCCGGATAAGGCAAATATTATAAGCGCTAAAAATACTCTGATACTTCTGATAGTATTCCTTGCCATTTTTCATCAACTCCCTACAAAGTAAAGAGAAGGTCATTCCGATATTTTGATCAGTGTGAACAAAGAGAAAAGTTCTGTTTGGGAACCCAAACAGAACTCAATCATTTATCAAATGACGAGATAATTTCGGTAGCCCGGCTGTCATAGTTAAAATAACCTTAAACCCGTGGTTTTGCGTCCTACCCTTTCGGATAGTTTGCTATTATCGACTTCTCAATTTAAATTTTATTTACTTTTCTATTTACTATATAAGTATATGCTCTATTTTCAATAATTGCAACATATTTATGTAAAATTTGCGCTTTCATAGAATTCACCCGGGGTTTGGCCGTTTATGTCCGTCAGTCTGGCCCTCACGATCAGACGATGGCTTGAAACAAGGTATGGTGTGCATGTTATCAACGTGAGTGTGTAGTCCTCATTGGGTATGTCCGAAAGCACCCAGGTTTCATCCGGCAGGACCTTAAAAGAATTATAAACTGTATATGTGTATGTATTGCCATTCGCCGTGAAAACAATACTGTCCCCTGCGGAAAGCATATATAGATAATGGAAAGCTGTCGTATTGTGTCCTGCTATTGCACAGTTTCCATTGTCCCCAATACCTTTTGTACCGACTACATGACCCACCCCGTAGCGCATCTGCCTCGCAGTCCCCTCCAGTACGTACTGAGAAACGTTCAATTTTGGGATCTTCATAATCCCAAGCTGCACATAGGTGGACACAGGATCTTCGGCGGTCACGTTTCCCGGCAGAACGCCGGTTTTGGCTTCCCCATCTGATGGATTGCTTTTTGCCTGTTCGTCTTCGCCGTCTGTGACGGCTCCGTTAGAGTCATCTCCCTGCAATACTATAGGCGTAGGATCCGGAATGGAAGAAACGCTGCGGCTCATACCGAAAAGCGTCTCCCATGGATATTGGAGGGCCTCCATTGCGACAGCGGCCACTATCAGCGCCACTCCAATCAGGACGAGAACACGCGGCAGTATCTTCTTGGCTCTCGTATTTATTCGCATATCGTCTTCCCCGCTCCATGTGTTTATTCGGGCATTATACCATATAGCTGTACTTAAATCAACTTTCCGACTGTCTCTGCAGCCTTTATGCGCTGTAGTATTTATTCAACGGCTTTTTTTATTAAAATCAACAAATTATTATAAATGATCAGAGGAGAAAAAATGAAAAAGAGGCAGAAATTCGAAGTCCTAGCTTTTTGCATTGCGCTGATTTTTGTGCTGCAGTTGCTTCCGCTCGAATCCGCGTTTGCTGCAACAGGGATAGGAACCGGCGTCACAAAGGATCTCACCGGTACAAATTATTTGAATATCCACGGTACAACCGGAACAAATCCTACCAGTATCATCATAAAAGACGGTACTACGACATTGTCACCGGATGCAAGCGGTAATTATACTGATGTCCCCACAGGCGCAACACTGGCGTTTAGTCTGGGCTTTGATTTATCTAATGGAGACAGCGGAGACGAAACAATTTATGAATACGACGGAACCGAATGTTTTACCTACCAATTGCCAATTGGTGTTACGTTCAATGCTACTTCCGGTACTGTGCCTAACAGTGGATCACCTACCATTGCCAACTGGACTATAGATGCAACTGGGCTTTTAACGGTAAATTTTACGAGTGCGATTGCGAATAAGTCGAACATTTGGGGCTATGTCAAAATGAACGGCACCTTTGACAGCATGGCTTCCGGCGGCCAGAATACCAAGATCGAGCTCGGCTCGCAAACCATAACCATAACCAGGAACCCCACGGATCCCACGCCTCCGGCGGGTCAGATCAACCTCGACAAGAATGGCGCTTATGACCCGTCTACCGGTCTGATTACCTGGACAGTCACGGTTACGCCCGACAGCACTACCGATTTAGGCGGATACAAAATTGTTGATACCTACAACGCCACCCAGACCTATGTGCCTAATTCGTTTGAGGTTGCTACCGTGGCTATTCCCGATACAAGTTTAAATAACGGTGCCAGCCCAATCACCAGCCCAATCACATATACCTTCCCGACAGGTACAACGGGGACGCAGGTGATTACATATCAGACAGCTCCTGTGACAGGCTTTAACAATATTACGCAATTCAAGAATACAGCCGTGCTTAAAGATGTTTCAGACACCACTGTGAAATCCGCTGATAAAACCTTAACCCTTGCCGGCATTATAAAGAAGGAGGGCACCAATATTCAGCCCGACGGAAATGGAAACATTGACTGGACGGTAACTGTCAACCTTCCAAAAGCTTCCGACGGCGGATCATATTTCCTGCCCAACTCAAAGATTATCGACGATATGGACAGCAAGCTTGGGTTGATTACTTCAGAACCCATTCAGATCAGCTTTGACGGGGGTACTAACTTCACCTCGGTTTCCAGCGGTTCCGGAGCCGGAGAATATAGTGTTGATGCCTCAAACGTACTGACCTACATTTTTCCGGCTGACAAGCCCTATACGGGCACAACGACAGTTTTCAAATATTCCACAAAGGTTACAAACTGGAATACCGACATGATGAATAACGGCGCCATTACCTTTACAAACGACGCAAGTTTTACGTGGAGTACAAATCCGGGCGGCGGCGGAAGCGGCAGCGCAGTCAGCATTGGTGCGGCGACGGTGACAAAAACCGCAAGCAGCGGCGGACTTGTCAGCAAGTCTCTGGCAGGCGGCTGGGCGTCCCAGTCTCAGTATGACGTTACCAATGAAAAGAGCGGTGACTTTATAAAATGGAAGATTGTCGTCAACGGCAATAAAGTCGCGCTTAACAGCGCCAGCATTAAGGATACGGTTCAGTCTGGACATGATTTGATTTTAAGCTCAACATATCCCATGACCGTTGAGAAAAATAGTGATGCTGCTGTGACATATGACAGCTTAAAAACAGATGCAAATGGTACGCTTAGCGCTTTTTCCTCAAGCTCCTTTACCTTTGACTTCCCCACCGCCATCACCGACACCTATACCATCGAGTACTACACTGAGCTGAATGATACGGGACGCAGTGCCATGTATCAAGGAACTAACAATGTAAGTGCAAGCAAAACCTTCCAAAACGACGTCCAATTATCTTACACTGGAGGAACAGCAAGTTCCAGCGCGACCAAAACCTATACGCTGGAAATGCTGAACAAGAGTGTTGCCACCGGCTATAATATCGCTGACCACACTGTCAAGTGGAATCTTGTTGTAAACCGCAACATGCTGCCAATGACAGGTTCATCGGTTACCGACACGCTTCCGGCCGGCATGGTTTTCGTGATTGATGGGATTACTCATCCCTTAACAATTGCTGCAGAAGACTCCACGAAAGCCACGGCCACAGATAGTCTGACGGGCGCAGGCACGATATCCGGCGTTAACACCTTACTTGACAATACCCAGCTAACAGGCGCGAACGGCGGCAACAGCTTTACGCTTACCTTCCCCACACCGACCTCCAGTGAGTTCACAATCACCTACTGGACGAAGGTAACGGATGATACCCTTCAAAACACATCACTCTGGACAAATAAACAGCTTACGTTCACCAACAATGTGGCCTTGGTGACAGGCAAAGGCACCGTTACAGCCTCCTGCGATGTGATTGCCAAAAACCCTGTGATTTCAAAGACAAGTGATTATAATGCAAGCAACCCCTATGAAATCATCAATTGGACCTCCGTCATCAACCCTGCGCAGGTTGCGCTTAACACCGGCACTGTCACTGATATATTGAATAGCAACCTTGAGCTTGTCGATGGTTCCGTTTATCTCTATCCTGCAACAATTGCCAGCAATGGGAGTGCAACGCAGGGAACACCCGCCGTCTCCTTGACCAAAAACGGCACGGCTGACGCTGCTAATGCCGCCTATACTTATTCAAGCAAAACGCTCACGGTAAGCCTTCCCACGGCTACGAGTAACGCCTATATTCTCAGATTCCAAACAACTATTCTTGACGATACGATAACAACTGCCTTTACGAACACCATCTCTTTATCAACCACCGGCAGTACAAGCGGTTCGGGTATCTCGTCTCAAGTTACCGTTCACGAAATCACCGCTATCGGTGGTGTATATTCCAACAGTTTCACCGTCAAAAAGACCGATGGAAAAGGCATAAATCTTCCGGGGGCAACTTTTCAGCTCCTGAACAAGAACGGAAATCCGGTAAAGCGACTGAACGTAGGCACTGGAACACTGGAGAATATCATCGTTAAAACCAACAGCTCAGGAAATGCTGTATTTACTGGCCTTCCCAGCTGGGTATTCAATGTTAAGGAAATCGATCCGCCGGCAGGCTATTTGATTGATAATACCGCCATTATACCTGTCAACGGCGGCGCGCCGATAAGCGGTAATACTACAATAGTTAACGCCACAGACACCCTCGGAATTGCAACGGTCGAGATCTACAAAACCGGAGCCGGCAGCGTTAACCTTGACGGCGGTGAATTTACACTGGCAGGCACAGCAGATTATACCGGTGCAGCCATTATTCCCAGAACAACGGCAGCTATAAGCGGAAAAGTAACCTTTGCAAATGTACCCATCGGAAACTATACAATTACGGAAACAGCAGCGCCCACAGGCCATCAGCTTAACGCAACCCCAATCACCGTCACTGTCGGTTATACCGACAGTACCAAGACCGGCGTCACGGTAAGCTACAGTCCCCTTGATAAAACGATTGTCAACGTCCCAGTCCCTGCAAGCACCACTCAGGTTTCCTTTACAAAAACGGATCTTAATGGAACCGCAATCGACGGATCAGTCCTGGGCGGAACTTTTGTCCTTACAGGAACCGATTATAATCACAGTTCGGTAAACAAAACTGCCACGCTTGCTTCTGACGGAACTGTTTCCTTCTCAAATGTAACCATCAGCAATGGCAATTACCAAATTTGCGAAACTGTGACCCCTACAGGCTACCTCAATCCCAATGCCACCCCCTCCGTCACCCCAGTCCTCGATGTGACGGTCGCATACAATAGCGGCAAGACAGGTCTAGATGTTAGTATTACAAAGCATGGCGGCGGTGCGGCAGACACAGGCGGCAACGGCAAAATAATATTTAAAAATGCCCCTGCGACCGGTACTGTCTTCTTCAGTAAAAGCAGCTCTGCCGACCCAACTGCTGTAATTAACGGCGGAAACTTCAAAATCAGCGGAACAACCGTAGCCAATTTGCCTTATGAGGCCTATTCGAGTGCTGTGGGCGGCAGCGTAACGTTTAACAATGTTCCTGTAGAAAAGGTAGGCACATCCTACACCATAACCGAGGTGACCGCACCTCCTGGATATCTGCTTACTACAACACAACTTACTGCAAAAGTTGAGTATCTAGACGCGACGAATACTGCCGTCAGCGTTACAAATCCCGCCACGGGCCTTAAAAACACCCCGGCACCCTTTTTGGCGAACACCAAGGTTTCCGTTCTAAAAACCGACGAGAACGGCACAAAACTCGCCGGAGCATCTTTTGCCCTTTATAACAGCAGCGGCAATGTTGTTGCAACCTCGGTTTCCGGCAATGACGGCATTGCACTCTTCTCAAATATCCCCACTGATAATTCTTACACAATTAAAGAAACTGCTGCCCCCACCGGTTATGAACTGAGTTCTCAGGTTCTCTCATTCACACTTAAGGACACGACGCCTTTATCCTTCACCGTCATAGACAAAAAGATTCTGCAAAAATCAGGAAGTATCAATATTTCTAAAACCGATGCGTCCGGTATACCCTTGGCGGGAGCCGAGTTCACTCTTTATGACAGCATTGGAAATTCTTTCGGAAGCGCGGTTACGAAGGCAGACGGAACAGCACAGTTTACAAATGTTCCGGTTGGCAAATACACGCTGAAAGAAACCGCAGCCCCCGCAGGATACATCATTTCAGGCAGCGGAGTAAACGCCACGGTTAAAGGTGGAGACTCTCTGTCGTTTTCCTTTAAAAACGAAAAATCCTCCGCCCCGTCTACCCCTGACAAAGATACCGGCAAACTGCAAATCGCAAAAGTCGATGAAAACCACCAACCTCTTGCAGGAGCAGAGTTCACGCTCTATGACAAAAACGGAAATGCAATTGGCAAAGCTGTTTCGGGCAGCGACGGCATCGTTGTATTCGCAGGGCTTGCTCCCGGAGATTATTCTGTACAGGAAACAGCGGCGCCGGATGGTTATACGCTATTTACCGATTCTCTTCCGTTCCAGATTCAGACTGCAGGCTCTGTCAAATCGTTTACGCTGAAAGACACCAATGTGTCTGATGATAAGGGTGTTGCTGGCTGGTCCGACAACAATGATTTAAGTGGCAACCAGCCCACAAAGCTTCCACAGACGGGAGGCATACCTGCTTCATTGTATTTACTTTTGGCCGGCGCTGGGCTGCTTCTTGCCGGTTTGATCACCGGGAAAACGCGAAAAATTCGAGAGAAACACTCATCTGAAACCAAATAGAGTTGTGAATTTTATTGTGAATCTATGTTCAGTTCCTAAAAATATTCTGATACCAGTTTGATCTCAACACTGAAACCATTTCCACAGCATCGCCGTGTCTGTCATGGCTCCGAATCTAAGGAAAACTCTTGTAGAAATTCAACTAGGCATCCAACCATTCAAGCGTTACAACTTCGCAAAGTACGATATGCTTTGAATATTCGACGGATTACTAAGATGACCTTTTATCCTATACAGCCAGACAGTGTAACGTGCCTTTTGTAGTAGCAAGGCTGTGGGAATGTGGTAAAGTGACAGACTTTTCCATAGTTCCACAGCTTTTTTACGTCCTCCCTGCCTCTCGTTTTCTGTGCCTGGAGAGCTTGACGTTCAGTACGTTCCGGCAGGAAGCGGAGCAGTAGACGGAGCGCGGATCGGCGGCGANNAACGGCTTGCCGCANCGNTTGCANAGGCGGANGCGNCGNTTTTCGTCCGTGAGCATTTCCGCGAAGCCGACGTCAATAGCGCTCTTGAGCGAATCGAAAGTCCAGACCCGTTTTGCAGCGCCGTTTTCGGAGCGGTAAATCATCTTTTTATTTCCGGGCGTGAAGTCAAACGGCTCGTGACGTTCGTGTTTTTGAAGCAATTTATAAAGCTGCGAACCGTAGACTCCGTACCACTCCACCTTCTCGCAGTAGGAGTAATCCAATTCACGCAGACTTACCCCGTCGCCCTCCGGCAGTTCGTCCAGTATAGGTGGTAACTTTCGCCTTTGTTGCTTCCTGAGCTCAATTGCAAAAGGCTTGAAGCAGTCATAAAGTTCGTTGACGGTGAGCGCCTTTTTGCCGAGGACATTTCCTTTGAACAGCTTCACAGTGTTGTCGTCATATATCTTTTCGACGATGGCGGTTTCAAATCCGAGTTGCCCGTACCGGCAGCAGAAATCGACGACGGGCAGAGAAATATCTTTGCCTTTTGTGTACCGGTATCCGATGCTCAGCAGAGCACAAAGCAGCTCGTCCATACAGGCAAACGGGTCGTATTCACGCTTGGCAATACGGTAAATCGCAAGCACATATTCGTCGTTTTCTGGGTGTACGCCGATGTCGTAATACCGTGAGGTTGAACATTTGTCTGTGTACCGTATCTCCATAAAACCGGCCTTCCCGTAGGTGATAATAATTGAAGCGTATCTATAATTATCATATCACCGAAATTAAAGTCTGTCAGCAAAAAAATCAAATTGAAAACAAGGTCAATCTATATCATATCCGCACAAAAATCGGAGTCTTGATTTGTTCAAGGCTCCGATTTTTTTATGAATTATCATCAAGGACACGTGCCTTGCACCTTTTTTGTCTGTGATATATGAGGGGCTTTATGAACAAGCCGATACGGCAGTTTTCTACGAAAACTTTTCTCTCACGATGACCGCAAGGAGATGACAATTATGCGAAACCAACGTCCAACGTCCAACGTCCCACGTAAACTTGGCGGCAGTGCCGCCCTATCATGGATGGAGCATTTCGCAGAATGCTTCATCCGTGACGGTTTTACCGGAGTGTATATCACGACACGGAGGCAGAAGCGGCGAGGCTTCCGCAGAAGCCGCACTCTTGCCCCCTCTGCCCGCGGCAGAGCCCACGACATGTTTGCAGCCGCAAGGCTGAAACTGTCATAGTGGGTTATACGCTTTCGCAAAGCGGATAACCCCGTGACCCCGTTCTCCCCCGTACTCTCGAAAGGAGTGTGATTTCCAATAGCAAACAAGTCAGACCGCACCGTAGTACGGAATCAACCATACCGCCGTGATGGGATCGGTATCCGCGAGCGGCACAATGAAAGAAAGAACGAAGTCTATTCAAACCCGGATGTTATGCCGGAGAACTCCCATCTCAACGTACATTTCAAACAATGCGAGAGTACATACTCAGCCGCTTTCGATAAGCTCTGTGACTTTGGCGTTATCTCAACACGAGGGCTGAAAAAGGACGCGAAGATTTTTGAGGAAATGATATTCGATGTGAACACGGCCTACTTCGACAGGCACGGCGGCTATGAGTACGCAAAGCAATTTTTCTCCGAGGCATACAAAATGGCGGTCAACGAAGCCGGAGGCGAGCAGTATATTATCTCCGCCGTCATGCACGCCGACGAGCGCAACAAAAGCTTGTCCGAAGAATTGGGCCGGGATGTTTTCCATTACCATCTCCATGTCGTATATATCCCCGTAGTCGAAAAGAAAATTCTCTGGACGAAACGATGTAAGGACAAGGATCTTGTCGGCACGGTAAAGGAAACGGTTACCCAGGTCAGCCACAGCAAAAAATGGTCGTCGGAAAGAGCAGTCGATGAAAACGGAAACCCTGTTTTGAATGCCAACGGCAAACAGGCGCTCGTCAGCTCGTACAGCCGGTTGCAGGACAGATTTTTCGAACACATGAAAGCGGCCAGTTTCGATGATATTGAGCGCGGCGAAAGAGGCAGCACGGCAAAAAATCTCACCGTCGCCGAGTTCAAAGTGGAGCAGGAAAAGAAGAAACTGGCGGTGCTGGAAAACAAAGTCGATGACAGGCAGGACACTTTGGCATCTCTCAACAAAGAGATAAAAGTCACCGCTAAAATTGCAAAGACTTACGCCGAGATTGATGGGATAGGAAGAAAAAATCTTCGAGGCAAAATGGAAATCGAGCCGTCGGAGCTGACCGAACTCAAGTCTCTCGCCAAGGAAGGATTGAGCGCTCCTGCGCAGATATCTGACTTAAAGGAAAAGCTGAAAAAGCAGAAAAATGACACAAGAATTTGGCGCGAGCGATATGAAAAATTGCTCGAACAGGTGCGGCCATATCTGGATGCTGTCAAGCGTGCGCCGGAGCGAGTGAAGGAATTTTTAGTTGGTATTATTCATCTGGAAATAGAATCCACACGAGCAGATAAGCCCCACAAAGAACGCGAACAGGAAAGGTGAAAATGAAAATGGACGAATACAGATTAGACGAAGTATATGACTTTTCTGACAGCGAGTATATTCCCGAAAAAAGCAATCCGCTGAACGAGACCGTCGAATACAAAATCGGCGGCACGATATATGAGGTCAGCACAAGCTGCGAGGGCTCCGAAACCCTGTTCAGCAAAGTCCTCCGACTGATGAAAAAGGAGAAAAACGCCGATGACAAATGAGCCCGGGTATGCTACAATGCAGCCATGCACTACTGTCCTGTCGGTCGTTGATTCTAAGGAGGAATCGACATTGAATAAACGCACCGATGGAATAACCGCCCTGTATGCCCGTCTCTCCCGCGATGACGAGCTGCAAGGCGAGAGCAACAGTATTGTAAATCAGAAAGACATCCTCACAAAGTTCGCAAAAGAAAAAGGCTTCCGCAATCTTACCTGTTTTGTGGATGACGGCGTTTCCGGGGCTACGTTTGACAGGCCGGATTTCAACCGGATGATCGCCGCCGTGGAGTCAGGCGAGGTCACAACGGTCATTGTAAAGGATATGTCCCGTTTTGGGAGAGATTATCTGAAGGTCGGCTATTACACGGACATTCTTTTTGTCGAGAAGGACGTGCGCTTCATCGCCATCAGCGACGGCGTGGACAACTTGAACAACGATAATGACTTTACTCCAATCCGCAATTTGTTCAACGAATTTTACTGCCGAGATACAAGCAAGAAGATTCGCACCGTCATGAAAAACAAGGGACTTTCCGGGGAGCATCTCAACAGCCCGCCTTATGGTTATATCTGCGACCCGAAAGACAAGAAAAAATGGATCGTTGATGAAGCTGCCGCCGAAGTGGTAAGCCGCATTTTCGATTTGTGCCTTGCCGGTAAAGGCCCGCTGCGGATAGCCAAGATTCTACAGGCGGACAAAATACCGACCGCAAAAGCTTACTATGCAATGCGTGACGGAAAGCCTCTGCCGGAGGAGCCCTACAAGTGGAACGACAATTCCGTTGTGGGTATCTTGGAGCGTATGGACTACGCAGGGCACACGGTCAGCTTCAAGACCTATTCCAAGTCCTACAAGTTCAAGAAACGCATACCGACGCCGGACGATGAACTTGTCATATTCCGTGATACGCAAGAGGCCATCGTTTCCGAGGAACAGTGGCAGCGTGTGCAGGAGCTCAGGAAAAACAAGCGACGCCCTACAAAAGCCGAAAGGCAGGAAAAGCCGAAAGGCAGGGTTTGTTCGCCGGGCTGCTTTACTGCGCCGATTGCGGGAGTAAGCTCCACTTTGCCACCTGCAAGAACTTCGATGGTAGGCAAGACCATTACCGCTGCGCTAAGTACAAGAGCAATAGGGGCAAATGCTCCGCTCACTACATCCGGGAAGACGTTCTGAGAGCTATGGTTCTCAGCCGCATCCACGCGGTCACGACGCTTCTTTTTGACGATGTATGTGCCTTTCGGGAATTGCTCAGGAAGCAGCAATTTGAGGAAGCGGAAAAGGCCATGAAGCAGAAAAAGCTGACGTTGGCTCAGTCGCAAAAGCGGATAGCGGACTTGGATAGGATTTTCAAGCGCATTTATGAGGATGATATCGCCGGCAACATCAGCCACGACAGATTTTTGAAGCTGTCCGCTGAATATGAGGCCGAGCAGACTGATTTACAGACAAAGGTTGCCATATTCCAATCGGAAATTGAAAACCACGAGCAGGACAAGATCAACTTCGAGCAGTTCTCCGCCCTCGTCAGGAAATATGTCGGCATTACGGAGCTGACCCCGACCATTGTGAACGATTTCATCAAGAAGATCATCGTTCACGCCCCAAAGAAAGTCAACGGTCAGCGTACTCAGCTGGTGCAGATATTTTTCAACTTTATCGGCGAGGTAAATTTACCGGAGAACACAGGCTCGGAAACCACCGACAAAAACAGCAAAACGGCATAGCCAATTACGACTATACCGTCCCGCTGTAAGGATACATCCTTATAACCTGTAACCATTACGCTTGCAAGGATTTCGGGGATTCTTGAGAAGTTAGGTGAATATAGATGCCACTTTTTTATCAGCTAACCACTTATATTTTCAATAAAAAAGCATCTGTATAAATCCTGTGCGTTATCGGGGAGGAAGTTTGTCGTCCTCATCCAGTTGTTTGGTTTCTCGGCTCTTTTCTTCCAGGGCCGTTATCCTGTGATCCTCTGTCAGCAGTTTCATCTGGCTGATCGCTATTGCATTTAGTTTTTTCAGACGTTCTGCCTGTGGCATCCCATCCGCAATAAATACTGCATTCAGATTTTCCATGTTTGAAAGACAAACAAGCTGCGAAACATTTGCATAATCACGGATGTTGCCTTTTAATTCCGGATCGCTGTCGCGCCATTGTCTGGCAGTTTTTCCAAACAAGGCAACATTCAGGACGTCCGCTTCGCTGGCATATACCTGGCTGACCTGCTGTGGTGTAAGCTCTGGCGGGATCAGGTTCTCCTTGATCGCATCCGTATGGATACGATAATTTATTTTTGACAGGTTGCGTTTGATATCCCAACCAAGCTGCTGCTGTTCTTCCGCCTTCAACCTCTCGAATTCCTTGATCAAATAGATTTTGAATTCCGGGCTGATCCACATGCCGAATTCGAACGCGATGTCCTTATAGGCATACGTTCCGCCATATCGTCCTGCAGTCGCTTTCAGGCCGATTGCGTTTGTTTTTGCTACCCATTCCTTGACGCTGATCTTATACCTGTTCAATCCGGCCTGACTTTTAATTATGGCGAATTCGCCATAATTAAAATCGGGATTGTAGATTTGTTCCCATATGCCTAAAAACTCAATGGTGTTCCGGTTGCGAAGCCAATCCGAGATGAAAAAATCTCCGTCTTTTGCTTTCAGCATATCGGTAAGGGAGATATAATCCTTATCTTCAATCGTGGCAACGGTGATCTGCGCCCCGTTCACACTGAGGTAATTTACCATCGGCTGAACCTCCTGTCAAATTTCTATTTCTTTTGATCTGTACTTTGAGCGTGTATTCATACTGACATTACCGGGCCGTTCTGTTGATTCGAATTTGGTTCGGTTTCTCCGTTGTGCTGCTGACAATCATGTTCCATTTCCGGCTGATCCGGATGGCAATGGTTCAGGAGGGCTGCTACTTTTTCCGGTACATTATCGAAATCCACATGGTGATCTCGCTCGACAGAAACTGTATACCAATAGTCATAGGGGATATAAACCGTAGACAAGTACTTGGATTCCGAAGGCTTCAATTTTTCTCCGCCTTGATCAATCACACCCTTTGGCGTCAAAAAGAAAGTCCCCCAATGCTCGCCGGAGGACTCCAGATCAAGTGTGACGATGCCAAGTCCGATATGACCGGTGTTGCGTCCTCGTATGACAGCGGGAAACTCAATAAATTCATAATTGTGGTTGTTAAAATAGTCCGTGCCATAAACTTCGACACAACTGTCATGCATCTGTTTCAGTATCTCTTTGGCATAACCGTCATCTTTCGAATTACATGATTGATCCAGCTTTGCGAAATCCACTGTTGGGAGCATGGCATTCAGGCGTTCTATATAGATCGTCTGCAGATCTTTTTTCTTCATTTTGCTTCCCCTCATTCCATTTTCATGCCGAATTGCTCGGTTTCGTTTTCCGGCAGATCAGACTGTTCCGGCCGTGAGATGGCGGAGAAACTGTCCTCCCCTGGGACAAGAGCGAGGGATCTGCCGTTGTCCCAAGTCATCTGGAGCTGTCCGGCGTCGTCTACAAAATCAACCGTTCCCTCAAGTCCGGATGGCATATCCGCTTCTCCGGACATAGCGTGGAGCCGGATTCGGGTGCCGCTCGGATATTGCGCCTTAACCCGTTGTACTTTCTTGTAATCAAAAAACATCATTCATTCCTCCTATAATGCAATCTCAGGACCCTTTTCTGTTTAACATGGCAGCCTACATACTGAGATCCATCTCGTTTTGCATTTCGTACCAGGTTTCCACCTCCACATCTGTGGCGACGGGAAACTCCTGCGGCTCCTTTTCGCCCATCTGCATGGGAACGAGATGCTCCAGTATTTGAGGCAGCAGTTCCTGATCAGGGCAGCGGTCTATGAAGTTGCCGAAAGTATTCAGGATTTTTCTGTCCAATACATCCGTGAGGATGATTTCTTTCGCATCCTCATGCTGCATGATAAAGTTGGCGATGTTGGAAGGCGAATTCTCGAACCAGTATTCGCGCCGGTAACCTTCATAGGGATAGACATAGCCCCTGACCAGATTTTCTTTGCCCAGCAATTCACTTAATGCTTCATTTGTCATATGCTGCTCCTTTCATGGAAAAAGCGGAGCCATCCGGACTCCGCTAATTAAATATGCTGTTTTCCGATGGCATGAAATTCATTGTTCCGCGATAAAACCGAAGCGGTCTATTTGCCGTTTCGGACTTTGATCTTTCAACTGCGACTCTTGGCGACCCGGATGTAAACCGCTACCCTGGGGCTGGAATCCTGCAGTCGGTTCTTCTTGTCTGCCTTGTTTTTAGGATGCTTCATACATATCATCTCCTTCATATCCGGTGAGCGACTGTTCTATCTGGACACCGCCCTTAAAAATAATGATTAGCTTATCTTCGTTGACCACCTTGATGGTATCAATAAGCTGCCGCACGACGCTGTCACTATATGCCGTTGATTCGAAGGGAGCGTTTTGGAGTGCCTTGCAGATGTCGTCGATCTGCCTGGTCACCTCATCCGGACCATTCTGCTTTACCCGGCATTGCTCCAGTGTTTTGCGCAGGGCGCCGATCTCATCCTTAAGCGCAGTGAACTTACTCTCATAGCTTTCGGAGCTACCGGTTTTCTGTGCGATGGTCACCAATTCCATCGTGACGCCTTCCAACTCATGGATTCTGTTTTCTATGACCAGGGGATTGACGGTGCCGCCGTTCTTTTCAGACAAGGTTGCCGCCAAGTTGGTTCTGATAATACCGATGAGCTTTTCCCGGTCGCTCATCATGGTGTTGATGGCATGCAGTACCGCCGCGTGGAGCCGATCTTCCTCAATGGTGGGTGATTTCTTGCAATATTTTGTGCCGTAGTCCAGCCGGCTGATGCAACGCCAGACCACCTTCTTCTTGCCCCGCTTCGCCCAAGTTACCCTCCTGAAAGCGGAGCCGCACTCACCACAGACCAATAGTTCGGTCAGGGCGTAACGGCTACTGTACTTGGACTGCTGAGTCTTGCTGGTCTTGTCCGATACCTTTCGTTTTCCGGCTCTGCGGGCGATCTCCGCCTGTACCCGCTCGAAGAGATGCCGGTCGATAATCGCCGTATGGTGGTTTTGAACCAGATATTTGGGTAACTCACCGTTATTTTTTTTGGTTTTTTTGCTTAAACAGCTTTCCACATATGTTTTCTGTAAAAGGGCATCCCCGCAGTATTTTTCGTTGCGGAGCAAATATTGAAGCACGCCTTCCGACCACTGGGGCTTACCACCCGCAGCTGGAATATTTTCGGATTCGAGCATCTTTTTGATGTTTGCCACACTCATTCCCGCGAGGTAGCTTTCAAAAATTCGGCGCACAACCTCTGCCTGTTCGGGTATTACCTTGGGCTGATCGTCCTCGCCGCGCTCGTANCCATAGATNCTCTTATATTGGAAAGTTACTTTGCCGCTTTTGAAGCTCTGGCGTTTTCCCCAGCGGATACTTTGGCTCATGGACTCGCTTTGTGCCTGAGCGAAGCCAGCCAGCATGGTGATAAATACTTCCGTGTCGGTTTTCAGGGTGTTGATGTTCTCGGTTTCAAAAATGACCGCTATCCCCAGCTCCTTCAGCTCGCGGACGTAGTTCAGGCAGTCCACCGTGTTCCGGGCGAAGCGGCTGATGGACTTGGTCAGGATCATATCAATCTTGCCCTTTCTGCATAGGCGGATCATTTTCAGGAAGTCCGTGCGTTTCTTTACTGACGTCCCTGAAATGCCCTCATCCGCGAAAATCCCTGCCATGGTCCATTCAGGATTGGTCATGATTTTTTCAGTGTAATACGCCACCTGCGCCTCATAGCTGGTGAGCTGTTCCTCCTGATCGGTGGAGACCCTGCAGTATGCCGCAACACGAAGCTGGCGAGTAATAGTCTTGTTCTGATTCGCCAAGTGGTTGGCAGGGATAACGATAATCTGCATTTGTTGTGGTTGTGAAACGCTTTGTGTTGTCATCATAGTGTGGTACTCCTTTCCGGTTTATTAAGGTGTTGTCCGTTTTTTAACATCAGGGATACTGCTCCATCAGGCTGGACAATGACCGCATCCACGGCGCACTCGAACAGATCCGTGTCGAATGGCATCGATGGTTCATGGCTTTTAAATGCTGCCCGCAGCTCCCGTGCCTTTATCGGCAGGCGGCCGTCGGAGCAGATTGCGTATTGGGCGGCCGCGCGGGCCATGATCAGGATCTTGATATATTCCTCGTCACAGTCCGTTTTGTCCAACTCACGGTTGATTTCGTTAGTCAGCCTTGTGACTTCGAGATCGTGGGGGTGGGTTTCCACGGATGGTATTTCAATGTTTGCGGGGGTTGTTATTGCATAGTTCAACAGGTCGGTGACCTGTTCGGTCAGCAGGGTATCGGTTATTTTTACTGTAGTGGAGCATTCGGAATTTCTGCATCTCCATTTTTCACCGACTCTGCTGTCCAGAATTCTTTCGTAATGGCTCCCGCATTCGCCGCAGATTACTTTTCCTTTCAGTGCGATAACCTCCGGGACGGTGCGGATATCCCTGCGGGTATATTTTTCTCGTTGGAGCAGAGCAGATTGCTGGAATTCGTTCTCCGTGATCAACATGGGGTATGCGTCCTGTCCGAGGTATTTGCGGTTCTGCAATATGCGTCCCACCATGTTCTTGTTCCAGCGGGAGGCGCCCTCACTGTATGGGCAGCCCGCCTTTTCCAGCTCGGCGGCGATCTGGCTGTAGGACTCGCCAGCTATATATTGGCGGAAGACCATCCTCACCATTTCCGCTTCCAACTCATGTGGTGTGACGGTTCCGCAAGTGAGCTGGTAGCCGAACGCGATGTATCGGTTTTTCATATCAGCGCACCGTCCTTTCGATGGTTTCCGCAAGTTCCAACCCGTTTATCAGCCTAAATTTCAGCCGTTCTCCGGACTCGGCGGTGACCCGCTCCACAAGGCTGTCAAAAAGCGTTTCGTCAAAGCGGCTCAGGTGCTCGGGGCTGTCTTCCAGTAATTCGATCAGGTTTTTGGTGTCGGTGATGGTACTGTCATCCTCGTCCTGTTCCATCAGCCTGTTCTTTTCGGTTTTCAGGTTGCGGATTTTTCTGCCCAGCTCGTCGGTTTGAGATATAAAAAGAGCAGAATCGATGATGCCTTTGGACTTCAGTCCGTTCAGCACCTGATTCCGCTCAGTGAGTTCCGCAATCTGACGGTTCAGCTCGACCACCTGCAGATTGCTCAGATTTCGATGGCGTTTGAGCGCCTGCAATTGATCCAGCATGGGGGACAAGATGGTGTCATAATTCAGTTTTAGCTTGTGGTACATCCGAAAGAACGCCTTATAGATCTCCGGTTCGGGTATTTGGGGGACCGGGCAGTTGGCTTTTTTGTTGTTGCGGTTATGGCATACCCAATACGTTTTCCCGCCGCAGATCTTCCTTTTGAACGCCGAGCCGCACTCCCCGCAGTAAATCCTTTTGCTCAGCGGATACTCCGAGCGTTTTGACATGGATGGAAGGACCCTGCTTCGGTTCAGTTCCTGCGCCCGTTCAAAAATTTCGCGGGTGATGATGGCGGGGTGCGAGTATTTTATGTAGTATTTGTCCTTTTCACCATTGTTGCGCTTTTTTTGAAACGGCAGGACGTCGGTGGTGTACCGTTTTTGCAGAAGTGCGTCACCTATGTACCGCTCATTCTTCAAGATATAGTCGATGGAGTTGTACCGCCATTTGGTTTTTCCGTCTCTTGTGGAAAGACCCCGCGCGGTCAGCTCGGCGGCAATCTCATCCTTGCTCCTACCATTCAAATAGCTATCAAAGATGTACTGGACGATTTCTGCTTCCTGCTCGTCGATCCGGAGGGTTCCGTCGACCAGCAGATATCCGAAGGGAGCTTTGCAAGTGATGAATTTTCCTTTTTCCATGCGGTGCTGATAACTCCAGCGCATGTTGGTGGATATGGTCATGGATTCCTGCTGTGCGTTTCCGGAGAAAAAGGTCAGGAGCATTTCGTCGGTGATTTCAGCCGTATCGAGGTGTTCCTTTTCGAAGTAAATGGTCACGCCGATGACTTTCAGTTCTCTGATGATTTGCAGACATTCCCTGGTGTTTCGGGAAAAGCGGGAGATGGACTTGGTCAGAATGCGGTCAATTTTACCTTTGCGGCAATCCCGGATCATCCGCATAAAATCATTCCTCTTGTCCATCCGCAGTCCGGTGATGCCCTCGTCAGCGTAAATGTCGACAAACTCCCATCCCTCGTTTTCACTGATGAGCGCGGTGTAATAGCTCACCTGCGCCGCGAAGGAGTTCAACTGGTCGTCGGAGTCGCTGCTGACACGGGCGTAAGCCGCGGTGCGAAGCTTGTTGCTTCTTACCTGCATAATCGGGTCTATGACGATAACCTGCGGGTTTGCCGGTTTGAGCGTTCTCGCTGAAGTTCCGGCAACAATATTTTGGCTTGTTATCACGGCTTTTCGCCTCCTTTCTTTGTTTATCAGCAACATACATTACCACACAATCGTTTCAATAGCTATCCCCAAAAGCACTAAACAACCAGAATGGATACCTCAAGCTGCCCGGCAATGCGCGCAGTGGTTTTCCTGCTATCCTCGGCGGTAATCTTGCCGACGGAAACAAGCCAGTTCAGGGCGTTCACGATGGCGATATAGTCGGCTTTTGCGGTAATTTCATCAGTGGTTTCTTTCATACAAGCATCCTCCTATTCCAGATTCATGGCGTTAAATCCGTCGTACAGTTCTGTAAGCTGGGGAATCCTGATTTCTCCCTCCAGCGGGGAGTATAGCCAGATGCCAAGCTGGTCGAAGCCTCCGAGAAGCTCCAGCGTTTTTGCGGTATCCCGCCCCAGACGGTCGAGCTTTTTCACCAGCAGCACATCAAATTCGTTGTTCCCAGCGGCCTTCAGGACTTCCTTCAGGCCAGCGCGATCAAAATTCAAGCCGCTGCCGATATCTTCGGAGGACCCGACCACCACAAAACTCATCTGCTCTGCGTAATCTTTAAGCTCTTTTTTCTGGCCTTTTAAGGCGCCGTGGGTATCCTCCGGAGCATCAATCCGGCAATAGGTCCAGGCGCGTTTTTTCTGTTCCATATTTCAAACCTCCATTTGCTGAATTTGTTTAATCTCACATGGACACGGCAGGGTATAACAGCCCTGCCGCGTAGTATCTGAGATCAAAACTGATCCGTTTGTTCTTCATTTGATAATAGTTGCCATGCTTCTATTCGACACTACTCCCCGAAGCACAGAAAGCNTTGCGGCTCTTAAGGCGACAGCATAAACGGTTTGCTGGTCANACAAACACCATAGGAATTTCACCTCTCCCAGGATCTCTGCGAGTTGTCCCCCTTGCGTGATCCCGCTTTCAGGCGGGGCTGGGGCTGGACAAAAGTAGCGTTAGCACTGTCCGTTTCATTGCGATACAGCCCACCACAGGCTGTTTTATGACCGGGCCTTGCCGCTCGTCGCCTTCGATGCTATCGGTTCGACGGATGTCTGTCACCCATCCGCAGGTAGTCCTGGCGCGCTCGTCAATGTCGCTGCCGCTCATCACGGCCGGACAGATCATGTACTTATGCTGCCGGATATGAAATTTTCAAGGAACAATGAGGAGAATAGAGAAACCCCCTCACTAACTTCCACGTTGAGTGAGGGGGTTGAGCGGAAAAACTTTTACTTTTCCATAAGTTTTTTTAACTTTTCCAGAATTTTTATCTTTCGGTCGTGAATCGTCCTTTGCGGTATACCAGTTTCTTTGGATAGCTGATGCTCGCTTTTCCCCTTAAAAAACAGATCGGTGATCAGATCCTGTTCCTCCGGAGTGAGCTGGCTGAGGCAGACCAGCATTTTCTCGATCATCACCGCCTTAATTGCGGTATCATCTACGCCCTCGCCATCAATGGCAAATTGCCTGTTTTCTTCCAATAACCGGTCATACGAGTCTTCCCGGCTGGGGAGATATGTAACGGTTCTGCTGGCATAATCGATTCTACACCGTTCAACTTTAATGTCATACTGCTGGTACTCCATCTTACGGTCGCTTTTTTCCAATACCTCTATAATTTCATTGCTTAATCCGGGATATTTTTCCCGGTAATTCGTCTTTTTCTGATACTTAGCCATAGGGCTTGTCCTCCATTTCGTGTTTGTTGAAATCCAGAAATGAAGAACAAGCGGAGGAGACCGGCATCTTAGAGCGGTTCTGTGCAACAAAAAAAGAGCGTACTTTCGGACGCGATAGTCCGTTTGTACGCTCTTGTAAATTATTTCATGTTTTACCTGTTCTGATGGTTCATGTTCATGACCGCACTGCTCCGGTAAACAGAACAGGCTTTTTTTGAAAGGTTACCGATTACAGCGGTACATAAAATGATGTCCGCTTCATCACGCCTGGCCGCTACCCGGTAGCGGCTGGTCATTCCTTATGACATACTGTATACGCATAAAAATACCCTCCAAACCTGCAAGTCTGGAGGGCTTATATGGTATCCGTTCAGGTATGGGAAAAAACCCGCCAAACTCACGTTTTTTTTGTTGGGCGGGTAGCGCCATATCCTGTTTCGACTTCTATGTAAGCCGCATAAATGTGGCTTTTTATACTAATGTGTTTATCCCTTCTTGCTTATTTGGTTCTGTTTCATCGTTTTATCATTCAATAGGAATTGTAAAATGGAGCTTAACGACTTCAGCAAACTTGAAAGCATCTTAAAGACCGCCCGAAAATCAAAGGGAATTACAGAAGAGCAATTAGCTGTAACCATGAAAATATTGCCTCGCTATCTTATGTCAATTGAGAAAGAAAAAAGAAACCATGTTACGATGTTCAATTGACAACAGGAAATTTTGCAGGGTTTATACTAAAAATAAAACCTACCGCAAAAGGGCAGGTTTAGTACGCAATTTAACTTGGCGGCAAGGCTGTCATCATGCGTTCGCACCTTAGACCCTATTGCTTTGCGTCCTTGCCTTTCGGCAAGTTTGCCCTTGTCATAATTATTCATCTATTCTTTAATATGAGTTATGCATTGGCTAAACATTATTTTGATATGCTCGTCGACTAATGAATAGTAAGCAATCTTGCCATCACGTCTATATTTAATCAAACGAGTTTGGCGCAGAGATTTCAGATGATGGGAAATTGCAGGCTGAGACATCTTTAACAGAGCTGCAATATCGCATACGCACATCTCGGACAACAGAAGAGCATTGATAATTTTCAAACGCGTAGGATCGCTTAATACCTTAAATATCGCAGCCATATCAAATAGACTTTCATCATCAGTTATTTCTTTTTTTACTTTTTCTAATATATCTTCATGGATAATGGTAACATTACATAATGCATTTTCCTTCTTATCGATTGACATAATATCTCTCCTTGTATAAATGATTAAGCAATAGCTTAATTATAATAATAACATCTTCTTAGTATGCTGACAATACAAGAACAAACAATGTCAATTCAGATCACGTTTTATAAATATCTCTCATCGAAGAGCCAATTTTCCAGTTACCCTTATGAATAACGCTTGTTGCCGAGATAAAATATAGTGAACAGCCCCGGTCCGCAATGTGCGCCGATAACGGCGCCAAGGCTCATAATCGTCACTTTCGATACAGTCGGGAAGGCTTTAAGTACATTTTTCCGCATAAATTCCGCATCCTCCATGCAGTCCGCATGAAGGATGAATACCTCTTTGCCGT
>JGI20225J20221_1001279_pt1 | contig 27991 bp, 24 predicted proteins | sample BioMet4_FD_20221 | JGI IMG/M metagenome (IMG submission 20221)
ATATACATTGGCGATAAGCAGGACGTGGAATCATCCACAAATTCAGTCGACTTTTATTAAATATAACTTGTGCTGCGCATTTATCGAGGGCAAGATTGTATTCAACTTTTGATTTTCTTGGAGGCATAATTTGCATTTCTCCCAAATTTTCCTCTCCACCTATCCATATCAATGTGAGCTTTTCTGCTATTCCTGGATTTTTTAGATAAGCTGAAGCTATGGTATTNAATGAACCTCCACAGCAAACATACAGTCGTTGCTTTGTGTCTGTTCGCATTGCTTCTTTGATAATAAAATCTGCACCTTCTGATTCACTAGGTGTATTCACATTCTCCATGGGTGTATTGCTCCCCTTGNANNAATAAAATGTTNTTATCTGGCGCTATAACACTTATTGTTTCTTTAGCAATAGCTTTTCCNATTTTAGCCCCTTCTTTTTCACTNTTATTTCCATACGGTGAAGCTTTCATCGGAAAATAGCTGGATATAACCGCACGTATATCTACAGATGGAGACATCAGGTGATGTGCCAACGCAACCACACCATCTGGATCGCCAGCAAAGTCATTATCAATGATTACTCTAATTCGGGGAGAGGGATTGTCGTAACTTTGTGCACTCAATAATTGATTGTCTACTATTGAAAAAAGAAGAACCAATATATAGAAAGGAATTGTTCTTTTCATATTTTTTTTATTGAANTAGTTTAATGTGAGTTCGATGTTTGTTTTTATTTAAAAATTCATGATTAGCGAAAATGTTTTATCTTAATCGTGTTGAACAANAAGAAAAATAAACAAGATTCGTAATGATAACCGAGGACAAAGTTACTGAAATATTTTGTATGGCAGATGAATTATGNAAGTTTTTCNGTACCATGATGCTAAAATATATGCTGAAAAGCTATAACTGCGGATATCATGGGAATAGTACAANCTCAATTCCTGAGAAAATAAACATCTGCGTAATCAACGGGAGAATATGCCGTTTATACATGGAAAGGAAAAGTATATCTGTGGGAGAACACATCATATTGAGTATCTTTTTTTATCTGAATCAGTTATTAAGTAATCCTTAATAACTGATTTTTATCTTTCAGAATATTAATAATACGAATGTTGCTGTATAATAAACAATCAATGTGCTAAATATATAATATTGTGCAGAAACATCGTTGTATTGAAGTCTTGTAACATTTATTTTATAAATGTTTGTTTGCATTAAAAATTTTATTAATTTTGCACCAATTACAAATTATATAAGTACTATGCTAAATAAAATTTTAATCACTATCACATTGCTATGCAGTCCTATCCTAATCAGTGCTCAAAACATATTTGAGACAAGCCCTGACTACATAGCAGCAGGACAGTCATCTCAAGATCTGTTTTATATTAACACGAAAACGATCGCTTAAAGATTCTATTGGATATCGTGTGTGTTTAGGTATTATTCGTATAATAGCAAGTGCTAAAAAAAAGTCATAAAACATAAAAACTACCCCCAACGGTTATATTCATTGGAGTACAAGTTGTATTTGAATTAGATGATCAAGATCTAAAATGGTTTCATTTGTTGATTATGATAGTGGCGGGTAATGTAGTGAGTCAATACAATTGGTGAAATAACCCCCTTACTGGTCCTCCGTTACTACTCCAGGTTTGTTTTTCGAATTTGTAGCTAATGTGTTAAAGGAATATATTAGTAAAAACCCTATTGTGCACACTTCCAAAATGATGTATTCGTAGTTCTCATACAACTTAAGAAGTGACATCCTCTCATTGTTCACTGAATTATTATTTTTTGAATATGGCGTGTCCACACTGGTAACATATCCTTTGTTATTTTTTCCTGATTAAACATAAATGCTTCAAGACTACTAGAAACGTAAGCCGGCAGAAGTCAACTGCCAACATAACAACTCTTGATAGGTTTAATTCTCGCTAATTCTAAAGAAATTTGTAGAAAAGGAAACGAAAGATGAAATTATTGTCTAATTTTGTGCCGTCATTAAAAAAAGCTTACACATGGATATAGTAATAAAGTTAATACCAGTATTCGTAATTGTCGTTATACTTCAATTTTGTGCTAATCGTTTTAAAAAAACGACGGAAGAAAAGTATACCGTTAATGGGAAAAATAAAATAGCAGTCAAAGCAATTTCTATTTGTTCTTTATTTACTTTTTTTATCTGTTGGTTTGCTCTCGTTTTTAAAAGTGACCTATTCTATATATTAGGAGTTGGTTTACCTACAATTATTATGGCTTTGTTTTTAGCGTATTTATTTAGATCTAAAAAGGAGATAAACGTATCTTTGGTTGTTACAATGACCGTAATCATTTCAATCATTGTTCTCGTGCTTTCACTTATTCCTATTTATATGAGTAGAAAACAAACATCTATAGACGTAGACTCTCATGATATTAGTATTTCTGGTCTTTATGGAGAAGTTGTCGATAGATCNANTATCANNAGTATAACATTAGTAAATGATATTCCAGACATCGACTATAGAGTAAACGGTTACTCATTAAGCGATGATAATTTGGGTAAATTTAAAACCGTTGATGGTAATATCGTCATGTTATATACTCATTCTCTGGATGCTCCGTTTATTAAAATTACTAGACAACACGAGCCTGATATTTATATAAATACAAGTAATCCTGATGAAACCTTTTCATTATTTCATCAAATGGTGAATACTCATAAATAGATTTACCATTATACTCTATTATTCTAGTGCTTGATAAAAATCTTTGATATAATCAATTATATAATGAATTTTTTCATTTGATTCATTTCCAACTAGTTTCTTAATTCTGTTTTTAAAATCTAAAGCTCTATTTTTAGAAATAGAAGATATAATATAATGAATAAACAAAAGGCATCCTACTAGATCATTATTATGCCCATTCATATTATTAATAGGTCCTTTACGCAAGGATTGTTTTAAGTGCAAATCAAATATATTATGTGAATGTGCACACAAATTTCTCAAAACTCTGATGTTTGTCAGTAAACTACCCATAGTCTTAAGATTTGTTATATTATATTTTGCTGCAATCTTGAGCCTAAGGTCGTCATCTATTAAACTATTATATAGAGTGATGATTTCTCCAAAAGTCATATATTCCAATGTTTTCCATGCTGGAGCATACTTATCTTTTTTATGATGCTTATGATGAATTTTAATAGCATCATTTTTCATAATACTACTATAATTTCTATCTAAGGAATCAAGAAACTTGTCCTTTACTATTGATAGATTTGAAAACCAATATGGATCAGCGTTGTAATGGTTTGAAACGTTATATATTAAATTTGTGCGAAAATTAATTTCTATGCGATATAAATATTCTGCCAATATTGTACGTAAATTACTGTCAAAGTAATATAAAGCCACAGCATCTGCAAATTCAGTACCTTCTTTGAATTTATGGCTACGATTCGCCGTATCTGGATATGTCGTCTCAAATGGGAACCAATAAAATCCTAAACGGTAATATCCCTTATCCATTAATATGCTTTTTGCTTTGTCTTCATTAGATATAGTCATTCCTCTATCCTTAAGAAGTTGTATTTGCTGGTCAATGGTTGTAGCTGGTTTTTCTGTCATAGTTAAAGTAAAAAAAATGGGAACATCCGCTTGGAATGTCCCCCTATATCCTTATTATAGTGCACCTACACCGCCTGGATGTACAGGCACTTTTTATATGTGCAAAGATATCTATTAATCATGTTACTTACAAATAATTTGAGCATTTTCTTTGATGCCATCCATAATTTTAACAATCAACAAACTATATAAGGCTTGACTTAACATAATTTTAATATGCGGTTTATATATCTGCTAATTTATAATGTTTGCTTTATTGCTCTAAAATGGGGATGCTTACAGTCTCACGTTTAGCTGCCGTCTCTTTTTTTTGATGTGTTACAACTGTTTTCTTTGTTGTTTTCTTTTACCTGCTAACACAACAAGTGAACAGGCTTGTAGTGATGTGATGTGTAATCGTTTCCTCATGGTGTATGCTTGCGTGTTTATTCTCCCGCAGATAGCGCAGATCACGCAGAGAGAATGCAGCAAGCTGCATTATTACGCAGAGAAATACAGGTTGGGTAATTGTAGCAGTTTTGTTGTTTTGGGTTTTGGGTTTTGTCTGCGTAAATCTGCGAGATCAGCGGGATACATTGGGTTTCATTTGAGCAATATAGATTAAGTACGCTTGCGTGAATATTCTCCCGCAGATTACGCAGATCACGCAGAGGAATGCAGCAAGCTGCATTATATCGCAGAGAAAGACAGATTATAGTTAATGTTGTTTGGGGCTTGTCTGCGCCTTCAGCGTGATCTGTGGGACAACAAATCGAGTTGAGTGTCTTTTACTATTTGTATCAGTTATTAAGGATTACTTAATAACTGAATTTTATCTTTCAGCATATTAATAATGCGTCACTAATGTACAAATAAACAATCAATGTGCGAAATATTTAGCGTTGTCCTGTGACATAGTTAGTTTGGAGTCGTTTAATATTTTTTTATAAATGTTTGTTTGTATTATCAATTTTATTAATTTTGCAGAAATTACAAATTATATAAGTACTATGCTAAATAAAATTTTAATCATTATCACATTGCTATGTAGTCCTATCGTTATGTCTGCACAATTTACTTTTGATACAAACCCTGACTATATACCAGCAGGACAGACAAATGAATTTAAATTTTATCTTAACACAAAAAAAATCATTAAAGATTATGATGGATATCATGTTTGGATAGCCTTTTACAAGTATAATGATGGAGTTAAAGTAAGAAAGAATAATACTAAATCAAAAAAGCATAAGACTGTCCAAAAAAAAATCTATACATTAGAAGATATGATAATCAACTTAGAGGAATCAAAAATAAAAATTGTTTCAGGTGTTGATTATGATACACATGGAAATTTATTGCATTATGATAATAATATAGGCTATGATTGGATTTATATTATCCCGAATTCAGTATTAGAAGCTGTTACAGAAACATTCAAACAGTATATTAGTGATAATCCTATTGAGTAACTTCAAAAATGATACTATTATTAGTCATACAATTATACACGTGACATCTCTCATGCTTACTAATATCATTTTTTTGAGTATGTCGTTGTCACACTGGTAACATATCNTTGTTATTTTTCCTGATTAAACATAAATGCTTAAGGCTACTAGAACGTAATCGACAGAAGTTAACTTGCCCACCTACAACTCTTAATAGGGTTAATTCTCGCAAATTCTAAAGAAATTTGTTGAAAAGGAAACGAAAAAAGAAATTATTGACTAATTTTGTACAGTCCCCCCCCAAAAAAAACAAGAAAAAGAAAATACTTGCACAAAAGGACTCAATTAAATTGTAAGAAAAACACTATGTTATTTTCATATTAATTAGTTAAAAAAGATGTATTCTAAAAATAAAGATGTATCTTTGTACACATCTAATTTACATTATGAAAAAGTCAGAATCATTAGAAAGGCTCACAAGAAGCCTAGATGAAATAAGAGACCAAGGTACTTTAAATGGCAAAAATGCAGATCGAAGTGAAAATTTGCATCGTCTTTTTTTGTATCCAGCAATGATGGTGCCTGAAACTCAAAGTGTAATAATTAAGGCGATATCAGAAATATTACCTAAAAATACATTCGCAATTGATCCTTACATGGGATCTGGGACATCATTGATGTCATGTATGGAATTTGGTTTTAACGTTTTTGGGCAAGATATAAATCCTTTAGCTGTACTGCTTTCAAAAGCTAAGGTTGCACTTTATGACATGGAGGGTTTACAATCTGCTTTAGAAAAAATTAAAGCCCACATACTAAATGATAAACATAAAAATGTAGATGTTCATTTTAATAGCATTGATAAATGGTTCAATAAAAAAGATCAAATAGATTTATCTATAATAAGACGAGCTATAATGAAAGAACCAAATCAAATGTTTCGTAACTTTTTTTGGGTAATCATAGCAGAAGTTATTAGGACTGGAAGTAATGATAGAACATCAACATTTAAACTACACAAACGAAGTGATGATGATATAAAGCGACGAAATATTGATAATATTAAAAACTTTATATCTCTGGCAACTAGGGGAATTGAAGATTTAAATGATTATAAGAGCAAATTACAGAAAGACCACTTAATAGAGGGTAACAACTATAAAGGTATAGCTGAAATTGTTTGGGGAAACACGATGGAGTCAATAAATACAAAACGTAAGTTTGATATTCTTGTTTCATCCCCTCCTTATGGTGATAATCAAACAACAGTTACCTATGGACAAAATTCATATCTGCCACTGCAATGGATTGATTCTGCTGACCTTGATTGTTCATATGATTATTTAAGGACAACACAAGAGATTGATCGCGTTAGTCTAGGAGGTATAATAAATTCAAAAGAGATAAATGAAAATAAGGAAAAATTGTTTGCAAAGATACCATCTTTAGCTAAATTTTATAATGAAATACCAGAAAATGAACGCAAAATATATAATAAGACATTGAGTTTTATAAAAGATTTTGAAGGTAGTCTGGATAAGATTATTGATGTTATGAAACCAGAAGCTTTTTATGTATGGACTATAGGAAATCGTTTTGTAAAATCAAGAGAAGTTCCCAACGATACGATTTTAATTGATTTAATGCATTCTAGAGGAATTGAATTATTCTATAAGGCTGAAAGACAGATTCTAAATAAAAAGCAACCAAGGATGAATAACTATTCTAAAACCATGGAAAAAGAACAGATACTCATCTTCCATAAAAATAATTAGAAATGGAAAAAGCACGATTTGACATAAACCCACATGTAATACGTCAGCTTGGTACTGAATTAATATCAGATTCAACTACCGCCTTAATGGAGTTAATTAAGAACTCTTATGATGCTGATGCAACGTATGTAAATATAACCATTAATACAAATTCAGAATTAGAAGATAATGATTTATTTTACAAAAAGCATAAAGGATATATTGTAATTGATGATAATGGATTTGGAATGAGTAAAGACACGATACTAAAGTCATGGCTTATTATATCATATTCAAATAAAAGAGCAATTAATGGTCTAAAACCTAAGACCCCAAAGGGGAGAACACCATTAGGAGAAAAAGGATTAGGTAGATTAAGTACGCAGCGACTTGCTGATATTTGTGAAATCTATACTAAGGAAGATGGAAAAGATGCTTATCATGTTGGTTTTAATTGGAATGAATTTGATTCTGTAGAGAAACTATCTGATGTAAATGTTGAATTTAGGGTAGCTAATTTTGAGAAAAGACATGGTACTAAATTGATTTTAACGAACCTTTTGGATATAAATACATGGAAAGGAACTGAACTAGAGAAGTTTAAAGCTCTTTTATGTCAACTAATATCTCCTTATGAAGAAACTAAACCTTTTGATGTTTATTTAATGATAAATGGAGAAAGTATTGACCTTACTTTAGAAAGTAAGAAACTCAATAAACTAAATGTTTGCGATTATCATTTTTCATATATAAATCAAAAGATGACATGGAATGCGTCTATAAATATGAGAAAACTAATTGGAAATGATTTTGATGCCTATTCAAGTATAATTCTTCAAGACTCAGGAAAAAGGTTTTTTGATAGTTTTTTTCAAGATAAGAAAAAACGATGTAGTGACTTTTCGATTGGTAAAGATAAAAACTGGTTGACAGTAAGCCAATCTTTTTTTCTTGAAAATGTTATAGATAATAATGTTTTTGAGGCTAATATGGGTGATCCTGGTGATTTTTATGGAAGAATACAAGAATTTACATTTACTAAGAGTTTTGATAATTCAGACTGGTGGAATGTTTTTTATAAATCTTTTGATGAATACAAATCTTTTGTTCAAAATCAAGTGGGTATTAAGATCTACCGTAATGGATTTGCGATAAAACCTTATGGAATAGATGCAAATGACTGGTTAAAATTAGGTAGTGGACAAACAAGTGGATCTTCTTTTTATGGTTTACGACCAGATAATGTAATAGGTTATGTTGCTATTGATCAAGCTAAAAATGAAAATCTCAAAGATAAAACAGATCGTGAGGGCCTTATAGAAAATGAATATTATAGGAGTTTTAAATCTTTAATGGATTATCTTATAGACAGGATTAATGAAAAAATTACAGATTTGAGGAGATTTTATAATGACTATAAAAATAGTTTATCTTCTGACAATACAAAGGTGAAATCTTTGAATGACGCTTTTAAAGAAATTAGTAAACAAAGTAAAAGAGGACGTGAGATATCAGATGATTATGATAAAACCCAACAACGTCTTGCCTCTGTAAAAAATAAAATAGAAAAAGTAATAAAAGCAGATAATAATAATTTATTTTCGAAAGAAGATTCTTTATCAAGAGAAACATTAAAAGAAACAGCCTCTATATTAAATGAGTCCAATGATGTTTTAGCTAAGGCTCATGATGTCCTTCATGATTCCTTGTATTTAGGTGAGGCATTAAAAATTATAAAGCCCAAACTTGAAGTGCTAGAGGTTCAATTAGCAGATTTTTCAGAATTGGCATCATTAGGTCTAATTTCAGAAATGGTATCTCATGATCTTGGACAAATATCACATAGAATGTTGGGTAAAGGTCTAGAATTGGAGAACGTAATAAAACATAATTCAACAGTATCTAATGAGCAAATATATAGTTTAATATCATTTATTAGATCAACAGTTACTTCTCTTAAAGCACAGATAAAACATCTTGATTCTTCTATGAAATATAATAGAGAAAGTAAAGAATCCTTCTCTATTTCAGAGATGTTATATCAAGAGGAGTCCTCTTTTTACATGAAGAAATTAGAACAATATGGTATTTCGTTGATTGTAGATGATGTGAATGATTTCTATGTAAATATTAATGAGGGTAAACTAATACAAGTATTTGATAATTTAATGAATAATGCAATATATTGGTTGAGATTTCATAATATCAAGAATAATAAAACTCCAACAATAACAATAAAGATAGATAAACCTTGGGTTTATTTTGAGGACAATGGTTTAGGAGTTGATCCCAATGTAGAAGACACATTGTTTGAACCTTTTGTTACGCGTAAGCCTAAGGGTGAAGGACGTGGACTTGGATTGTTTATTATACGTCAACTATTAGATTCAAATAATTGTGATATTATTTTGGATGATAAAAAAAATTCAAAGAATCGTCGTTATCGTTTTTCAATTAATATGGCTGGAATTTTAAATAACAAGTAATTATGGAAGCTAAGGAACTTACAAAACAACTTTTTGAAACAAAAAAAATAAAGTCTGTAATCTATGTAGACGATGAGTTTAGTCTCGACTCATATAAAGATAATTTATTTGGTTATATACATAGTAAATATGATAAGGGCGTTAAATTTCCTTTCCTTAATATAGATGAAAACTTTCCGATAGAAATTGCTTTTAATAATTGGTGGGATAAATCCGATGATAAATCAAAAAAAGAGAAAATATTAGAATATGGAATACAACCTACAAAAACAGAAATTGCAACAAAATTATATGATTTATTACCTGAAGATACATTAAAATGTTTATCCCCTGATATATTTTTAAGCTCAACAAAGGAAATAATAGAAAATGTCAATGAGAATAATCAGGTTTTAGTTTTAATGGATCAAGATTTAAAATCCGGAAAAAGAGATGGAGATAGTCTGCTTTTAAATTTAGAAAACGAAGAATGTTTTTCTTGTGGTATATTTTCTTCTACTTTCTACAAAGAGAAAGAGATTGAAGAATGGGAAAATAGAGACTATAAAAAAAATGTTTATCCATTATCAAAACATAGATTTGAAGATGATGAGGATTCTATAATAGAAGGACTCAGAAATGTTCTTTGGTTAAAACAAATTTCCGAAATAAAAAACAAAACAACTCTGTTAATTAAGAATTCAACAGAGTATGCTATTGATGAGTTAAGAAAAATGGATCCAGCCAGTTTCAATCATGCTGTTGTTGAACGTTCAAAAGATGAAGGATGTTGGGAATTTCAGACACTTCAACGCATACTAATGATTTTATTAAATAAAGGTGTTCATGATGAAATGAAAGATAATTATTTCGATAACTTTCAAACACAGACAAAGACATTAAGAAGTCTAAATAATGTCGCCACAACAAGTATTATGAACACTGAATTGTTAAAAAGTTTAAGAAGATCAGAACAATTAATTGAAGGAGAATATATTAATAGAATATTTAGTCCTATAGAAAATGGCGACATTTTTGAAATAGGGGGGAAAAAATACATTTTAATTTGCCAACCTTGTAGTATTTCTATTCGAGAAAAAGGAAAAAGAAGTTATGGATTAAACCATGCTTATTTACTTCCAATATACCATCAAGAAGATAACTATGAAGTAAAAAAAGATAATGAAGCCGAAATTATTATAGCATCTGGAGAAAAGTATATTGTTCGTTTCAACAAAAGTGAGGTTGTTTGTCTTTCTGTTATGGATTTGGTTTCATACAACATAGATGGAATAGCTAGGATTAATATTGAAGAAAAGAATGGACCTGAAATAGGGAAGGATATTATGCAGATTAATATGATACAAAGATATGTGGACATAATAAAATCCTTTGAAAAATATACAAAAACTATATCAGCAATTAAAAATATTGAAAAAGAAAGCAAAAGGTGCGTAGAAAAGATACTCAACTTGCATTTTAAATGGACTCCGAAAATAGTTGGTAATAATATAGTTCAGTTTGATATAAAAAGAATCTCGCGTTATAATGAGTTCTATTCACAGATTTTATTGCAAAAATTTATGAGCTATCTTTCTAGACCAGGCTTCCCTAATGATATTTCCGAAATAAAAAAATAGTATACGTTATTAATAAGTCAACACATACAATAATTATTGATAGTGTAAGTAAAAAAAGATGTTGTAAAACAACAGGTTAAGATGTTGGGCTTAACAACTGTAAATTCATAATTTAATGATTGGTTTTTGTCCAGATCAGAGTCTTGATACTGTTAGAATTGCACTACCTTTTATTAATACTGATAATGAAATCTGCAATTAATAAATTTTTGCTTCCACTAGGTTGATAGAAGTAAATGGACTTTGATACTTTATCATGAGGCAGTTTGTTAAAATTGTTACACTTGCAAGAATATATTGATTACATAATTCATTATACATTTAATGCACATCAAAAATAAATCCATATTATTTAAAATAATATTTTTAAAAATTCATAGCATTCTTTTGATAATATTTGTATAAATGTTTCTATTAATATGTGCGCATGTATCTGCATCAGCGTTTGTGTAAATATTAATATCAATGTTTGTATGAATGCTGATATTAATGTTTTTATTAATGTATGTGCTATTTTTTTACCAACGCTTGTGTTCGCTTTTGTGTCGAAGTTTGTGTTGATATTTATATTAATGTTTGTTTTAATAGTTGTTTTGATAATTGTTTTCATATTTATTTTCATATTTATTTTTATTACATGATGGTGATAATTGCCAAAAGCGTATATAACATAGAATGTTTTAAAAAAAATTCAATATTTAGAGCAATTTTTTTTTCACTCTAACAGCATTTTTAAAAAAGTCGCACCAAAAGTCCTAAAATACCAACGTGTTTTGCAATTGTTTTCAGTTCAACCCCTCCCTTATTATTATGCAATCATAGCTTCATGAACATCTTCAATTGAATCAGAATTGAACTTGATGATGTGATGTCGCACTTAGTTGCCGTCTGTTTCTTTTGGTGTGTTATAACCTGTCTTTCTCTGCGAAATAATGCAGCTTACTGCATTCGTCTGCGTTATCTGCGTTATCTGCGGGAGAATATGTTGTTTTACATACATATTCCGGAGCATACCCGTTCAGAAATCTGGAGGCGTAGTCAACGCCTGAGGGAGGCATAATAGCCTGTTTTTGATGTTCGTTCGTCCATATAATAGTGAAAAAATGGACATAATGACCAAATCAAGCGTTTTTTTCCGGAGCATCCCCGTTCAATGGGTAAAAAATGAATTCGGATACAACTTTTTCCGGAGCATCCCCATTCACTTTTTAACAAAAGTGGTGCTCAGAATATCTTTTCCGGAGTATACCCATTCATTCATGTCATTGAATAACAGGTCGTTACTATTATTTTTCCGGGGCATACCCGTTCACTTTTATAGGTTCCTCAGTTACCTTTGTATTAGAAATAAGAATTCTAGTACGGAAATGGCAGGAACAATAAAAGACATGAGTCTTATCAAACAAGTTATCCAACTCAAGCAACTTGGAGAATCTAATCGTGGCGTAAGCCGCAAGTTATCAATCAACAAGGGTACAGTCAATGCCTATGTCAATATTATCCAATGTAATGGATTGAGTTATGACGATCTATTATCCAAGGATGATCCCGAGCTCGATCGTTTATTTCATGCCGGTTCTCCTGCATACAGTGACCCACGCATGGCAGATTTTCTTGCGAAATTGCCTTACTTCAAAGAGCAGTTGAGCAATCCCAAACTCCATGTAACCCGTCAATTGCTGTACGAAGAGTATAAGGCAGGCTATTCTCATGGATATGGTAAATCGCAATTCTACTTTCATCTGCAACAAAATCTTGTAGCTCAAAAAGACTGCACAGCAGTGCTTACCGAAACATATAATCCAGGTGAGAAGCTTATGGTAGACTTTGCCGGCGACAAACTAAGCTATATTGACACTGAAACTGGCGAAATCATTAAGGTGGAAGTATTTGTTGCCTGCATGCCGTATAGCGATTATACCTATGTTATATGCGTTCCATCTCAAAAAACAGAGGACTTTCTGTTTGCTATTAGAATGTGCATGGAGTATCTTGGTGGAGTACCTCCAATCCTTACGCCTGACAACCTCAAGTCTGCAGTTATTACCAACGACAGGCATGAACCCAAACTAAACAAGGCTTTGGAGGATATGGGAAACCATTATCATTTTGTAGTGTTGCCATGTGATCCCAAAGAGCCTACCCAAAAAGCTCTTGTGGAAGACAAGGTGCAGACAACTTACAACCGCATATATGCTAAACTTCGTGGGCGTACTTTCTATTCGATAGTTGAGCTTAATAGAGCTGTATGGGATCTTTTATCGCTCTTCAATAAAACCCGTATGCAGAAACGCCCATACAGTCGTGAGGAGCGTTTCCATGCTGCAGAGAAAGACAAACTAAAACAACTACCGCAGAATATCTACGAGATGAAATACTATGCCAATTTACAAGTGCAGACTAATTGCTTCGTAGAACTACGGCAGGATAAGGTGACTCACTTCTACTCTGTACCATATATACATGTTGGTAAGAAGGCGCTAGTCATCTTTACCCGTTCTGTAGTGAATATCTACATCAATGGCACTCAGGTTGCCACACATATGCGTAGCTATGAATATGGGCACACATATATCAAGGAGCATCTAGCATCAAATTGCAGGGCTATTATGGAACGCTCGGCATCGTACTATATAACATGGGCTTCCCATATATCACCCGAGTGCAGGAACTATATCTCAGAGGTGTTTAATCCGCAACGTACTAGTCAACCAGAGGAAGTGTATTATAAACTATGTGCATCGATTATGAGTCTAAGCCGTAAGTACGAGGTTGCCATAATAGATAAGACATGTCGTCAATGCAGAGAATGCAAGGTCTTCTCTTATCGAAAGTTCGAAGCTATACTCAAGCACAATAGCCTTATTGCCTCAGAAGATGAACCGACCAGATGCTTTGAGGCTCCTGCACCGACAGACCACGCTAATATGCGTGGCAGTAATTATTTTAAATGATTATACCAAAGAATATTATGACAATAAATGAAATTACAAGGGCTTTACATGAGCTCAAACTGCCTGGAATGGCAGGATGCTGGGACTCTTTAGAGGAAACACATCAGTTGGACAAACTGACCCTGCGAGAAGGTATGCAGATGATGATGCAGTACGAACGTGACACCCGACAGAACAACCGTGTACAGCGTCTTATCAAGAATGCGAACTTCCGAATAAAGGCTTCAATTGAAGAACTAGAGACTGACACGATCAGAGGTATTACAACATCAAGCGTAAGTGATTTATGTACGGGTAATTATATTACTAATGGCATGACTATTACCATTACAGGTCCTGCTGGTACAGGCAAGTCATACTTCGCCTGTGCACTTGGAGACAGAGCTTGCAGAGAAGGAATAAAGGTTCTCTATTTTACGATGAACATGCTCATTGAGAATATGAAGCTTGTGCATCTTGAAGGACGCGAAACAAACTTCTTCCGCAAAATCAGTTCCCACGATCTTCTTATCATTGATGACTGGGGGATGGTTAAGCTTGAGGGACAAATACAACATGACTTCGAACAAATCATAGATGATAGGTATAATCACAAAGCGACAATCCTTGCCAGTCAATTACCAATATCAGACTGGTATAATGTCTTCCAAAGTGAGCTCATTGCAGAGGCCTGCCTAGACAGAATTGTGCATAAAGCACTGAAATATCAGTTGACAGGAGAGAGTTTAAGAAAAAAATACTAACTTTGCCACATATACTGAAGATTACCAACGGAGTGAACGGGTATCACCGGAATTGGTGAACGGGTATCGACCGGAATACACATTTTACAGGTATTACTGCTACATGCGAAGAAAAACATTTACGTGAATCAACGAAATTAATGAGAGAATAAACCGTTTTGTTATTTCGACATTTCCTTAAAGTGTGTTATTTTGCGATTAATGAAATTCATTAATATCTGTACTTTTTGTTATGAAATTTGCGCTTATGAATGTTAAAAAGTTAATTAAATTTATCATAATTTATAAAGTCTACTGATATTGTTGTACTTTGATGACAAATTTGTACTTTACTAACAAGCCTTTATAAATGCATCATTGTTATGCTTGCTTAATATATGTATGAATAATAACTTGCAAAATAGAAAATAATTCAAAAAAATATTGTTTATTATTTTGCTGTTAAAATATATATTTATACCTTTGTGATACAGATAAAAAAATCTGAATGAGAAACATACTACTTGCCTCATGTTTGAACGACTCAATAAGTTTGATGTGGCAATGTTTGCAATCTCATACCAAAAATAAATGCCGTGTCAGAACACTATGCTATTAGACGGGGTGAGTCCATGAATTGCCAATAATTCATGTCCCTTTACATGAACACAAGCCTGATGCCCGTTTTGCTTTGGTTCAGAATCTAAATTATAAACTTAAAACAACAAAAAATGATAGATAATCAAAATAATCAAATTGATGATTATGAGCCTGATCCTAAAATTATTATTAAAAGCAAATATGAGGAATGCGAATATATTTTCAATTATATCTGGGGCATGCTGAGGAACTCAAAAGATATGATTAAAGTCAAAGAGGAAGTCGAACTGCTTGTTAATTCTGATTCCTTATTATTAATGTATGACGGCATAAAATATAGAATCAATATCCGTACTCGGTTTATCAAAGGCTTCCTGATGTTTTATAAAGAAAACACGAGTGCTCTGAAGATAAAGCAACTTCATACTGACATTAACGAACGTCGTAAACTAGCTATGACACTGATGGACGACTTTCGCTATAATGGACATCAGTTTAATATTAAAACGCTGTTGAAAATGATTAAAGAGATCTTCTAAATCTTTAGATGCTCCTATTAATATAGTTCTCACGATAAATTCTTTTTATCGTGAGAACTTTTATTTATAATGAAATGTGATTATTTATAAAAGAGTTCATACTTACACCACTTTGTAAACTATTGTTTTTCCCTAAATTTATAACGAAAATCAACGATTCATCTTCTAAATGCTGAATTTTGTAATCGCTTATAATCGCTTATAATCGCCACAAGTGTTAAATATTTTTGGCTTTCAATGTACAATACATTGGCTAACAGTATATTGCAATTTAACATTGTAAGCCATTTTTCAATTATTTACGGCGAACATTGTATGAAATTACGCATATTGTTATCTTTGCATGTATAATTTTTACATAAACAAAGGTAATAATATTTTCATGCTTATGAATGTAATGCAATGTATTATCAGCCAGTCTGCAATTATTTCTGCTGCTGGATTTATATGGAAGATGTGTTTAACGTTGCCCCTGTCCTTTAAGGATGGGGGCATTATTAAGCCCTCGTATATATTGTAAACTTTATTACCTTATAAAAACACAATAATGGATCTTAATCTGAAAGAAAGAATTTCGCAACATTTCTTAGTTGCTGAAGTAGTGAAAACATGTCGTGAGGATGTTGATAATACGGTTATCAACAATGCCCGCAGACTTGCTGAGACGTGTCTTGAACCCGTGAGATGCCGCATTAACCGACCGCTTATCGTTAACTCGTGGTATCGCAGCGTTAAATATAATGCAAGTGTAGGGGGAAAGAGAAGCAGTCAGCATATCAGAGGCGAAGCCGTTGACATCCATTTGGATGCTGATTGCTGGAAAATACAACTTGGCGAACTTGTGCCGTTGTTTAAACATTATGCCGACTACGATCAGTTGATTGTAGAGTCTTCGCCAACAGCCCATTGGCTGCACGTGAGCCATACAGAAAGACACGAGAACAGACATCAATATCTAAGAATTAAAACACACTAAATCATGCAATTTTATATGTTATCATCTGATTTCCTTAATTGTCAGGAAATGCAGAAACTAGACCTCGAACATCGTCTTGAAGGACGTGGAGCAATAACGTTTATCTTTGAATACCTCGTTGACCGCACAAACGGACTCGGAAGTTTTATAAGCATTCCAAGTCTTGCAAGATCTATTGGGAAAAATAAAAAGTTTCTGCTTGATATAATCAACAACTACGGATTGTTTTGCAGTCCTGAAGACAGCGACATCTTCTACAGTCCCTATCTGCGAACCACGATCGGATTGCCTGAACACCCCAGTGCAGCAGAGCTTAGAGCCTATGCCAAAGGATGGAAAACGTTGAAGAAAAAGGCTCATAAAACGACGAAGAAGACGACTAATAGTTCGAAGAAAAATCAAAAAAGTTCCAACAAAGTTGCAACATTTTCAAAAAAAGTTGCAAAAATAACGCCGCAACTCGCTGATAATCAGCAGTCCCACTATATAGTAGATAAAGATATAGATAAAGATAATAGATATAACGACAGTGAAACTACTGCTACCGCTGTAGTAAAGGCAGCAGCACCATCAGTCTTTCTGACGAAGATGAATTCTATTTTCGATGATGAAAACTGGTTGAAAACCTTGGAAGGACAGACGGGTATTAAACTGTTTTCTGACTTGACGATTCGCAAGCAACTCATCTGTTGGTTTGACAAACGACTTATCATGAGTGCATGCAACGAAGAACAGGGCTACAAGCCTCGTGACGCCAAGAAATATCTTCGTAATCTGTTGTTGCCGGGACGCAAGACACAGAATGAATTCAACGATCTTGTGAGGCGTGGTATTGAGCGGGCGAAACGAAAACTGTTGATGAATCCGCAAGAAGAACAGACTTCGGGACCAAGTGAATATGAGAAGGTTGTAAACGGCGTGCGTTATGCTTGGGGCAAGGAATCCGTTCCCATGTCTGCACCACCACAGTTGTATGTGCTTCGTCGTTGGAGCTGTATCCGCAATAAATGGATGGCTCCTGATTCATGGGACTTTGAAGAGGAAATGATTGCACGCAGACGTCTTGGAATGCCTGATAGACTATTGATACAATGAGCGAACAATACGAAAGAATATCAATCTCTGACCTAGAGATAAAGGGTAGCAGAGAAAGCGGACAGGTAAGGTCTACATGTCCGCATTGCAGAGACTACAAACAGCACGGCAACGCTGCTTGTGTAAGCATCAATCTTGACACGGGTTTCGGACAGTGCTTCAAGTGCGGCACTAAATTTCTCTTGAAGGAACGTGCCCAGAAATGGCAGCAGCACACAAGGAGTTTCAACAAGAAGAAAGCCTATAAGCGACCGTCTTTGCAGGGACTTGAAAAGGCCTACAATGGAACACTTGTCGACTACGTGCTTAAACGTGGACTCGACCCGCAGCAGTGTCTGTCGCATGGCATCTTCATGGCGAAGCGCAAGTTTAGTGGCATAGAGCGTGACTGCTTGGCGTTCGCCTTTTACGAGGGTTCGCAGATTATCAACATCCAGTACAAGACAACTGATAAGCAGTTCAGCTTTGAGGCAGACTGCGAACTGATTCCTTACGGCATCGACAACGTGCTAGGCTGTGACGAAATGATTATCACGGAGGGACTCTTTGATGCAGAGGCGATGATAGAGGCTGGATTTGCCAACACGGTAAGTGTGCCTAATGGTGCAGGAACAGACTTCAAACGCAGTTTTGAACGCTTTAAATACAGTCATCTTGCCGACATCAAGACGGTGTATATCGCAGGCGACAACGACGAAGAAGGACTAAAATGCAGAGAAAACATCGCAGCCTATTTTGGTGAAGCGAGATGCAAGCAGGTGGAATGGCCCGATGACTGCAAGGATGCCAACGATGTGATGAAAAAGTATGGCAAGGAGCGTATCGGCGAGTGCATCAAGTCGGCAAAAGACTGCCCCATAAAGGGCGCAATCACGTTGCAGGACATCAATGAGCGACTCGACGTGATCTATCAGGAGGGATTGAAGCCCGGCTTGACAATCGGCGTTCAGGGACTCGACCATCTAGTACGTTTTGAACTGGGGCGAATCATGGTCATCAGTGGTTATCCGGGCACTGGAAAGAGTTCGTTTGAGGACTTTCTGATACTTTGTCTAGCTCGCCTACATGGTTGGAAGACGGCGATATTCACGCCAGAGAAATACCCTACGGAGTTGCACTACATGGAGCTTGCCGAGATGCTTACTGCCAAGAAGTTTTATAAAGATAAAATGCCGATACCGATGATGCAGCATGTAGAAAAGTGGTTGTCAGAGAATGTGTATCACATCGACGGCGAAGGTGGTGCAGCTATTGACGACATTCTTCATGTGGCGTTGCAGTTGAAGCAGCGTTACGGCATCAACGTGTTTGCGCTGGACCCTTTCAACTATGTTGACTTGCCGATGATAGCGGGTGCAAACGACACGCAGAAAATCAGTGATGTGTTGAAGAAGATTGTGGCATTTGCGCATCAGCAGCACGTCTTCGTGATTGTGGTGGCGCATCCAAAGAAGCCTGATGATATTGGGAAGACAGAGAAGGCAGCAAGTTTATATGACATTGCGGGTTCGGCAGACTTCTACAATAAATGCGATTACGGTATCATTCTGAATCGTGACAAGGTGCGTGATCTCACGTTCGTGAATGTCTTGAAGATAAGGTTTCGGCATCTTGGTCAGACGGGCAAATGTGCATTGAAATTCGATCGAAAGACGGGTAGGTTCGTGGGTTGCAAGGAGACGACGGATGAAAAGAACGACATCATCTACACGCCATTGCAATATGATTATGACAACTGGATAAATAAGTCGCCGACTGTTCAGAAGTTGCCGTTTGAGGATGATGTAGAGCCGTTCTAGTTAGCTTGCGTATTTTCCCGCAGAGTAATGTGTCAACGTTAACGGCATTGTCTCCCGCAGATGGCGCAGAGGTCGCAGATGAACGCAGCAAGCTGCATGTCTCCCGCAGACTTATTGTCTCAACTTCAACGGCCTATTCTCTCGCAGATAACGCAGATCTCGCAGATGAACGCAGCAGGCTGCATTATTTCGCAGAGAAAGACTGTTTGGGGTTGGTATTGTTTTGGGGTTATCTGCGTAAATCAGCGAGATCTGCGAGAGACATTGGGTTTCTGTTTTGGCAATCGATAGAGTCCTCTTGCGTGATTATTCTCTCGCAGATAACGCAGATCATCGCAGACAAAAGACAGGTTGGGGAAATGAAACTAACAACAATAACGGCCGTTCACGCGTTTCTCGCGGAAATAAAATTCAGAAACAAAGGAAATTTCGTGCTAGCGAATACAGAGTCAAGTTTACTTGAACTATGTTGAGTGCAGCCGAAATTCTTTATCAAAAAAAAACGGCCTCTATTGCTCACGTATTTTCGGAAAGTTGGCATGAAACCGCATCTAAAGATGCCACGAAAAAACTACAAGAAAGTTGCGTGAGTGGAATTTCTTCTTAGAAGAAGTTTCCTCGTCATGGCATAGTAAGCAAGCTTCCTCTACTCATGACTTAGCGGAAACTTTCATGCTGGCTTTTCTTGGCACCTTTAGGTGCGTTTCCTGTAGGCGTTTTCTGAAACTCAAGCGAATAACTCAAGCGAATTTCCTTCGTTTCTGCATTTTATTTCCGCGAGAAACGCGTGAACGGCCGTTGAATCACATAAGGAAAGAATAAGGGAAGAGCAAGGAAAAAGAACGGAAAGAACAGGCATTATCTCCACTCATGTGACATCTGTCTTTTATCTGCGTAATCAGCGAGATCTGCGAGAGAATCGGCCGTTAAAACACATAAGGGAAGAACAAGGAAAAAGAACGGAAAGAACAGGCATTATCTCTCGCAGATTACGCAGATACTCGCAGACAAACAACAAACAGCAAAACAGCAAGAACAGCAGTATATCCACTATGTGGTAACTGTCTTTGTCTGCGAGATCTGGGCATCTGCTTTAGCAGATCCATTTGCCCCAACTGTCTTTTGTCTGCGTAAATCTGCGTAATCTGCGAGAGAATCGGCCGTTAAACACATAAGAAATGAGCAAGCAAATAATAAGGAATGAACGAGCAGTAAAACAGCAAGGAAAGAATAATGAATCTGCGGGGAAAAGCAACAATAATATAAGTATTAACAATTAAAACAAACAACGATTATGTCAAATTTATCAATCGGGGAACCCTCCCCGAAACAATCAGATGCCAGAAATGCGGAAGGGAACTTCCTAAACAGAAGTTAGAACGCATGAAGTCTGGAACCTATCGGCAAGTGTGCAACCAGTGTAAATACGAGTACTACATCAAACCCGCTAGGGTAAGGCGCATACTCAGGGAACTTGAAAATGATACATAGGTTTTACAAATTAATAAGCGTCGAAACGTCTATTTGCTGATAATCAACGTATTAGAGGCTGTTTTTCAAAAACATACTGTCGACAAAATGGCAAAACGCAAACGTTTTGATCGTAGAAACCGCAAAACAGTGCTTCATAGAACGGAATTTTTAACTCATAAAAACGAAAAAAAGAATGAAAAATATCAAAAAATCAATGGTCTTGTATAAGGCAAAAACAGGAAATCAAACAAAAATTGACGAGTTCTTGATGATTTGTTTGTCATGATTCGAGGTTGAAAAATACCAAAAGCAGTGCAATCAAACTGCGATATTGCCCTCAACTCATACCCCAATATTGCGGGGTATGAAGCTGGCTGAGACGGCAGGAACTGCCACAAGATACAGTTTTCTTTGTGCAGAAAACAGTACACAGGCTATGTATTGCTGTCGTTCAAGGAAGACGGTTGGCTGAACAATCTGAAGTTTCTTGAGAGGGACTTCCGCAGACACTGATGTGCTTTAACTGGCGCATCGGCGAAAGTCACTGAAAATCGTAGTGGCATTTACACTGCCAGACGGTAACGCTGCCCACAGACAGAACACAGGACATCTGCTTTCTTTCCATCAGCATGCCTACTTCACATGTGGCTAAAGTTTTACGAGGCGGAACTTGGCATTAAATGCGACGGAACAGTGCCTACGACCCAGACTGTATGCAGAATAAGCACGGACGAACACGTGTTTCTTAATGCCAGTCCCATGCCGATGATTCTTCAGCAGCCCCATGAAGGCGTAGAGAAAAGGGTGAAAAGTGAGATTCGCTATCAGATGAAGAAGACAAGCTACAATGCAGGCAGGGAAAGTGGCGTGATTCCTTTTTATGAAAAGCAGCACATGGCAATGGCGAAGTTTCAGACAATATTCCTGAATCTCATTAATAGTGCCGTGGATATGGATATGGACGAGATCGTGACGGAACTTGCAAAAAACTGTCAGCGTAACGGTCTTGCGGAGGAGTTCTGCATCAAGAGACTGATGCGACATGCCCCATATTGTAATTTTGATTACATCGTACGCAACTGCTTCCGCAATGTCTATGATACGAGTGCGCCAAAATCAGACTGTGCGGTATCTAAGATGACTATCGACATGGAAAGACTGCGCACGTTTCTTGCCGTGAGATATGCTTTCCGCAAGAATGAGATTACAAACGACTGCGAATACCGGGAACGTGACAGTTTTATATTTTCGTGGAACTCTGTTACAAAAGAGGTGCTCAACACGATAACAATCAACGCAAAGGCTGAGGGTATTGACGCATGGGACAAGGACGTGAAGCGATTTATTGAATCGTCGTTCACAGAAGATTACGACCCGATTGCCGACTGGATAAGTTATCTGCCTAAATGGGACAAAGAAGACCGCATAGACAAGTTTGCGCAGAGGGTGAAAACGGATAATCAGGACTGGGTGAAGAACTTTCATCTGTGGTTTATCGGTATGGTGAGCCAGTGGATGCGCAGAAACTCCATGCACGGTAATTCACTTGTTCCGCTGTTGGTAGGCGAACAGGGAGACGGAAAGTCAACATTTTGCAGAATGATCATTCCCGATGAACAGCAGATTTACTATACTGACCGTGTGGACTTCACGAAGAAGGAAGATGCCGTGAAGGCATTGAGCCGATTTATACTGATAAACATAGATGAATATGACAGTATTTCAAAGCGCCAGACAGCATTTTTGAAATATATGTTGCAGGCAGTGGACGTAAAGTTTAGAAATCTATATGAGAGCATCACTCAGCAGCACAAGCGATATGCAGCTTTCATCGGTACGACCAACAATCCTCAGCCGTTGATAGATTATACTGGTTCACGACGATACATGTGTATCAGGGTGAAGGAACGCATAGACACAAGTACGGCAGTGAACTATGAACAGATGTATGCTCAGGCTGTGGAGGAAATAAAATCGGGAGCGAGAACATATTTCGACAACGAGGCAGAACATCAGATTCAGCTTGCTAATGCCGACTTCCTACAGATTGACTGCATGGATGACATCTTCTTTGAGATGTTTCATCGTCCTGCGAAAGATGAAAAGGCGTTGCGACTTACGGCAACTGAGATTGTGCAGAAAATGAAAACGAAGTATCGTAACATCAGCATCAACAACAGCAACATCATGCGTGTGGGGCATATTCTGATGAGAAACAAGTTTAAGCTGACTAGGGGAAAAGCTCGCCGTTATGATATCGCAACAAATGACACGTTGGTGCCACTTGATTAATGAAGATTAATGAAGTAGCACACTGATAATCAATGACAAGACGCTTAGACGCTAGTATTTCTTGAAAACCCTATGTGCGTGCGCGAGGGGGAGAAACATTGTCTCCCGCAGAGAAATGATGTTGTGGTTTTGGGGCTTATCTGCGTAATCTGCGAGATCTGCGAGAGAATAGGCCGTTTAAGCATACAAAGTAAAGAAGCTATGTAATAGGAAACAACAATAACGGCCGTTCACGCGTTTCTCGCGGAAATAAAATGCAGAAACTAAAGAAATTCGCTTGAGTTATTCGTTTGAGTGATTTGATTGCGTTTCGGAAAACTGGCATGAAACACACCTAAAGGTGTCAGGAAAAGCCAGCAGAAAAGCTCCCGCTAAGTTATCTGCAAAGAAAGCTCATTAAGGAGTATTACTCAAAGGAATTTCTTGTGGTTTTTTCATGGCACCTTTAGGTGCGTTTCGTGATAGCTGTTCTGAAATTACGTGAGCAATAGAGGCCGTTTTTCTTTTGTTTCTGAATTTTATTTCCGCGAGAAACGCGTGAACGGCTGTTAAATCACATAAGGAAAGAGCAAGCAAAAAGAACGGAAAGAACAAGGAAAGAAGCATAAAACAAAAAGGGAAGAGTAACGTAAGAGGAAGGAAAGAACGAGCGTATCTCACAGATAGCTTGAGTCTTCTTGCGTGATTATTCTCTCGCAGATAGCGCAGAGGTCGCAGATGAATGCAGCAAGCTGCATTAGGTCGCAGAGAAAGACAGTTGGTTGTTCGTGCTGTTTTGGGATTTATCTGCGTAATCAGCGAGATCTGCGGGATATATTGGGTTTCTTTGTGCAATAGATTGAGTATTCTTTTAAAACGATTTTTATCCGAAAATTAGCGTTAGATAAAAATATATCATCATTTTTTTAAAGATATTCTTGTTTGAATGTAATTTATATATTACCTTTGCACACATGAAATATCGAGAAGTAACCACTTATAAATCCTATTTTGAAGACTTTTTTAAGGAACAATCCTCTAAGGTCCAAGATAAGATTATTAAGATTCTCGACCTTATAGAGCAGGTTGAACGAATTCCCGTTACCTATCTTAAGTATATTGAAGGTACAGAAGGACTATTTGAGGTTAGAGTGATACTCAATGGAAATATCTTTCGCATATTTTGTTTCTTTGACGGCAATAAACTAATAGTGCTACTAAGTGGATTTCAGAAAAAGACACAGAAGACACCTAAAAGAGAAATTGAACGCGCCGAACGGATAAAGGCAGAATATTATAATGACAAAAAGAAAGGAGTGTAATATGGAAACAAAAACATTAGATCAGATTAAAGACAAGTATTATGGTACTGTTGGCACTCCAAAGCGAGATAAATTGGAGAGCGAAATGGCAGCACTTCGTATAGGCGTAAAACTTCGTACTGCTCGTGAAAATTTGAAAATGACACAGTTGGAACTTGCAACTAAAATAGACAAGAAACGTTCCTTTATCTCTAAAGTTGAGAATGATAGTGAAAATATCACATTGAAAACGCTTTTTGATATTGTTGAACGGGGATTAGGGGGCAAACTTCGAATTGATGTCCAATTCTAACTTGAATGGTTAATTTAAGAGCAATCGTAAAACATTAAATGGGTGTCTTACGATTGCTCTTTTCCATATTATTGAAACAATTATTCCTTATTTTCTCTTGACCTAACAAGTTCAATCGCTTCTTTGCCCGTAATATGATCTATTTCCATTTTCATGACAGCAACATGTGACCATCCTTTTTCTATTTCCTTACGAAGATTTTCATCATCTCCTGGATTATAATGGTTTCCTAAAATCTGTAAAGCTTTCATTCTGCTAGCATCATCATGTATTATATGTATGCGTCCAAATGCAAATTACACTGCGAAATAAGTTGTAAAACTTCACTAGGAACTTACATTATCTTGCTCGACTAACGCAGAATGACCACTTCTTCATTTGATGTGATAGCACCAATTTTATGTACGAAATTGCGGAATGAAATAGATACACTTATCCCATCCATAAACATTAACTAATTGGTAATTGCGGCATAATGGGGTATCTCGTTATCTCCCAAAAGCGTCTAGCACCCAAGATGTGCATCTTCTATTTAAGATAGGTTGATAGGTCTCGCTGTCGCCTCAAAAATTGGCGCTTGACGGGACGCATTTGTTCTTAAAAGGTTTCGTTGCCATAAACATTTAAGTCCAATAATAGAAATTATAAGTGTTGAAAAAAAAAAACAGTCTCTTTAAAAAGTAAAATGGTTCTTCAAAAAATAAGATACCAATAAAACCCAACTTTTCCTACAGCTCCTATTCCTGTCCATATAGGATAAACTGCTTCCTATTTGGCAAATGTTTGAGAGTTGGCTTTTGCCAAATAGTGCCATACTAAAAAATTGGTAAAAAATAATAAAGCCTAGCATCCAGCCATCCATTGCTGTGCCTGTTAATAATTTTGCACGACCAAGACATAGGAAAAGGCCTACTTCACCACAGTCCTGCAATAATCAAGATAATCCAATTCATGATTTTTATCTTAAAATGATTATTTCGAGAGGACTGCAGAAAGCTATCCGGCGTCTTCCTTCTGGCTACAAAGTTAATACATTTTTAGTTATTATAATTACATTTATCTTGAAAATATTATATAAATTCCGCTGTAAAATGGCAATGGTAAAACATATATAAATATGTTTATTTATTTCTATGCTTTAATAGCAGGGAATAAGACTAGTTTAACTTTGGCTAACACCCCAACAAGCATTTCATTGCATGCTCGGAAAAATACGAGTACCTTTGCCGTGTCATTTGAAAATCAGGTGACTGGGCTTAATGAAAGGAGGAACATTATAGGTGCACATATATGATGCTTTCAGCAAGTCTCAAACAGTAAAAAACAATTTAAAACGAAAGGAAAAAGAAACATGCTGAATTACAAAATTTACATGAACAACAACAAAAAGAATCTGAAAACATATAAGAAGTTCTATGCTCGTGCCGTCTATCTCGGAACAGCTCAACTTGCTGACATGGCAGAAAAGATTCAGGCAAGCTGCTCAGTCAAAAAGAGTGATGTACTAGCGGTACTCACAGAACTTGCAGAGGTGATGACATCTGAGCTTCAGGACTCAAAGGTAGTAAAGATCGCCGGACTAGGCGCATTCAAACTCACACTAAAGTGTGTAGGGGCAGAAAGCATTAAGGAGTTCTCACCAGCCAAGAACATCAAACAGGTCAATATCCGATTCAGTCCGGAAGCACACGTTGACGCAGGTTCAAAGACACGCACAAAGGCATTGGTAACTGGTACGAAGATGAAGGAGTACGCAGAGTACACCAAGATCAAAACTGCATCAGCTGCAGGTGACGCAAACGGTGGAGTCGCTCAACCTTAAACATCGTTCCCCCTGATGCGCACAGGGGGACTTTGTTTTTTAAGAATAAACACTAAACAACGATTTAAAAACAGAAAAAATGGATAAGAACAAAGTAAACATTTCATGGATCATAAAGATAGTAATCGCTATCGCTTCAAGTCTTCTAGGGTTGCTTGGGACGCAACAGAGCGAAACACAGGAATAGCTGGGTGAGCTATCACGATTTCAACGACTTAATTAAAATCATAACCAACTTAATATGGTTAATTGCAGCGCTCACAGCGCTACTTAGCTGCACGGTATGGATTGCAGGATAATAGGAGAGGGATGCGCTGATGCGCATCCCTCTTTATCGTTTATGGGGTGCTTGGTTTTGTTTTCTCGCTGATTGATTGAGTACTCTTACGTGGTTATTCTCCCGCAGATCCCGCAGATTACGCAGAGGAATGCAGCAAGCTGCATTATTTCGCAGAGAAAGACAGGTTCGTGAGGCGGTGCGGTTAGTGTGGTTTTGTGGTTTGTCTGCGTAAATCAGCGAGATCTGCGGGAGACATAGGGGTTTCTTCTGTGCGGATAGATTGAGTACTCTTGCGTGTATTCTCCCGCAGATAACGCAGATGACGCAGAGAAATGCAGCAAGTTGCATTATATCGTAGAGAAAGACAGTTAGTGCTGTTGGTGTTGTTAATGTAGTTTTGTGGTTTCGTCTGCGATTATCAGTGAGATCAGCGAGAGAATAAGGATGCAATGCAATTATGACAGATAATAAACAAGAATAGGGCAGTGCACTTGCGTGTACTGCCCTACTTATATTCATTATAGAAATAAGCAATTATGCTTCTTCTACTGTTTCTTCTTCTTCTGCCTTCTTCGTAGTCTTACGAATTGTGCGTTTAGCGCGCTTTGGCTTCTCTTCTGAAGCAGGCTTTTCTGGCTTAATACCAGCAAGTTCTGGATCAATCATGATTCTACCGCAATACTCACAAACGATAATCTTCTTGTGAATTTTGATATCTAGTTGGCGCTGAGGTGGAATCTTGTTGAAACAACCACCACAAGCATCACGCTGAACGTAAACGATACCCAAACCGTTACGTGCATTCTTGCGAATACGCTTGAAGCTTGTAAGCAAACGAGACTCAATCTTGGTCTCTAGTTCCTTAGCCTTTTCCTTCAGCTTTTCCTCTTCCTCACGAGTTTCCTGCATGATCTCGTCAAGTTCGTTGCGCTTTTCG
>JGI20225J20221_1001132_pt1 | contig 27840 bp, 23 predicted proteins | sample BioMet4_FD_20221 | JGI IMG/M metagenome (IMG submission 20221)
GTTCTCCCTCAAAATATGCGAGGATGCCGATGTGGGCGGGAACTTCCCCGGCGATTCTGACGGCAAGGGTTTTCGGCACGCAGTAGTAATTTTCGTTCCCATGAAAGTTATGGCCGTTTCTGCTTTTGAAATCCTGATAGGTGATTTTGACTTCAAAACAGGTGACCATCATGCCGATATGCCAGTTATGGCACCGCAGGACGCAGCCGTGGCATTTCTGTGCATTCTTATCTTTACTGCCATCCCGAAAGCACCTTCCGGGTTCGTGCGTCCGCGCAGTCAGGCACGGTTCCTTTTCGGAAAATCGGTCCGCATCCAGAAGCCTGCAGAGATATTCCTCATCCTCGTAATAGTCCTCAAAGCGGAGGCTGTCTACAATCCCTGACGGCGTCCATACCTCATCCGCCCACCGGATGGTTCGCTTTTCGGTGTGCAGCTTTGGACGGTAGTGATGGGTCAGCGCCTTAATCCGTTTTGTTAATTCGGTTTCCATGTTTCATCTTGCACCTTCCTTTCTGCGTTTTGCAATTTTTTGCATATCCGTTCTAAGGCAATCTCCCTCAGCGCTGTAGCAGATGAAGCCGTGGGACGGGTATGGGCAGTCGCCGCAGCTTTGGAACGGACCGCGAGGTCGTTCGTCCGGTGGTGTCCTGCCGAGAGTAGTTAGATTGTCCGAGTCGTAACAGGCAGTTTGCTTATTTCTCTTATAGCGTACCAACATGGCTACTCCTTTCCAGAAAACAAAAAAAGCCGGAGAATAAAGGGCATTCCTGCACTCCAATTCTCCGGCTTTCCGATGCTTTCATTTTTAATGTGATTTTGGTGTATATATAAAAAAGGGCGCTAACTTTATCGGCTTTCAATCAGCCTTAAAAATCAGCGCCCTTTTTATTTTGAGCTTGTTTTTTTGATTGCATTTTGAGTGGCGCCCTTTTCCATTTCACTCTGTTCTGAAAAGGGTGCCATTCCCATTCGTTTTTACTTGTAGGTTTGAATCCTGCCTGAGTGAAGCTTTTACCCTAATAAATCTACGAAAAAAGAGCTTCCACTTTTCATCGTGGAAGCTCTCGAAAGGCTTGGATTTACTGGCTTTGTAAGCAATAAATCTTTTTTACCTTTTGTTTTTGGTGCGGTCGACTGGACTTGAACCAGCACGAGTTTTCACCCACTACCCCCTCAAAGTAGCGCGTCTGCCATTCCGCCACGACCGCATGTTGATTTGGTGCTTAGGGACGGAATTGAACCGCCGACACGGGGATTTTCAGTCCCCTGCTCTACCGACTGAGCTACCTAAGCAAATATGGCGACCTCGATCGGATTTGAACCGACGATCTTCGCCGTGACAGGGCGACATGTTAAACCGCTACACCACGAGGCCGCATAACTACACAATCAAGCCTTAATGGCTTGAACACTTGGATATTATACCATACGTAATTATCTTTGGCAAGAGTGCTTTTATATAATTCCATAAAATTACGTATAAAATAATCCTATATATTACTATGTAATCTTTTATTAATGATGTATAATAGGTAAGTAATATGTAAAATTTTTATTAATAAAGGGGTATGGATGTATGCCTAGGTCAACAATTGCACGAAGAATTTTTTATTTATTCTGTATTTTCCTTGTCATTTATGTTCTCTGTTTTCAATGGGAATTATTAATATCTTTAGGTTTAGGTGAAGACAATATCAAAGAATTTACATTTGGATTGATTCCTGCCGTAGCAGCCGTCACTCTAGCGCTGGCACTGTATTGGGAGAATATCTCTATTGCCTCGGTTATTCCTACCGCCATCATTGGTATTTCCTGGATCGTAACCGGGCCCTTGCTCAATTTTTCAACATTAGTCAAAAGCAATACGATTTATTTGAATAATATCTATGATGTCTATGTTGGTCTGTATGTGTTTGCTATCGTTTTTTGCATCAACATGCTCATGAAACAGCATCTTCCTCAAAAAACAGGAACGTTCTTAATGACACTGGTACAGATGGCAACCTTACTGATTCCGGCTGTGCAATGGGTATATTATGCATTATACCAGTCTTGCATCACCACTTCGGGAGCATTATTGATTTATCAAACTAATCCAGCAGAAATGCTGGAATATTTTCATTCTCTAGGTTATTCAAAATTGTTTTTTATTATAATTGCACTTGCTGCCATTATATCTGTGTTTGCAAAAGCAAATTGTCACCGGATTCATTGCTCCGGACTGTCTTGGAAACCGAAAATAATCGCGTTGTTATCACTTATTATTATTTTCCCTTCTTTTTACGCTTTAGGCAGCGAAATTTTTCCCGAGTGTTTTCCTATCCGCTTATTTCTTGATACGCGAGACTATATGAATCGGTCTTCTCTGTATGCAGAAAACCACGATGCCAAATTTGCCGAATTGCAGGCAGTCCAGCTTCACAAGCCTGATCATCCGCACACCGTTATTGTCGTCATTGGAGAATCAGAAACACGAACACTCATGAATGCATATAATCCCAGTCATGTAGAAAATACGCCATGGCTTACGGCGGAAAAAAACAATCCTCAATTCACCTTATTCAATAACGTATACAGCTGTGTTTGGTATACAGTACCGGTCTTAGAACATGCTTTGACTGAATCCAATTTTTACAATAATAAAGAGTTCAATGAATCTATATCTATTATTGATATGGCAAAAAAAATAGGATATAAAACATACTGGTTTAGCAATCAAGGTTCTGTTGGAGTCGCCGATACTCCAATTACCCTTGTGGCTAACACCGCTGACAACGCCGAATGGACTGATCGTGATTTAAAAGAATCTTGTCATGACGATGCACTGTTAGGTTTTTTACAGCGCGTCAATCCGAATGAAAATAACTTTATTGTACTTCATCTTATGGGCAGCCACATTGAATATCGCAACCGCTATCCATCTGAATTTCAGCGTTTTGATGATGGAAAAATAAATGAAGAAGCTGATTTTGACAATACAGTGTTATATACCGATTGGATTTTATCGCAAATATTTGAATATGGCAGAGAACATCTTAATTTAGACGCGATGGTATATTTCTCTGACCATGGCTCCGATCCGTTAGAAGGTCGGAAACCTGATGAAACGGGATTTAAAGTATTGCGGATTCCCATGTTTTGTTATGTATCTCCTGACTATATAGAACGTAACCCGGTTATTGCTGATACATTGAAAGCCCATCAAAATTCTTTTTTTACAAATGATTTGGAATATGAATTTATTTGCGGGATATTAAATATTCAATCGCCTAATTACGATCCATCCTACAGTTTAGCTTCTCCTGCATGGAAAATGAAGCGGCAGGATCTCGTCACCCGTTTCGGACAGACAAGTCTGATGGATGACAAAGAATTCTAGCACAAAAAATCTCTGCATAAGCAAGTGGTATGTATACCCTATGCTTTGCAGAGATTTTTATATTCCGCCTATATGTCATCCGTGATATGGTATATATATTTATCACTAATAATATCATCTACCAAATCAACTTCCCCATCTGTATCTATCAATGCCGCCAGTCCTTCTTCACCGGTCCGGATCCGCATAACATTCAACACCGATTCCACAAAAATCTTGCCATCACCTATATGACCTGTATAACAAGCCTTACGAGCTGCTTCCATAATTTTTCGCACGGGAACATCTCCCACTATGATTTCTACTTTTATTTTCGGCAATAAATTAAGTGAAATTTGTGTATCCCGATAAAATTCCGTATATCCTCGAGAAACACCGCATCCATACACTTGGGTTACTGTCATTCCCGGTACACGAAGCTCATCCATAGCTTCCTTTAAATCTGTAAGCTTTTCGGCACGAGTTATAATTACAACCTTCAATAATTCTTTCATTCACACAATCTCCCGTCGTATATATCCCGTCCCCTAACAGGTAGATATCAAACAATTCAAGGAGGCGGTCCGGGAATGGCATTTTTTCATCCGCTCAACCATACCATTCCACCGACTCCAAACAAGCATCCGAACAATGATAGAATAATCTTGTAGCCATACTTAGCTGTCGAAATAACAACAAAGATATCATCCCCCAATGATAGTTTGTTGTCTCCCTATATTTCAGGCAGCCGCCAAAACCACAATATTGTAATTAACACGCAAAAAGCCTCTGCAGCACATTGCAGAGGCTTCATTGCCTGTATTAAATTACAAGTAAATAGTACACTATCCGTGGGCATTTGTCAATATATCCTGTATTTTTTTTATTATTACTAACTAATTCCAATATCATATATGTGTATATGCTATAATAAAAAAAACAGTATGGTCTCATTAATCCGTAATAGACAGGAGGTATCACAAATGAAATCAACGTGTATCGGGGCTGCATTATTTCCCCATCCCCCCATTATGCTGCCGGAAATCGGACAGGATGAGCTGGATAAAATAAAAGCTACTGTCCAAGCTGTTTCCCATGCTTCTCAACTGATTATCGAACAACATCCTGAAACAATCATCATTATGTCACCGCATAATTATATCTTCAGTGACGGTGCCGCCATTTTTACAGAGCCTGCCCTATACGGCAACTTGGGCAAATTCGGATTTCCCGAATTATCTATGTCTCTTACCACGGATATGACACTTGCCAATGAAATTATCTATGAAACAAACAAAACCTTGCCCTTGCATCAACTTAATCAAAAAGACTGGGGTGACCGTTATGGGTATTCTATTTCCATTGATCAGGGTACCTTTGTCCCTATGTATTATTTGCAAAAAGCAGGCTTTCAAGGTTCCATCATTTTACTTTCACCTTGTTTTTATCAGTATAATATGATGACAACCCTGGGTGATATTGTCCTGAAAGCCGCTGAAAAAATAGGCCGTCGTATTGCCGTAATTGCTTCCGGAGATTTATCACATCGCTTATTGCCGCATTCGCCTAATGGCTATACTCCTCAAGGAGCCGTATTCGACAATACCGTTATGGACTCTTTAAAAAAACAAGATATTACGTTGCTGCGTGCTATGCCTGATTCTCTCATCGAAGAAGCCGGCATGTGCGGTCTTCCATCTGTTTATTTTTTATTTGGAATACTGCGCAGTTTTCAATCTTATATGCCGGTATATTCTTATGAAGGACCGTTTGGTGTCGGTTATGGTGTTGCCTTATACTTAAACGAAAACAGGGCTCCGCAAAAACCATCCGCAGAAAAAGATATCCGCATACAACTGGCCCGGCGAAGTATAGAATATTACTTATCTCATCATGCTATATTATCTACGCCTTCTTCGCTTCCCGAAGAATTGACTGAAAAATCAGGTGTGTTTGTGTCTCTGAAAAAACAAGGGGAACTGCGAGGCTGTATCGGCACATATCTCCCCATACAGCTTACGGAAGCAGCCGAAATCATTCATAACGCGGTAGCCGCTGCTGTCCGTGATCCCCGCTTTTATCCTGTCGAATTAAACGAGCTGAAGGATATTACTATTTCCGTTGATGTCCTCGGCATCCCGGAAGCTATATCATCTTCCGCACAACTTGATCCCAAAAAATATGGAGTCATCGTCATGAGTCATGCGAATACCGGACTACTGCTGCCTAATTTAGAAGGAATTGATACAGTAGAACAACAAATTACCATCGCAAAACAAAAAGCCCATATTCCAGCAACTGTTCGCCCTGATTTATATCGTTTTACCGTAACCCGTTATGAGTAGAGGCGTTGATCATGGAAGCGCTATATTATGAAAAAAAGCCGGCCAACGCTATACACTGCATGCTTTGTCCTCATCATTGCCTTATTCCTCCCGGACATTGCGGGCGCTGCCACACACGTTACAATGATGCGGGGATACTCTTGGCATTAAACTATGGCCAGTGCACATCTATGGCTCTCGATCCCGTTGAAAAGAAACCACTGCAGCGCTTTCATCCCGGCAGTTTTATTCTATCATTGGGCTCATGGGGATGTAACTTTCATTGCTCTTTTTGTCAAAATTGGCAGATATCGCAAGACATACCGTCTTATGAAGAAATATCTCCGCAAGATGCCGTGCGTTTAGCTATTCAACTGAAAAAACGAGGAAATATTGGTATTGCATACACCTATAATGAGCCTATCATATGGTATGAATTTCTTCGTCAGACAGCACCGCTTATCCATAAAGCCGGATTGTATAATGTTGTTGTTACAAACGGTTTTATAGAAGAAGCTCCCTTGCGAGAACTTCTCCCTTTGATAGACGCCTGGAACATTGATATAAAATCTTTTGATGAAAATTTTTATCTTCGCCGCTGCAAGGGTGCACTTTTTCCCGTTAAACGTACCATTGCATTAGCTGCCGCCGCTGCGCATGTAGAAGTAACAACACTGCTCATCCCCGGCGAGAACGATAAAATCGAAGAAATAGAAAAAACAGCGCATTGGCTCTCAAAAATTGATCCCCAAATTCCTTTTCACTTGACTCGATACTTTCCACAGTATAAAATGAGCCTTCCCGCCACACCCATTTCTACGCTGCGCAGCGGTGCGGCGGCAGCCAAAAAATGGCTTGACTATGTATACATTGGAAATGTCCCTGATGACGATTTAGATCAAGTATAAGAAAAACAAAACTTCATTATACTAAAGTCATATAATCGTTAAACGATATACCGTTTTCTGTCCTCTGTAAAATCCGAATAAATAGCGTTATAATGTGTGCTAATACGTTAAAAGGAAGAGATGATGGAAAATGTCTTTAAGAGAATTTACATTTGGTATCGGAGATACCTTTCAAAAGGTATGTTTGCCGGAAGAACACATTTCCGACGTCATGGAAGGAAAAAGTGTGCCGGCCGTTGATATCAAAAAAGCCACTATCGACTGTATGCGCAATCCGATAAGCAGTGACCCTTTGCAAAAAAAAGTAACACCAGGAGATTCGGTTTGTCTTGTCGTCGCGGATTGTACCCGCATCTGGAACCAATCAAATAAATTTTTAGTATATATTATCAATGAACTAAACTTAGCCGGCATTCCCGATACAGACATCTGCATCGTATTTGCTCAAGGTTCTCATCGTGCTCATACACCGGAGGAAAATATCAAAGTTTGCGGTGAAGAAGTGTGCCGGCGTATTAAAATGTACCAGCATGACTGTAACGATCCTACGTTGGTAGATTTGGGGAAAACAAAAATAGGTACACCGCTTTTCATTAATAAACATGTCGTCGATGCCGATAAAGTCATCATTGTAGACGGTATTACCGTACATTTATTTGCTGGTTACGGCGGTGGCCGCAAACTCATCCTTCCCGGAGTCTCCGGTTATAAAACTATCCAATGCAATCATTGCCACGCCTTAGCTCCCCAAATCGGCGAAGGTGTCAATCCGCTTACCCGTCCGACCTTACTAGACCATAATCCATTGAATGATGATATGATTGAAGCCTGCGCAAAAATTAATCCTTGTTTTCTTGTCCATTCCATCATCAATGCAGAAGGTGAAATCTGCCGTATGGTCGGAGGCGACTGGTATGATGCTTGGTTAGAAGGTACAAAGGAAGTACACCGCATCCAACAGGTTCCCATGAAGCAAAAAACAGATGTCGTATTTGCCTGTGCCGGTGGATATCCAAAAGATGTAAGTTTGTATCAAGGCAGCAAATGCTATGATCCTGCTGAAATGGCCGTCAAAGACGGCGGCATTGTAATTGCCATCATGGAAGCCCGGGATATAAAAGAACCACCTGCATACATGGACAGTTTTCGTTTTGACACAATGGAAGAGATGGAAAAAGCATTGCGTGCTGAATTTACTATTCCGTTTTTTGTCGCTTATAATTTATTCTGTCTATGTCATCGCTGTACTGTAATTCTCGTAACTCGTCCAGAAAACTTTGAAGATATACGGCGCACCGGACAAATTCCTGTCGCGACAGTAAAAGAAGCTTGGCTGCTGGCACAGAAAAAACTTGAGGAACAAAAAAAGAACGATTATACCATTAATATTATGACACATTGTACGACAGTAGTTCCTACCCTCGCACAATAAACCCACCGATCAGCTAGTATCCTGCAATCACTATTTGTGGTAAAATAAGTATATTAAATTTTACACTGAGGAGTTGATTTCATGGAAATTGTAAAGAAAGAACATTTTTTTGACGGCGCCGGTCATGTAATCTTCAAGCATTTGCTTACAAATGAACAACTGAACGAAAAATGCCGGGTTTATGCCGAAGTAACACTGGAACCGGGTTGCGAAATCGGCTATCATGTTCACCACGGAGATGCCGAAACATTCTATATTTTATCCGGCGAGGGTGAATTTAACGATAATGGAACAGTCCGAATCATAAAAAAAGGGGATGTCACCTATACCCCATCCAATGTCGGTCATAGCTTGATCAACAAAGGATCTGCCAATCTGGTACTTATGGCTTTAATCATTTACGATTGAACTAATTCTGCATTCAATAAAAGAGGGTATCTATGAAAATAATACAGAAAGAACATGCTTCGGGCGGCAAAGGATATATTACAGTAAAACAGCTGCTCGATGCAAAACAGCTGAACGAAAAATGCGGTTTATATGCAGAAGTAACGATTACTCCCGGTAATTCTCTGGGCTATCATGAACATCATGGAGAAAGCGAAACCTACTATATCCTTCAAGGAGAAGGCGTATATGATGATAATGGCATAACACGCACGGTTACCGCAGGTGATGTTACTTTTACCTCCCATGGCATGGGCCACGGAATTGAAAACAAAGGAACGAAAGATCTTGTCTTTATGGCTTTGATAATTTTTGATTAACAGAAAATAAAAACAAACAAAGACTGTCTATTTTAGACAGTCTTTGTTTTTACGTAATTTCGGTAAAAATACGACAATTTACACTTTATGCTGATTATTCATGCTTTTTCAATTTTTCATAGATTGCTTCATAGTTTTCACATAGTCATAAATATAAGGCGCCGCATTATCTCCCTGTTTGGCAATAATATTAACAATAGCGCTGCCAACAATAATTCCATCTGCATATGCTGATATGTCAGCAGCTTGCTGCGGCGTATTAATACCAAAACCAACCGCAGCCGGCGTACGGGTCTCTGTCCTGACAATATGAATAATTTCTTCTAAATCCGTCGCAATTTCCTTGCGAACCCCGGTAACCCCTAAAGATGATACGATATAAAGAAACCCTTCTCCAACAGCTGCAATTTCTTTGATGCGATCTTTCGAGGTGGGTGCAATCATAGAAATAATATCAATGCCATATCTATGAGCTGTTTCAGATATTTCCCGGCGCTCTTCATAAGGGAGATCCGGTATAATGATACCATCTACGCCTATTTTCGCGCATACAGCAAAGAATTTTTCTATTCCATACGTAAAGACAGGATTAAAATAAGTTAAAAAGACAAGGGGAATTTGTGTTTTTTCACGTACCAGGGAAACTAAGCGAAAAATATCTTCCAACCTCGTATGCCCTTTCAATGCCCGGATATTTGCTTCTTGAATGACGGGGCCCTCTGCAATGGGATCAGAAAAAGGAATTCCTATTTCTATCAAATCAGCTCCCCCTTTTTCCATAGTTAAAATAAATTCGCAGCTTTTTTCAATAGATGGGTCGCCGCCTGTTAAAAAACCAATAAACGCTTTTCCATTTTTAAATGCATTTCCAATATTACTCATCGCGCAAATTCCTCCCTTTATATCTGGCAATCGCCGCTACATCCTTATCTCCCCGTCCTGACAAACATACAATCAGAATATCGTCTTTACTCATTTTAGGGGCCATCTGCATGGCATGAAATAATGCATGTGCACTTTCAATAGCACAGATAATTCCTTCCGTACGAGCCAGATATTCAAAAGCTTCCACTGCTTGTGAATCGGTAACAGGTACATATTGTGCCCGTCCAATATCATGGAGATGTGCATGTTCCGGCCCAATTCCCGGATAATCCAACCCCGCAGAAATAGAATATACGGGGTCAATCTGTCCCTGATCATTTTGACAAAATAACGACTTCATGCCATGAAATACGCCTATAGAGCCTTTGGCAATTGTTGCCGCATGGTAGGGTGTATCTATCCCGCGTCCAGCCGCTTCACAACCAATAAGCTGCACTTGCGCATCCTCAATAAAATGATAAAACATACCGATAGCATTACTGCCGCCGCCTACGCAGGCAACCACGGCACGAGGCAATTTTCCTTCTTTTTCCAGTATCTGCTGCCGTGCTTCTTTACTGATAACACTTTGAAAGTCTCGTACCATCGTAGGAAAAGGATGCGGCCCCATAACCGATCCAATAACATAATGCGTATCCTCTACTCTGTTTACCCATTCTCTCATGGCTTCATTGACTGCATCTTTAAGAACTTTTGTCCCGCTCGTTACAGCATGAACTTTTGCACCAAGAAGTTCCATACGATATACATTAAGAGCTTGGCGAATGGTATCTTCTTCTCCCATGAATACTTCGCATTCAAGACCCATAAACGCTGCCGCAGTTGCGGTTGCCACCCCGTGTTGTCCCGCTCCGGTTTCGGCTATGACCCGGGATTTTCCCATTTTTTTAGCTAATAAGCACTGTCCCAAGGCATTATTGATTTTATGAGCACCTGTATGATTAAGGTCTTCACGCTTCAAATATACCTTAGCCCCTCCCAAATCTTCCGTCATTTTACCCGCATAATACAGCAGAGACGGTCGATTCGCATAATTATCTAATAAATCCTTCAATTCCGCTTGAAACTGAACATCTTCTTTATAATGCGTATAGGCCTTATCTAAACGTATAATCTCATTCATTAATGTTTCCGGTATATATTGTCCGCCAAAAACTCCAAATCGTCCCGTTGTCATTATAGTTCCTCCTATTGTGCAGTTCCGCAATGGACCTGCCTTATAAATTGTCTGATTTTATCTCTGTCTTTACATCCTTGTATTTCAACACCGCTGCTTACATCTAATGCAAAGGGGTGAAGATGACGTGCTTTTTCCACATTAGCCGTACATATCCCTCCTGCTAAAAAGAAAGGACGTTTTATGTTTTCGATAAGCGTCCAGTCAAAACATTGGCCCGTACCGCCTCTGCCATGGTCAAACAGAACATAATCCGCACTGCTCTGACACGCTTTCTGTACATCTGCTGCAGATTCTATGGAAAACGCTTGAATAATAGGAACCTTGCTATGTTGCCGCAGCCGCTTTATATACATTTCATCTTCTTGTCCGTGAAGTTGTACCCATTGAATCGTTCCTAATTGAACCAATTGTTGTATATGTTCAAGTGTTTCATTAACAAACACCCCTACTGCAGGAATATGGGGATTCAACATTTGTCGTAAAATACCGGCTGTCTTATCTTCTATGCGCCTTTTTTCCCCTGCAAAAACAAATCCTACATAGTCAGGTAGTTCTTCATTGGCCCATTGAATTTCACATGGTCTTAAAATTCCGCAGAGTTTAACTTTAATCATAACTCCCACCTTGAAGTTCTTGTAACATTCTTTTTTTATTGCTGCTTCGCATAAGCGTCTCTCCTATCAAAACAGCATCGACTCCATAGGTCTTCAGCCGTTTTATATCTTCAGCCGTTTTAATTCCACTTTCTGCGACAAACAACACATTCTTCGGCACTAAACGCCGCAGCCGGCAGCTCGTATCAAGAGATACTGTGAAATCCTTCAAATTACGGTTATTAACACCAATAATTCTGGCACCGCAGCGCAGTGCCCTATATATTTCAGCTTCATCATGCGCTTCAACAAGCACTGATAATCCCAGCTTATCGGCCAAAGAAAAGAAAGAACATAAGGTTTCATCATCCAAAACAGCACAAATCAACAAAATCGCAGAAGCTCCCAATACCTTGGCTTCATAAATCTGATACGCATCAATAATAAAATCTTTCCGTATAATGGGAATAGAAACAGTTTCCGCAATATGCTGTAAATACTGTGGTGATCCTTTAAAATAATCACGTTCTGTCAAAACGGAAATAGCTGCCGCACCGGCTTTTTCATATTCCTCGGCAATCGCGAGATACGGAAAATCCGGCGCAATAAGTCCTTTGGAAGGAGATGCTTTTTTTACTTCACAAATAAACGACATCTCCGTTGCAGCCAACACTTTTTCAAAAGGAAATTCGCCATAGGATGTTATTGCAAGTGCCTGTTCCTTCATTTCCTGCAGCAAATTATGGGTTTTATCAGTTTTAACTCGCTGACGTACGGCTTTTATGATATCATCTAAAATCATTTTCGTTTCTCCTTACGAAACTAACTGACTTTGCGTTACAAAGGCGTCCAATGTTGCTGCTGCCTGACCGCCGTCAATAAGCGCTTCTGCCTGCCGCATGCCTTGTTCAAGGGTTGCTGCTTTGCCAAAAATATAGAGACCTGCGCCGGCATTCATAACAACGGCTGTTCGCCGCGGTCCTGCAGATCCGCTTAAAACATCGCGCGTAATACGAGCATTATCAGCCGGCGTGCCGCCACATAAATCGGATTTAGCACAACGGGTAAAGCCAAAATGTTCCGGTGTGATGACATAATTTTTAAAATCATCTCCCTCAAATTCACAGATAGTAGTTGCCGCAGAAGCAGAAATTTCATCCAGTTTATCCTGTCCATAAACCACCATTCCGCGTTTTACGCCCAGTCCCCGCAAAACATGCGCCATAGGTTCTACCAAAGCTTGGTCATATACCCCTAAAATTTGATGTGTAGCATGAGCTGGATTGGTTAGCGGTCCTAAAATATTAAATACCGTAGGAACTCCCATTTCCTTGCGAACAGGCCCCACATATTTCATGGATCGATGATAATACTGCGCAAAGAAAAAACATAATCCCACTCTATTAAGCAATGCAATACAGGCATCCGGAGTAAGAGAAATATTGGCCCCTAATGCCTCCAGCACATCTGCCGCTCCGCTTTTAGAAGAAGCTGCCCGATTCCCATGTTTAGCAACTTTAGCCCCTCCGGCAGCACATACACAGGCTGCCGTAGTAGAAATATTAAATGAATTAGAGCCATCTCCGCCGGTACCGACAATTTCCAATAAATCCATATGCGGTTCAATTTTCAATGCATGGTCACGCATGGAGGATGCACAAGCTGTAATTTCTGTAATGGTAGCTTTTTTTGCTTGTAAAGCAGTCAAAAAAGCGGCGGTCTGAATTTGAGTCGTCTGTCCATTCATAATTTCATCCATAACTTGTATTGTTTCATTCATTGTCAAATTTTCATGATTAATCAATTTTTGTATTGCTTCTTTTATCATATTGAATTCCTCCCACGCCGCAGCATTTATTGTATTTTTAAAAAATTCTCAATAATAAGAGGCCCCATCGGAGTTAAAATCGATTCCGGATGAAATTGCAATCCATATAAAGGAAATTCCCGATGGGCAACTGCCATAACTTCATGTTCGTCTGTTTCAGCTATTATCGATAATTCTGAAGGCAGCGTATCCGGCTCCACCGCTAACGAATGGTATCGTCCGACTTCTACTTTTTCAGGTAATCCTTGAAACAAAGAATTTTCCGCAGCAAGATGTGCCCAGGATTGTTTGCCGTGCATAAGCTTTTTAGCATATGTAACAATGCCGCCAAAGACTTCACAAATGGCCTGATGTCCTAAACACACGCCAAGAAGAGGAATCTTTCCAGCTTCTTTTTGGATTAATTCTTCACAAATCCCGGCAGATGAGGGGCGGCCCGGTCCGGGAGATATAACAATATGACTCGGTTTCATCCTTTCTATCTCTCTCACGGTTCGTTCATCATTGCGGACAACTTGTATGTGAGGATCAAATTGTCCCAGCAGTTGATACAGATTAAAAGAAAAACTGTCATAATTATCAATAAGCAATATCATTATCGATCCCTCCTTCTGCCTGCTCCAATGCAGTTATCACCGCTTGTGCTTTATTTAAACATTCTGTATATTCCCGTTCAGGCACGCTGTCAGCAACAATCCCTGCCCCAGCCCGAATACATACATGATTTTTTATCTTATATGCCAGCCGTATCGCAATGCAGGTATCCATATTTCCCGTAAAATCAATATAGCCAACAGCGCCGCCGTAAACACCGCGTTTATTATTCTCTAATTCGTCTATAATTTGACAGGCTCTGATTTTTGGTGCCCCTGATAAAGTACCGGCTGGTAAAACAGCGCCAATGGCATCAACAGCACTTTTCCCTTTTTGTATACGGCTGCTGATAGTAGATCCCATATGCATCACATGGGAAAATTTCAAAATATCAAGATAGGTGTCAACACGTACACTACCAAATTCACTAATCCGTCCTAAATCATTTCGTCCCAAATCAACAAGCATATTATGTTCTGCCAATTCCTTTGGATCATGCAGCAATTCTTGCTTCAACTGTTCGTCTTCCTCTGCTGTCGTGCCCCTCTTACGTGTCCCGGCCAAAGGAAAGGTATATAATTTATCTTCCTGCAGACGTGTCAATGTCTCCGGTGAAGAACCCGCAATTTCCACTTCATCCCCCGATAAGTAAAACATATACGGCGATGGATTTACGGTGCGCAGTACTCGATAGGTATCCAAAAGGCTGCCTGACGCTTCTGCTCGCAGCCGATTAGAAAGCACTACTTGAAAAATATCTCCTTCCTGTATATAATGCTTTCCTTTCTCGACCATAGCGCAATATGCGGCTTTATCAAATAATGCTTCAAACGAGCTATGCAGCACCAACGGTTCCGATTCCGCCTTCACGCCGTTACAAATAAGGTTCGCCATAAATTTCAATTCACGTTGTGCTTTATTATAATTTTCCTCTGCATTATCAAGACGGACATTGGCAATAAGAATAATTTTTTGCTTAAGATGATCAAAAACTATTACTTTATCAAATAACATAAGATCAAAATCGTTGAATTCTTCATCATCGACAGACCGGATTTGAAGAGTAGGTTCACTATACTTAAGATAATCGTAAGAAAAATATCCTACCAGCCCCCCCGTAAAAGGAGGCAGTTCCGGAATGCGGGGAGACACATATTCTTTTAATATTTTTCTGATACAGCTATCTGGTGATTCTGTATAAACCGTAGTACCGTCTGCTGATTTAACATGAATCGTTCCATCCTTGCAGGTAAGTTCCATTTGGGGATTATATCCAAGAAAAGTATACCTTCCCCATCGCTTAGCATCCTCCATACTTTCTAAAATATAACAGCGGGAACTGGCATGTTTCAAAATACGCAGTACTTCAACGGGAGTACGCACGTCGGCACACATGCTGCAGCTGATCGGTACAACTTTGTAGTTTACAGCATACGTTTTAATTTCTTCCAGTGACATCATTTGCATCTGTAACCTCCTTCAATATTCAGATAACAAAAAAAATCCGTCCACGACAATAAAATTGTCAAGGACGGATATAATTCACCCGCGGTGCCACCTTGTTTTAGGGTTTGATCCCTACACTCGACGGAATACCAACATATTCCCGGCAACTGACGTATGCCCCACGTTGCAGAATACTCAGGTCACCCTTTTCACTGCACCCTCGGCGGTCCATTTAACGCGCTGCGTCCGGCCGGCTCTCAGCTACCCGGCTCTCTGTACGTGCACGACATCGTTTTTACTTCCGCTTCACAGGTTTATATGGACGATGTTTTGTTGTTGCTATGTATCTTACTCCGAAATATCAAACTTGTCAACAAAAAAATATAGTTGTATGTGCCAATACGTTCTCATTATATTTTTTAAACTGAATAATAGCGGGTCCTAAAAATTTTGTTTTTTACAAAAATTTATACACTGAAAATTTTTCAAATACCATTACAATCAAACTGCGCACCGCATTTCAAGCAGATGACTTGACTCACAGTGCGCAGAATCGCCTGAACTATTAACTTATCTCATACGATATCGATGCAGACCATCAATATCTCGACATTGTATCGTCCCTTCATCCAATAGATATTCAAGATGGGCCAAACATTCGCCAAGAGCAAACCATTTTTGAGTAATAGGAAAATCTTCCCAGCGTTTTCCTCTCATAGACCATGTCATATGCGCTGCAATTTCAAAAGCAGTTGCTTCCGGCATTGTCCTTACCAGCTGGCAAGTTTCGGTTAAACGATGCCGATGATGTGCCTTAATACTATCGATTCGTTCCACAACAGACGTATCTCCCTTGCGATGACCGGGAAGAGCCAGTTTTACTGGAAAATTCCGTACTTTATCCAGACTTTCCAAATACGTATGGAGAGCATGCTGCATATTATTCCAGATCGTAATATTAGGTGTAATATCAAAGAGAATATGATCACTGGAAAAAAAGATCTCATGTTCCGGGATATATAAACAACAAAGCCCTTTTGTATGACCTGGTGTATGAATAACGTGAATATACTGATCGGCAAGATGTAGTATTTGTCTGTCTTGCACAAGTATTGCCGGGAAGTGGGGATCCGGTGCAAATTTACGTGCTTGATTGGCTGCCTGCGTCCGAATGACATCGCCCGGCATCCCTTCCTGGGCATATCTTTTCTCTGTTGCAGCCCACATGGAACCATCCGCCCCATCTTGCAGGTATTGATAATCAATTTGATGCATATACACGGTCGCTCCGGCAGCTACAAAATCGTTGACAAGACCGCTATGGTCCGCATGCAGATGTGTCAAAAATAAATCGACCTTCGATAAATCAACTGCTAGCTCTTTCAATCCTGTCATCAATGCATTTCGGCATTCCGGGCGCTTGAATCCCGTATCAACAACAAGTGTCCGTTCTTTACCGGGAAGTACATACGAATTAAGATACTTTAAGGGATTATCTGGCAGCGGTACTTGAATTTGAAAAATATCTGGTTGTTCATGTAGTTTCTGTATCATAGTCATGTTCCTTTTTTTTGTATTAAGATTACTGTTTCATTATACCTCATTCAGGCTATAAACAAAAACAAAAAGACAACATTCCGATTTATTCCCATTTAAAACGTTTATTGTCATCAACAGGAAGTTCTTTATTTTGTATATCTTGTTTCAATGCTTTATAAAAAGCTATCAGTAATAACACAATAACACATAGTATCGGAATCGCAAATACTGTAGTTACCGATTGAATCGTTTCCAAAACATTCAATCCCGGCACCATATGTTCTAAGAAAAGTATGCTGACCGGCAGCAGCAGTACTAGAAAAGCCCAAAAAATCTTGTACCATTTCTGCGGTTCTTCATCATTTTTAAGATTTTTGGATGTTAAAATAGACACCACCGTAGAAGCGGCCGTTGCTCCGCAGGCAAGTGTAATAAAAACAATAGCCATATATGCAATAATCGCAATCGTAGAAAACGGCAATGTCTTCAGAACCGCAAGCACAGCAATATTATTTCCACTATCTTCAACGATCTGAGACAAGGGAAGCACTCCGGTTAATTCCAAATTCATGCCGTAATTCCCCAGTACAGCAAACGCCAGCCAACAAGCCAACGACGTCCAGATACAACGAACTACTGCAATTTCTCTGAATGTTCGTCCATACGATACACGAGCCAGCCATAACCCATCTGAAATAGTACAGCCTAAATACCACGCCCAGTAAAAAATCGTCCATTGCTGTACAAATCCGGTCTGTGCAATCGCATCTGTATTAAAACTCATATGAATAAATTCACGAAGATTAGTCCCTATCGCCATGGTAAAATTATTCAGAATAAACGATGTCGGCCCCACTAATAAAACGAATACAAAAAATGCCAACGCTAATTTTATATTAAAATTACTGATAACACTGATACCTTTTGCAATACTTTTAGATGTAGATAATATAAAGAATAAGCAGAAAACAAGAATAACGCCTATCCGCAATGAAAAAGTAACTTCTAATCCAAAAACATATCCAGCCAATTCGGCTAAAATAGAGGTTCCCAAGCCAACAGTACAAACAAGTCCCCCAATATAGCCAAAGGCAACGATGCCATCAATGCATTTACGAACAATTCTAACAAAAGTGCCATTACCGGTAAGCACATTTTTACAAAGATCCGAAACATTAAGAGAATCTACTTTTTTATTCCAAAAAATATAACCCAAGGCTAAAGAAACAGGTAAATAGATTGCCCATGCAGAAAATCCCCAGTGAAACATCCCATAAGCTGACGCATATTCATAGGCTTGTACGGACATAGGAGTTACTCCAAATGGCGGTGTTTTAACATAATACATCCACTCTACCATACCAAAAATAAAAATACCCGCACCTGCAGCCGAACACATATTCATTGCCGCCCACGAAAACGTTTTATAATGGGGTTTTGCATTAGGTCCGCCCAGCCGAATATCTCCATACTTTGAAAACATAATAAAAACAGCAAAAATAGCACTGCAAAAGGCAATGAGCATAAGCAGCCAAGGAAAGTCCAATGTCATAACAGTATAAAACATCTTAATAACAGCAGCACTTCCTGCTGGTGAAATAATCATGGGAACAACCATAGCTATGAGCAAGCCGACAGCAAGCAAGGCTACCGGCAGATTAATATTTTTCAACATCGGTTTATCCTCCTCACCATTATTTAATTTTCTTCAAATACGTTCAACGCCTGCTTAAAATCAGCAATTAAATCCGCGCTGTCTTCGGCTCCGGCAGAAATGCGAATAAGCCCTTCTTCCATTCCCATTTCCAATAATTTTTCTGGTGAAAAATCATTGCGGAAAGCCGTTGCCGGGTGCGCGATCGTAGTCCGATAACCGCCCAATGTCCCTAAGTATTTAACAATTTTTAATCGATGCATAAAAGCGTTTACTTTATCTCTGCTGTCTTCCACGCGAAAACTAAGCATAGCACCACATCCCTTTGGCATTAACTTCATCGCCAGCTCATGCTGTGGATGATTTGACAGTGTCGGATAATTGACATACCGTACATGCTTATCCTGCTGCAAGGCTTCCGCAATTTTTTTAGCATTTTCAAATTGCTTCATAACACGCATTTCCATCGTTCTTATACTCCGCAGCATAAGCCAAGAACTATTCGGATCAAGACACCCTCCAAACAATAAATAATCGGCGTATATTTTCTTCATTACTATATGAGATCCAGTTATACAACCTGCCGTAATATCACTATGCCCTCCAAAGTACTTCGTCATACTGTGAATAACGATATCCGCCCCGTGTTCTAATGGACGTATAGCAAACGGTGTTGTAAAAGTACTATCCACCAGCACCAAGGCGTTAGCATTATGTGCTGCTTGCACAATAGCATCAATATCGGTTACCTCAATCAATGGATTCGCAATAATTTCTGTATATACTATTTTAGTATTGGGCTGTATCGCAGCTTGTACGCTTTTTACATCGGTAAAATCAGCATATGTAACGGTAACATTAAATTTTTTTACTATATTTTCAAACAGCTCAATGGTTTCGCCATAAATGGAACGGCTTGCTATAATATTATCTCCGGCTTTGATTAAAGATAATATAGCCGTAGAAATAGCTGCCATCCCCGATGCACATACTAAAGATTGTTCTCCATGTTCTAAATAAGACACGATTTCCGCCACACTGTCCCGATTCGGATTGGCAGTCCGGCAATAATAGTATTTTCCGCCTTTACTGGCAAAATCATAGTCATCCATATCTGCAATAATATTTGCCGTCGAATGATAAATCGGTGGCGTCTCCGGCCGTTCAACGGGTAAAGCGGGTTCGCTTCCTACATATAAAATATTAGTTTCTCTTGATGCTTCAGAATTCATAGTATATCGCCTCCAAAATTTTTATACCTTAAGCGTAGACCTTCTTCTTGGAAGCGAGTCAAGAATATCTATTATGATTTATTTGCATATAAAAAACACTTTCAATAAAAATTGAAAGTGCGTTATATATTATTCAGGTGGCAGCAGCATCTGAATTTCATATTCTGCATCCATATATTCCACCAAATTTCCCTCAAACTCCAATCCAATCACAGTCACTGGGCGGGTAGAAGAAAAAAAAGTTTGAAGGACTTTCGTATCCCACTGTTCCCGTAATAATTTAGTACGAAAACATAAATATTCTCCTGCAGGCAATTCCTTATAATACGGAGTATAAAAATCAGGCCGCTGTTTTAAATAAATAAAATATGTTTTCGGCTTGAATATCGATTGAAACAAATCAGGCACCGATAATTCATATCCATACTGCCGCCGATAAGACAACGCATGCAATTGTTTCAGACTACGTGCTGCCGCTAGGCGAATTTCCATATCTGCCAGTTCATCTTGTTCATAACAAGGAACATAGATAACATGCCTGGTATCTTGCTGCGTCCTATATAAAGCCGTAGACGGCTCCATCTGGCTTAAATACGTAAAATAATTAATATACCATTCAATGTCTTTTATCCGTGATTGAATCTGTTCAAGTTCATGGTATGCCGTTTGCCATTCGTTTTCCAATGCCGGCAAAAGACCATCTACCGTACCTTTCTTCATAATATTTCTAATTTCAGAAAGAGGAAGTCCCAGATGCTGTAAATACTTAATGCGGTCAATACAGTGAAATTGATTGAATTCATAATACCGATACCCTGTTTCCATATCAACATAAGATGGCTGCAAAATATCTATTTTTTCATAATGACGCAAAGTTTGTGTTGTAACTCCCAAAAGTTTTGCCGTTTCGCCAATCGTATAATATTTTTTCATAAACACCACCCAAATAAATTGAACTTTATCCTTACCATAAGGTTGCTATGCGATGCTTTTTCTGGTTACCTTCACACTGAATGCAACTGCCGTATTTCCATTTCTATGTACTAGGACCGCAATTGCTTTTAAAAAACTCATTCTATACAGTGTACTATTCTTTTTATTATACTCCAAAATAATTATATATTGCCACATCGTATCTGTTGATTTGATTTACCCTATATAATATAGTATGTAAAATTCTTTACACGAATATAAAAAAAATTTCATTACTGTGCTAAATCATTATTTTTATTTTTAAAAATTTTATATAAATATTATATTTATTATTATCATCTATTTCCATTCGCGTCCATATATTTCCCTTCATCATCTTTTTTTTCCCATTGACACGAATTTGCTTGTACCTTTTTCGTAAGCATAGTATATTACAACCCGTCACATATAAAGACGGTCATATCATAAGCCGTCACATAAAAGGGGGAATTATATATGGTAATGAATGGTGTTTATATAGTTATAATCACCGCGTGTTTCCTAATATTAGGATATCGTTTTTATGGCACATTCATCGCTGCTAAGGTTTTAACGTTAGATCAATACAAAGTCCCTCCATCTATCCGCTTGGAAGATGGACATGATTATGTACCAACTAACAAATGGGTCGTATTCGGTCAGCATTTTGCTGCAATAGCGGGTGCCGGTCCACTCGTCGGTCCTGTCATTGCCGCTCAATTTGGCTATCTTCCCGGAATGCTCTGGATCTTATTTGGTTCTGTTTTTGCCGGAGCTGTTCATGATATGGTTATCTTGCTGGCTTCTGTCCGTCATGATGGCAAATCTATTGCCGAAATCACGAAGGAGGAAATCAGCGGTCTGGCTGGTATGAGTGCTTTGCTTGCCACTTTATTCCTGCTCATTATTACAGAAGCAGGAATGGCCGTTGTTGTAGCTAACTCTTTATTTAACAGTCCCTGGGGAACTTTTACGGTCGCTTCTACTATTCCTATTGCAATTTTTGTCGGTTTATATTTAAAATACTTGCGCCCGGGTAAAATTCAAGAAGCTACTATTATCGGTGTCATCCTTGTATTACTTGCTGTCTTTTATGGCTCGGAAGTTCCTGGCTCTGCATTAGCTCCGTATTTTACATTTAATTTAACTCAACTAGAAATTATACTTGCTGTTTACGGTTTTATTGCATCCGTTTTACCTGTATGGTTACTTTTGGCACCACGAGGCTACTTATCGACATATATGAAAATAGGTACTATCGGTGCTTTGGCAATCGGCATTATTGTCGTTGCCCCTACCATCCGCATGCCCGCACTTACTCAGTTCTGTGCCGGTGGAGGCCCTGTTCTCACAGGCTCTGTCATTCCTTTCGTTTTCATTACCATTGCATGTGGAGCTGTATCTGGATTTCACTCACTGATATCTACTGGCACGACTCCAAAAATGTTAACAAACGAACGTCAGATTCTGCCTATTGGATATGGAGCAATGCTCACGGAATCTTTCATTTCAATGATGGCACTTATTGCTGCTACCAGTCTCCATCCGAATGATTATTTTGCTATTAATTCCACACAGCAAGCCTTCGCTGCTTTAGGGGTACATGTACAAGATCTCCCTGTACTTGCTCAGCAAGTTGGAGAAAATCTTATGCATCGTCCCGGCGGCGCTGTCTCTTTGGCAGTCGGCATGGCGGATATCTTTAATCAAATTCCAGGCATGAGCCAATTCATGGGATTCTGGTATCATTTCTGTATTATGTTTGAAGCATTATTTATTTTAACTTTAATTGATGCCGGATCTCGTGTCGGCCGCTATCTTTTACAAGAATTAATTGGTAAATTTTCACCAAAATTCAAAGATGCTGAATGGTGGCCTGGCATCATTATTTGTTCCATTGTTATCAATGTTTCCTGGGGTTTTCTCGTATTACAAGGTAATATAGGAGTTATTTGGCCGCTATTTGGGGTATCTAACCAACTATTATCAGCTGTTACGCTGGCTATCGGAACTTCTTTCATTTACCGTCATGGTCGTGGCCGATATGCGTTGATTACTATGATCCCTTGTATTTTTATGAGTTTCATTACCGTCTACGCAGATTATGATAATATTTTCTATAATTACATTCCTAACGGAAAATGGCTTCTTATTGCGATTAGTGTCATCATGTTGATTCTTGATGCTGTTGTCATGATAGAAGCTGTCAAAAGCTGGATTCGATACGCCAAGACGATCCCACAGGATATGCGTACATGTGCTGAAATTGAAGCAGAAACAAAAAAACAAAATGAAAAAGACGGAATTGAAGTTCCGGCTATGCATTAACATCAAGATTAAAAATAAGACGCACCGATTTTTTTCGGCGCGTCTTATTTTTATATGATGCATTTTCTTGCCTTATTCAAAATAAATACCGCTCACACAATTCATCCGCAGTCGATTATTTATCAGCTAGTTTTTTATACGCTTCCAACCGCTGTTCCATGTCTTTCGCGGTTTTGTCAAAGAACGCATCGGCAGTATCAGGGAACATCGTCTTCAGCGACGAATAGCGTACTTCGCCCATGAGGAAGTCCTTTATATTCCCTACGGGATCTTTAGAATCAAGACTGAATCCGTTCTTTCCTGCTTCTTCCTGCGTCGGATTGTAACGGTATAAATGCCAATATCCGGCATCTACTGCCTTCTTCGCTTCACGCTGTGCACAGCCCATCCCCGCTTTGATGCCGTGATTGATGCAGGGAGCATAGGCAATAACAAGAGAAGGACCCGGATACGCTTCGGCTTCCTGGATAGCTTTCAGACATTGCGCCTTATCCGCTCCCATTGCCACCTGCGCTACATATACATATCCATAGCTCATGAATATGCGCCCGAGATCTTTCTTTTTCGTCTTTTTGCCCCCCGCCGCAAATTTAGCCACTGCTGCGGTAGGGGTCGCTTTTGAGGACTGCCCGCCCGTATTTGAATATACTTCCGTATCAAAAACAAGGACGTTGACATTGGCACCTGATGCCAAGACGTGATCCAATCCGCCATACCCGATATCATAGGACCAGCCATCTCCGCCAAATATCCACTGGCTTCTTTTTACCAGGCAGTCACGGCGGTCATAAATCCGCTGACAGACAGGGCATTGCTCCTTAGCGGCTTCCACTACTGCGGTTACCTTATCTGCCCGTTCCCGTGTTCCTTCTGTCACCTCTTTATTATCCAGCCATTCTTGGAATACTACTTTGGCCGCTGCCGGCGTGTTTTCGTTATCAATGGCTTCCCGTACATCCATTGCCGTCTTTTCCCGCAGTTGTTCGGTCGCTAATACCATTCCTAAGCCAAACTCCGCATTGTCTTCAAATAGAGAATTCGCCCAGCCCGGTCCATGTCCTTTTTGATTTTTTGTATACGGCATGGACGGTACACTCCCGGACCAAACAGAAGAACAACCGGTAGCATTCGCTACCATCATCCGATCCCCAAACAGCTGGGTAACAAGTTTAGCATACGGTGTTTCTCCACATCCGGCACACGATCCGGAAAATTCCAGCAAGGGTTGTTCGAACTGGCTTCCTTTCACAGAAAACTTGTTCATCGGATTGTCTTTACCCGTTACTTCTTTTATGGCGTATTCCCAAAGTCCTGCCTTGCTTTCCTGCGAAGCAAGCGGTTTCATTACCAGTGCTTTTTCCTTAGCCGGGCAGACATCGGCACAACTGCCGCAGCCCAGACAATCCAGCACACTGACGGCTATACGGAAGTTCAATCCTTTCGCACCGACAGCCGGTTTCGTTTCAAATCCCACCGGTGCCGCTTTTGTTTCTTCCTCCGTAAGCAGAACCGGACGGATCGCTGCATGCGGACAAACAAACGAGCACTGGTTGCATTGTATGCACTTATCTTTATCCCATTCCGGCACACTGATCGCCACCCCGCGTTTTTCAAAACAAGAGGTACCTACCGGGAATGACCCATCTTCCAAGCCAATAAAGGCACTGACCGGCAGACTGTCGCCTTCCTGCTTGTTGATCGGTTCCAATATTTTTGTGATAAATTCCGGTACGGCTTCGCTTTCCTGAGAAGCCTCCGCAGCATTTTCCCAGACTGCCGGCACATTGATTTTCACGATGCCTTCTACCCCTTTATCAATCGCATCATGATTCATCTTTACCACTTTTTCGCCTTTTTTCCCATACGAAGAGACAACGGCATCTTTTAAATACAGCACCGCATCTTCAACCGGAATGATATCCGCCAGTTTAAAGAACGCGGCCTGCATAATCATATTGATCCGTCCGCCCAAACCGACACGCTGGGCTATTCCTACAGCATCAATCGTGTAAAAATTGATATGATTCTTGGCCAGATACCGTTTCATCGCAGCCGGCAGTTCGCGATCCAATTCTTCCGGCGTCCAAATACAGTTCAGCAAGAATGTACCGCCCTTTTTCAATCCCGCTAACACATTGTATTTATAAACATAGGATTGGTTATGGCAGGCAACAAATGCTGCTTTATCAATAAGGTATGTCGACTTAATGGGATGCTTGCCAAACCGCAGATGAGAAACGGTAATTCCGCCTGATTTTTTGGAATCATATGCAAAATAGGCTTGCGCATACATATCCGTATGGTTGCCGATAATCTTAACGGCACTTTTATTGGCTCCCACCGTTCCGTCAGAACCCAATCCCCAGAATTTACAGGCAGTCGTCCCCTCCGGCGTCGTATCGATATCTTCCCCTATAGGAAGCGACGTATGGGTAACATCATCTACTATCCCTAATGTGAAATGATTCTTCGGCATATCTTTTTTCAGATTTTCAAACACGGCCAATATATGACTCGGCGTGGTATCTTTGCCACCTACACCGGCCCGGCCGCCAATGATACAAACTCCCGGCCGCTGTGCAGCAAATGCGCTCTGTACATCCAAAAACAGCGGTTCGCATAGGGCTCCCATTTCTTTGGTCCGATCAAGAACCGCTACTTTTTTCACTGTTTCCGGCATATATTTAAAGAAGTATTTCAAGGAAAACGGACGATAGAGATGAACCCGCAAAAGGCCGACCTTTTCACCGCGGGCATTCAGGTAATCTACCGTTTCTTCCGCAGCTTCTGTAAGTGACCCCATGGTAATGATGATACGGTCTGCATCGGCGGCTCCATAATAGGTAAACGGATGATATACACGCCCGGTCAGTTCCGTGATTTGTTCCATATATTCTTCTACAATATCCGGCAGTGCTTCATAAAATCCGTTCGCCACTTCCTGCTGCTGGAAGTACACATCGGAATTTTCCAAGGACCCTTTAATGGTCGGATGATCCGGAGACGTCGCACGGTCACGGAATTCCTTGATTGCCTGATGGTCCGCCAGCTTAAATAATTCATCATATTCCAGAACTTCGATTTTTTGTACTTCATGAGAAGTGCGGAACCCGTCAAAGAAATTCAGGAAAGGCACTCGTCCTTTTACCGCTGACAAATGGGCTACTGCCGACAAATCCATGGTCTGCTGTACGCTTCCTTCTGCCAGCATGGCAAAACCCGTTTGGCGGCAGGCCATCACGTCCCGCTGATCACCAAAAATACAGAGGGTATTGGTTCCCAGTGCGCGGGAGGCTACATGGAATACGCCCGGCAATAATTCTCCGGCTATTTTATACATATTAGGAATCATCAGCAGCAATCCCTGCGAGGCCGTATACGTCGTTGTAAGTGCACCGGCCTGCAGTGACCCATGCACAGCTCCGGCAGCTCCGCCTTCAGCCTGCATTTCCATCACACGTACCTTTTGCCCAAACATATTGGTAACTCCCTGCGTTACCCATTCATCCATATGTTCTGCCATTGCTGATGAAGGTGTAATCGGATAAATAGCTGCTACATCTGTAAATGCATATGATACATAGGCTGCTGCCGTGTTGCCGTCCATCGTCTTCATTCTTCGTTTTCCCATTAAAAAACTCCTCCATTCTGTTTTATAAGTTTTTAATTACGTACTTTTCCGCTCCTTTCCTTTAAAATATCCTGCTGTAAAGTATTCCCTAAAAAGACAATCAGCATTTTTTCAATTACATTACACCTTGAAATACGACACGTATTATAAAACACAATTCGTAATTTTTTATATTTCATTACCAATTGTCATTTAAAAAATTACTTTCTGTTCAGTATAGGATAGTATTATTAAAATTAAATTAAAATTCAATATTTTTTTCTATTTTTTTGCTATTTTATTTTCTTATTTAGCATGAATGATATTCTTTTATCGAATATAAAAGCAAGTAATGTGGAGTCCTATCTATATGTCTTTTTATAGTGTACATTTTTGATGTTTCTTTATTATTCTAAAACATTGTACACGTTATATTTATATCATACTGTCCATATATCGCTGCAGTTTATGCGCCAATCTTCCAATATGTATACCATCAATAAAGGAATGATGCACTTGTACTGCAAAAGGAAGTAATACCTTGTTGTTTTGAAAATAATACTTTCCCCAATCAAAAAGTGGAGCTGCATTGTCTTTTTTTTCTGAAATAGTATGTGAAATATGTCGAAATGACACCCATGGCATAGGAGAAAATACAAAAACATTATTTTTAGGCGGACTTATAAAATAAGCAGCTTGCGCCTCTGTTATTTTTTTAGTTTCATAAATATAGGCTGCCAGAGAGGACTGCATCGGAGCCTGAACAAATTTAAACAGTTCCGTGTTGTCATGTAAATAAGTAAATGCCGTATCTATTTGTTTATACAAAACAATATGTTTTCCCATAAAACGATACCGAAATTCTTCTATTTCATTGGCACAAGAAGCAATTGCATATATCAACGCAAAAGTAAAAGAATACTTTTTATCATGAACAACTGAAATAAAATTTGTAATATCCAACTCAAAACTTACACAATACTGCGGTTCCAAACTATTGCGGAATAGTTGACAATGTTGTGCCCGCTTCCAATTCTGCATATCAATTACCTCATATTGCTGTCCCATTATGTCCCTCCTTATCGTATTCCATACTAAACAAGGACGCTTGAATCCAGGCGCCCTTGTTTATCATATATATAACTGCATCTATACCTTGCTTATTTTGCTTCCTCACTGTCACCGTCGTCGCTGCGGCTGGCCCAATA
>JGI20225J20221_1001305_pt1 | contig 27303 bp, 22 predicted proteins | sample BioMet4_FD_20221 | JGI IMG/M metagenome (IMG submission 20221)
GGTCCACCTTTTCGGCACCCTCGTCGTTCTTTGCGTGGTGTTAGCTCTATGGGTAATTGCTGCCGTCTTCATTATCTTGTAAGGGCGATTTTGCGCCGGGGTTTACAGTAGGGTCGGGTGGTTGTTCGCGAAAACAACTCATCGGCTCCGGCGCCCACTCAGGTTCGAAGCGCCCTTGCTCCTGTAATGGCCCGCCTTTTCTCCTGCTGTATCTGGTCCCGTCGTTCGGTTTTTGTGTTCCCGGTTCTACTTTAACTAGGCGGCGAGTTGAACAGAAAGAAAAGGTGGTAAGAAACTCTAAAAGTATTTTTAGGGAGGAAATTATTATTTCGCCGGAAAAGTTGCTTAAGACGACCGGAGAGAGTTCTGTCTTTAGGCCGGAAGAAACGCCATAAATTCCTTCTTTAGGGGTTTACCGAGTTTTGCTTCCTTTAGTCGGAAACCATTTTTTGACCGGGTCGCTATTTAGAAGACCGACTAAGAGGCAGTCTCTCGCAAATCCCCCGGAGATAAGCCGCGAGTGCCGGAGGCCGGTCCGGTAAGCATAGCAATTGCGGAGTGTGGCCTACGAGGCTTTCGAACACTCGGAGATTCCTTTGGGCGTGCCTAGCACTACGACTCGACTATTTTCGCCCGGCCGCAATACCACATTAGCGGATAGCGAAATCACTTTTGATTGGTGCCCAAATTTGGTGCCCGCAATTATTCGCGAAGAAGAGGAGCTCCCACCCGAATACGCTCGCGCCCATTTGACGGTCTCGCATCGTGGTCGCGCAAGCTACTTTTCTTTCTGGCTCATAACGCGAGCTTCGCTTTCTACAAAGAAGTAGGATAAGCCAGAAGAAGGCTTCGGAACAGCTCACGGAGTTCGCCCACAGTCGTTTTCAATATCCGTTCTGTTAAGGGTTCCCCTCAAAAACGGCCTCGAAAGGCGGGGTCCTGAAGGACTGCGCTAGTCGCAAGAAAGCGGGGAGTGGCTTTTTGCTGCAAGTGCTGGAATTTTTCGTTGCTCAAAATGGTGATCACGAAAGAGCAGTCCGACCAGGAGAGAAAAACACTCGTCACCCGCTAGGCTATCGCTTTTTGTTTGAGGATTGGGATACTTCCAATTTGAGCTTCTAGGGAAAGGAGATACGCAACAGGGGAGAAGCTCGACTACTCAATGTTTAGCTACCGGAGCTAAACTGCTCGCCGTCGGCGGTTCTCACCCAGTGAAGGGAGAGAATTTAAGCTCCGGAATTTCTCGCAGAGCGGACGAAGCAAAATTTCCCGGCCGGAGTTTCAAGACTGAATACGGGAAATACGGTGCCTTTTTTCCACCTCGAAGAAGATGGCAACGGTCCTCAAGCTCACCGCTTCCTTCATTAAATACGCTTTAGCGATCACCCTGATTCTGATCTGGGTGGCGATCTGGGGCGTCGATACCGGCGCACTTCTCGTCTCGGCGGGCATCATCGCCCTCATTATCGGCCTTGGCGCCCAATCGCTCATCAGCGATATCATCGCCGGACTTAATATCGTCTTCGAAGACGAATATAAGGTGGGCGATATCGTGGTGGTGGACGACTTCCGCGGCACAATCCAAGAAATTGGCTTAACCACGACCAAAATCATTGATCCGGCGGGCAATGTCAAGATCATCAATAACTCGCAGATTTCGACCGTCGTCAATCTCTCCGATCATCCTTCGGTTGCTGCTTGTCTCATGTACATCGATTACGATGAGGACCTCGTTAAAGTCGAAGATCTTCTTAAAGCGAATGCCGAAGAAATCAAAAAGCAATGCCCTCATGCCCTCGATACGCCGAAATACATCGGTGTCTCCGGCTTGCAGGATGGCTATATTGAGTTGAAGATGATCTGCCATTGCAAAGAAGAGGACCGCTTCCAAACCGAGCGTGACCTCAACCGGGCTTATTGCCTCCTCTTCCTCAACTCGGGCATCGATTATCCGTACAACCAGTTGATGATCGGCTCGCGTGCTTTGACTCATCCGCAAGATGCGGCCGATCCCGAGCAGCTCAAGAAGATCTTGGCCCGTTTGGCGGGCGAAGATGTCAAGAGCGACAAGAAAGAGTAAAGCGAACACTAAAAGAACCAGGGACGGTCATCCTTGGTTCTTTTTTATCTCTTATTGATGGTAAGCGAATTTCGGCTCGCCGATTGCGTTGGCGCTACCTTGGAGATTCTCTTTTCCCATCCCGACGTTTTCGCGATGGACTAATTTATAAAGTTTGTAGCGGCGAGTGTAAACCAAAGCGTATTCGGACGAATTGATGGCGAGATAGTCTTTGATGTCGTAGATGTAACGCTTGAAGGTGATCGAGGAGATGTTTTCCTTTGCTAAGACTTCCTCTTTGGAAATCTTCCGCTCCGATAAAAGCTTCTCGTACATCCATAACACCATCTGCGTTTTGCCGTTTTTCTTGTCCTTCATTCTTTTTCCCTCCTGAGAATGACGCCAAGGGTAACGTTGCTGTTTTAGCCCCCAGCGATTTTGAAGATCCAGAAGCGCTGCTTCGCTATTCCTTCGAAGGAGCCTTCTTTTCTCTTGCTGAGTCTATTAAGCCATGCGAAGTGCTGTAAAAGTGCCAAAAGAGAATCGAATCGCGACGTTATTTTCAATTCAGAGGGATTTCGCAGGGTTTTCTTGATGATGTTTCTTATCGCGTTTTCTTTGCAAATCGCGCTTCTTTTTCGTTTTTGTGCCCCGTGGAAACACCTTTGGGGAATCGGGGTCGTCTCTCCTTAATTTTACCTATGGTAACAAGGTCAAGAAGTGAGTAGACTTATGCTATGAATACCCATGTTAAAGAGGCGAGTTTCCTTAAGCGTTTCTTCGCCTACGTCGTCGATATCATGCTCGTCATCATTCCGACCATTTTGCTCTACAATTTCGTTACGTCGACTTATCTCTTCAATTCGATTGGCGGGGACAAGAAAACCAGCGAAATGTACGCTTTCGCGACCGATTCGGGTTTGTTAAAAGCCAATTACTCCTCAACGGATTCGTCCAAAATCATCGGGGTGGGGCTCTACGCTTTCGCCGACACCAAAGATGCTTCGAGCATCGAAGGCGGTCAAACCCAAGCGGGCTATCAAGAGTATTACAGCCGCTTCTGGTATTACTACACCACCTTCCTTTATCAAGACAGCACGACCAACCATCGGGCGGTGGCGCTTCAAGACACCTACAAGACTGACTTTACTGCCGACCAGTATTACACCTATGCCGAAGTGGCGCTGATGGGTTTGCCAAAGGAGCCGGAGAAGATCACGGTTCTCACTGAAGCCAACCTAACCGGAACCAGCCCTTATTTCAAATATGCTTTGAATGATGCAGGAACGGCGGTGGATATCCATAAGATGCCGATCCTTCAGGATCTTTTCCAAAGCAAAGTCGATTCCGGGACCGCCTCGGCCTTGACCTCTTTAAATACCTATTTCTACGATGCCTCTTCCTCGACCGCGACCGGGCTTTATGCCAATGCGGTCTATGATTTGACGGGTCAAGCCTCCACCTCGGTTCAAACTTATTACAGCGAACGACTCAATACGGTCAACTACGACATTTGGCTTTGCTTGATCGTCGCATTCTTGCCGCTTCAGCTCATCTTCTTCGTGATCATCCCGTTCACCAACAAGAACGAGCAGACGATCGGCAAGATGATTTTCTCGCTCTCGGTCGTCAAAATCGATGGTTTCCAAACGGGGATCAAAGAGAAGCTCCTGCATCAGCTTTTTGTCGCAATGATGGGACTATTGGTGATTTTACCTTGGACGATGATTGGCATCACCTGCTATTTCTTGCTTGCGGTTGTTGACTACATGGTTCTGGTGATGAGCAAGACCCATCAATCGCTCCATGACCGCTTGGCGAAGACGATGGTCATCGCCAAAAACGAAAGCATGGTTTGGAAAGACGAAGCCGAAATGAACGCTTACGCCGAAACGCATCCGGAACAATTCCCTGAGCTCAAGAAAAGTCCGCGTGACGCTGAAGATTCTCGGATCGCCCAAGAGGATTCGATTCTTGATCTTTCGACCCTCAACAAGAATCGGGACGAAGCCCATGCCATGACGAATTTCGATGATTATGAAAAGAAGAAGGAAAGCGAAATCTCCGCAAAATCCCCCTCGAATCAGCCCAAGGTCAATTTAACGAAAGACGACACTCCGGATGAGGAAGAGACAAACGATGAACAAACCATGGCGGATTTAGCCAAACTTGAAGGCGGCACTCCCGATGAAGAGGGGAACGTCGCCGAGGAGGCGAAGCCTGAGACTCCTGCTCCGGAGCCGAAGGATGAACTCAAGGAAGATGGCTTTACGGATGACGCCAAGGGCGAAAAGAAATGACCGGGCGTTTGAACCATTAGCGAAAGTTAAGGAAAAAAGGTCATGCAACAATACCTTTATAAATACAAAGCCGGCGATCTCCGTGATTTCATTTCGCTTAAAAACGACAAACTTTGGGTTCTCAACTATGAACGGCAAAACGACCCGTGCGACTTGATGATTCGGATGGACAAAAACGTGTTGCTGGAGCAAGGCTATAGCGAAGAGGTGATCCAGGCGTCGTTACTCCCTTTCCTGAAAGCTCTTTATCGGGCTTCCTCCATCATCTCGTTTGGCAAAAAGCCCGATAATCGGGTTCTTTGGGTAACTTATGCCGATGGTTATCGGGGTTTTGCAATCAAATACGAAAGCAAAGCGATTGAGTCGGTCCTTAAAGGGATCCTCAATCAGAATGAAGCCCTCGGCGAAGTTAAATATGGCGAAGCATCGACTGACGTTACTTGTTATTTCCTTTCTTATTTAGAAAAGAAATCTTTCGCGCTTTCTGGCCCGATTCCTAATCTGTTTGGCAAGTCGAGGAGCTGGGAGCAAGAAGGGGAGATCCGTTATAGTTTAGGCGGGGCGTTCTATCAAGAGGAGTTCGATTGCGAAAAGGGCACAGAAATCGGTCCTTTGGAAGCCAGCGCCGTCTATGTGGGTTTCCGCAGCGAACTCAAAGCGGACATTATCCAGCTCTGCCAAAGAAAAAAGATTCCCTGCTTTGAATGTTCGCCCGATTTCTTTGGCGATCCGGAAAACGATGTGATTAGGCGGTTGGATTAGCCATGGCGGAAACACAATCGAATTCGAGCAAGGAACCCCTCGATATCTATCCTTTAGGCAAAGGAAAAAGAATCCTTTTGGCTTTGGCGGATTATTTTTTGTTTTTCATCATTGCCATCTTTGTTTTCACCGTCGCTGCTTACCCCATTTCCCGCTGGGCGGTGAAAGCGGATGATCTCAGTCAGGAAAGAAGCGATAATGTCTCGGCTCAATTGCGCCTATTGTACGACCAGAAACTTCTTTATTCGGATACCCCCAACCAGCTGGAGTTCACCAGTGACATTCTCACGACGGAAAAATCCTTTATCAAGGACGCGCTACAAAGCCAAAGCGACCATAATCCTTTTTCGGTCTTTTACGTCAGCCACGTTGGCGAAAGTCTTCCCGAACTGGCTCAGCGTTACAAAAGCTATGACAAAACCCCCTTCTTTTCCGCAGAAGCCGCCTCGAACGGTTATCTTTCTTTACTTGAAAAATACCAAACTGAATTTGCTCCGCTCCTCGATCCTAAAAATGAACTCACGAGCGTCGGTCAGCAAGATCTTACCGCCTTCGCGGATGATTTCTTCTTGCCGTTTTATCACGCGATGATTAACGATTTAAGCAAGGGGGATCTCTTGAAAACGGGTGATCCTTTGCTGGCCTATGGCCAAGCGGTTACTCGCAATGCCGAAATCAAAAAACAATTGGATTTGGCTTTGATTTTGGCTTGTTATTGCACGTATTTCTTCGTGGGAGGGATTCTTTATATTTTGGTGCCGTGTTTAAGCAGCAAAGGCAAAACGCTAGGGGAGTGGCTCCTAAAAAAGGTTCGCGTGGGCAACGATAACTTAGCGCTTTTGTCTCGGGGAGAGAGGGCCCTCAATAGCGCGTTTCATTTCGTTTTAGATCTCTCTTTTATTCCTTTCTTGCCTTTGGCCTATTTCGCCAGTGTCAGCAACCACTTTGATCTTCCCGCCCTCGATTTCGTGGCCTTGGCTTCGCTTTTTCTGGCCTTGGTGAGCCTCGTCGTGCTTCTCTTTCATCCCTATAATCAAGATTTGTTGGATTTCGCTTCTCGGAGTATCGTCATTGAAGAACCAGCCTATTTGGAAGTGGAAAAAGTGAGGGCTTATGGAAGTAAACGCTGAACCCCGGAAAATCGAATATTATCACCCGTTGTTCCATCGGCGGCTTCTTGCGGATGTCATCGATTTTATTGTGCTTGCTTTGATTGCCCTGTTGTCCTTCGTGGGCTTCCGGGCGGCTTTCGCGAGCAGTGCCGAGTATAAATTTCATTCGGAGCGGATGGATCAGAACCGGGCTTCGAGTGGACTTTATTATTCGAGCGATGGCATTTATTCTCTCCTGTCGAATTATTATCCCAGCAATTCGGGCACGCTTTCGAGCCAAGAGGTGATGACGCTTTATGAAAAGGGTCTGGACACTTTCTTGGTTTATTTAGGAAATGAGGTCGGCCAAGAAGCCCAAAGCACCGTGGCGAAAGACTACGATGATTTCCGGCTGTCGCTGACCCACGAAGAGGTCCATTACTTTATTAGCGTCAATGGCAAGGTGGAGAAAAATAGCGCTGCCAGTATGAGCTATCAACTCTATAGCGACGAGGTCTATCGGCCCTATTACGCGGACCATGCCGAGGGCTATTTCACGGTTTACGCCCCTCATTTCATCGAAGATAGCAAGTATTTTTCGACCATTCTTCTTTTCATCGAAATCCCGTGCTCCGTTTTCATCGGGGCGGTTTTATCCTTATTCGTCCCGCCGCTCTTTTTCAAGCGGGGGCGGCAGACTTTAGGTAAAGCCCTGTATAAAATCGGCCGGGTGGACAGCCAATTTTTAGCCGTTAAACTTGGCCGTTATTGTGCCGAAAGCGCCATTCTTATTCTCGCGATTGTCATGCTTTCTTGTTTCACCTTTGGAGTCCCGCTTCTCATTTCCTTTTCCTTAATGGCTTTTAGCAAAAAACGGCAGGACTTTCCGGATTATATGTTAGGGATTGAAGAGATCGATCTCACCGATTCGAAAATTTTTTACTCTTTAGAAGAGGCTCAAATTACCTTTGTCGAGCACGAAAATCGCCATGTGGATTTTGTGGCGGACAAGAAGGAGTGAGTTTCTTTTCTTTTTGCTTTTTAGCTCGGCGGGGTCTTAGGAAGGTTTGTTCTTGAGGGCCATGAGCTTTTCAAGGGTTGTTCTCCGAGAAAAAAGGGAGCGCTTACATTTTTCAGCTTCTTTACAAAAGAAGCACGAAGAAAGTTGCTATTGCGCGGACGGGAAAATAAAATGTATACTAATCAGCTTTCGAAGCCCCGACACGAAGGAGGTTCGCTCGTGATTTCAAGACAATTCGTTCTCGTCTCTCTCGCCACTCTTCTTTCTTGCGGCATCCTGGTTTCACAGCCGGCCCAGGCGGTTTCGGCGGCGGCCGAAAGTATCGACGAAAGCCAATACACCGATTTAAAAGCCAGCGATAGTGAAATCGGCTTTTCGATTCTCAATCGGACCTATTCCGATGATTATCAATCCTTTTCTTTTAATATCAGCGATAGTGGGAACGAAAACTATATCGTCGGAAACTATAGCGAAGACAACTATTACCCGTTGAAGTTTTATTACACCGTAACCAAGGCGGATACTACAACTGAGGTTCGCTCGGCTTACGGTCGTTTGACTTCCATCAAATTCGACTACGATGCGTTAGGGTTAAACTACGCCGCGGAAGACAATTTCGCGGGTTTTGCCGATTTGCCGATCGTCAAAGGCGAAACGGTGGATTACAAGAGTTTCATCATCGTCAATATTTTCCACGTCACGGAAACCCGCCACGATGACGGGGGGAAGATCACTTATACTTACGCTCCGGATTACACCAAAAACTACCTGTTGAAAACTCCGTCTTTGAAGACGGCAGCGAAAACCAACTATTATTTAGGGGATTTCGTCAATAGTTTATCCTTGAGCCGGACGGCGACATTTGGGAGTTACACCTCCGTCGTTTGCCATTACGCTTCGACGATTGACGAGCAATTCAAACTTTTAGGCAAAAGCTATACCGACAATTTGGCCAAGATTCAATCGGGCGAATACACCGTTCGGATGCGTTTCAACCCCTTGACCAATTCCTTGCTCCACCTTGTTTATAGTGACGGGAGCGAGGAGACGAGAAGCATTCTTGGCACGACGTTCTTGGCCTTATCCCAAGAAGGGGACCTGCAGTTCCTCTTAAAGGATGTGGCCGCAAGCAAACTTGCTCGTTTTGAAATTTTGAATCTCACCATCTATAGCGACGTTTGGAATGGCTCGACGACCATCGGCACTTCCTTGAGCTGGCGTTTCGGTTGTGCTCGGTTTGTTCCGAGTTCCGCTGCGGTTGCCCCCAATCAGAACTATATTCTCACGAGCATCATTAGCATCTTGGTCTTTACCTTGGCTTTTGCCGCTTTGGCGTTTGGCCTGTTCCTCTTCTTGAAGAATCGTTACAAGAACGATGAATTCAACCGCGTGAACAATAAGTATTATTTCAAGCAAATTTTGGCGGCTTATTTCTATTTCTTGTCTTGGTGCATCGAAATCTTGGCCTTGGTTGGCCGGGCGGTTTTGTTTAAGAATTCCTTGATCGTGTACAATCCGTTTGATCCCTTCATTGTGGCTTTCTCCGTCATCTTGGTGATTTACACCGGCTATTACATCAAATTCCTGGTGACCCGAATCAAGGATGCCATCAGCAAGAAGCAAACCGACGCCTTGAAAATCAACGATACGGCGAGCGATGACGGGACGACGTCGAAACAATAACGAGAGTAAGAACAAAGGAGAGCGAACAGCATGGAAATTCGCATCAAAAATCTGACGAAGATCTTCCCGGGCGATGGCAAGCGGCACATCCGCGATACCGTCGCGGTCAAAGACCTCGACTTTATCGTCCCTGATGGCAAACTCGTGGGCTTGCTTGGTCCTTCGGGATGTGGCAAATCCACGACGCTTTACATGATTTCGGGGTTGCTGAAGCCCACGTCAGGCGAAGTGTGGTTCGGCGATCAGGAAGTCACCAATCTTTCGCCGGAAAAGCGCGGTATTGGCCTTGTTTTCCAAAACTACGCCCTTTATCCGCACATGACGATCTACAAGAACATCGAATTCCCGTTGACCTCCTTGAAGGTCGAAGTGCCGATGTCCACGTTCTTCGATTTCCATCTGACCTACCATTACACCTTGGCTAAAGACGACGATATCAAAGGCATTCTTTCTGCCGTTAATCGTTTGGTGAGCCGCGTTGGTTTAAAACGCCGGAATTGCGAAGTGGTCTCTTCTACCGAAGGGGAACAATTGACGCTAAAGATCACATTGAAGAATACCTCGGAAGCAGTGGAAAAGATGTTTGTCGAGGAGTTCCCTTGCATCATCAAACCAGTTCAGATGGAAGAAAGCCGGGAACAGACTTCAGAAGCCCTCTACGATACGATTTTCCGCGCCACGATCAATGATGTTCGCGAGGATGAGACTTGCGACATCACTTTCTCAGGCCGGTTGAATGAATCCTATGATCCGAATACGATGGACGCCACGATTACCGAAGCCCGTAATTTCTTAAAGACTTATGGCCATCCGGAATCGGTGACGGTCATGCATTTGCATAATGGTCACGATTTGGTGGCTCGTGTGCTGGGCGTTAAGGTTCAAAAACTTGAAGAGCTCGAGAAAGAATTCGCGGCGAAAATGGCCTTCGTTTCGTTAACCAAAGTGGTGGATGACGTTCAAGCTCGTTCTTTCGTCAAAGAAGTGACGTCGTTCATGAAGAGCCGCCAAATTCGTTTCAGCGATCTGAAGATTTATTTCGATAAAAAGGAAACCAAACTCTTCGTCGAATTCCACAAAGTCTCAAAACAGCTTAACGATACGGCGATTGACGCCCTGAAAACGACGCTCAAACTCTCCGATGTTCAGGCAGAAACCCACATCGCAATCGATCACCGCAAACTCACCAAAGAAGAACGTGACGATATCATTCATGAAACGGCGCGCTTAGTTCAGGTTGAAGACTATTTGCAGCGCAAACCTTCTCAGCTTTCAGGCGGCCAGCAACAGCGTGTCGCGATTGCCCGCGCCTTGGTCAAACGTCCGAAGGTGCTCTTACTCGATGAGCCATTGTCGAACCTTGATGCACGTCTTCGTTTGCAGACCCGTGAAGAAATCCGCCGGATTCAGCAAGAAACCGGCATTACGACCGTCTTCGTTACCCACGACCAGGAAGAGGCGATGTCGATTTCCGATGAAATCGTCGTGATGAAACTGGGCGAAGAACAACAAATCGATTCGCCGCAGAAAGTCTACAATTCGCCGAAGAATCTCTTTGTCGCTCAATTCTTAGGCACCCCACCGATCAACGTTTTCGAAGGCCGGAGTGAAAAAGGCAAGATTTATATCGGCGACGATTGCGTTTTTGAAACCAAAACCGCCCTTGAGGATCAGCCGCTTTACGTGGCGATCCGTCCGGAAGGTTTATTCGTGAATCCGGAAGAAGGCGTCCCGAGCTTTAAAGCGCAAGTCCAGCAAGTCCAGGTTTTGGGCCGCGATCTTTATATCGTCGGCGCCAACCCCGCCTGCCTTAAGCCGACGTTCAAAGCCATCATTCAAAACAATGATGAACTCTATCACGGCGAAGTCCGGCTTGGCGTTAAGCCGAAGAAGTTCTACATTTTCAACAAGAAGAACGAAGAGCGGATCTATTTGGAGGAGGGCGAGCCGGAGAGTGTGGGCTTCGCACCGAAAGAATAATGGCAGAAACTGCAACAAAAACCCTAACCGCCCCCAACGATTTCTTCGCGGAACGCCCCGATTATCATGAGGGATACGATGAAGCCTCCAATACGGTGGTTCGTCTCGTTTCGCCGCGCAAAAAGAAGAGCAAAGCGTATCAGGTCACCAACATTGAAGATGTGGCGGCTAAGAACAATTGGAAGGCTTGGCTGTATTTGGCGCCGGCTCTGATCATGGTGATCATTTTCTTGGTCTACCCGCTGGTGAACACCATCTTCATTTCGTTCATGAACGACTACGATTACACGACTGGATCGTTTAGCGGTTTTACTTTAAATAACTTCGGCATGATCTTGGGTTTAACCACCTACAATGGCGTGCCGGAAAAGTACTTTACCCAATTCGCCATCCCGAACACCTTCATTATCGTTTTCGTGACGGTTCCTTTATCGACTTTGATTGCCCTTTTGATTTCGGTGGGTCTCAATTCGATCAAGTGGTTCCAGAAATTCTTACAAACCGTTTTCTTCCTTCCTTATGTCACCAACGCGATTGCCGTCGGCATGGTCTTCAGTGTTTTGTTTGATAATAACGGCATCATCAATTATTTATTCCATATCAATACGGTTTGGATTTATGGCGCCACCCGCTGGACCGCGATGATTCCGCTTTGCATCTACATCGTCTGGTCGAGCTTGCCTTTCAAGATCTTGATTTTCCTTTCCGGACTTCAGGGCATCGACAAACAATACTATGAAGCCGCCCGCATCGATGCGGCTTCACCCGCTAAAGTCCTTTGGCGGATCACCGTTCCTTTGATGTCGCCGCAGATTCTTTACATCATTATTACCTCTTTTATCGGCGCCTTTAAGGAATACACCGCGGTCGTCGGCTTATTCAACGGACCTGGCACGGTCAAGGGCGACTATTCGATGGAAACCATTGTCTATTACATCTACGATAACCTCTCCAGCCACACGGCTTGGGCCGCGGCCGGCGCCGTCTTCCTCTTCGTCATCATCTTGATCTTCACTTTCTTGCAGCTTTGGGTCTCGAAGAAACGGGTCCATTATTGAGGAGGAAAAAGCACATGAGCACTAAAGTTTACGGCAATTTCCCCAAAATCCAGTCGAAGGATATTACCCTTTCGATCAACGAATCCGGACGGACGGTTGAAACGATTCGCCGCCAAGAAAAAGCCGGCCGAATCATCTCGACGATTTTGATGTATCTCATCATTGGCTTTTTGGCTCTTTTGGTGATTTTCCCGTTCTACTGGATGATCATCACGTCGTTGAAGACCAATGAAGAAGTGATTCAGCCGAATCAAACCTTCTTTCCGGAGATCGTGATGTGGAGCAACTATCTCTACGTTTTTAAGGCCTTTAAATTCTTGACCTTCCTTCGCAATACGGTGGTGGTGGCGATTTTCTCCACCGCGGGTACCTTGATCACGACGGTTTTGGCGGCCTTCGCCTTCGCCCGGCTCGAATTCAAAGGGCGCGATGCGGTCTTCATGGTCTTCTTGATGACGATGATGATCCCCGGCGAAATGATGGTCATCAGCAACTACATCACGGTGGCGAGCTTTGGCTGGATTGGCACCCAGCAGACCCTCACCCAAGCCTACTTGGCGATGATTGTCCCCTTTGTGGTCTCGGTCTTCTATATTTATTTGTTAAGACAAAACTTCAAGCAAATCCCCAATGAACTTTACTTGGCGGCCAAAGTCGATGGCAAGAGCGATTGGTCCTTCTTGTGGAAGGTCATGGTGCCCTTGGCTGCGCCGACGTTGATCTCCATTTGCATTTTGAAGTTCATGGGTACCTGGAACTCTTACGTTTGGCCGAACTTGGTCACCAAGAGCGAAGAGTATCGCTTGATCTCTAACGGCTTGCGTGGCAGCGCGTTCGTCGATGTTGAAACCGGGCGTGTCAGTTATGGCTATCAAATGGCCGGTACTGTCCTCGTCACCGTTCCACTTTTCTTGCTCTTTGTTGTTTTCCGCAAATACATCATGCACGGCGTGGGAAGAGCGGGCATCAAAGGGTAGGCGAAAAAGCTGGGGTGTTACTTTGACTTTAGCCCCATTTTGCCTTACTATAAAAAGTCGTCAATTCGATTCGTTGTTTGGGAATTAAAGACAATTCAAAAATAGGAGGAAAAGTCTTTATGAGAAAAAATGCGACCATGTTTCTGACGTCGTTCGCCGCTGTGATGATGCTGGCTTCTTGTGGCACGCCTACCGCGGCCTCAAGCGCAGCGAAATCCAGCGCTGCCGCTTCCTCGAGCGCTGCCACCTCTTCGAGTGCGATTTCGTCTTCAACCGCCCCGATTTCGAGCGTTCCAGCCTCAAGCAGCTCCACTCCGGTTTCGAGTGTTCCTGACGACCAGAAGATTGTCATCACTTATCAAAGCACCACGGGCAAGAATACCCAACCCTACCTTGAAAACTACATCGCTGAGTTCAACGCCGCTTATCCGCAATACAAAGCCGTTCCGTCCTATTATTCCGGCGGCTATAACGAACTCGAACAAGACGTCATCAAAGGCTTTTCCGCGGGTTCTTATCCGGATTTGGTTCAGTGCTATCCGGACCACGTCGCTGATTATTTGGGCTATGGCAAGGCAGTTGACCTTGATCCCTTCATCGATAGTACCGATCCAGCCATTGGCTTAAGCGCCGAAGACAAGGCCGACTATGTCACCGCCTTCATGGACGAAGGCAAGAACTATTCCGTGAGTGGCACTTATTCGCTCCCGAACTGCAAGTCGACGGAATTGATGTTCTGGAACAAAGGCATTCTCAATGGCTTAATTCTCAATCAGGAAGGCCACGTCATCAATGAAGGCCGCGCTCTTAACCAAGCTTATTTTGATACTTTGACTTGGGAAGAACTCTTCAATAATTTCTGCCCGGCCATCGTCGCTTATAACGATTCCTTGGCTGCCGATGCGAAGATTTTGAAGACCGACCAGACTTATCACTCGGTTTTCGCTTACGATTCCGATGATAACCTCTTTATCACTTTGGCCGAGCAATATGGCTATAAGTACACTTCGATTGATGCCACGACGGGCAAAGGCTCTGCCGATTTCAATAACGACAACATGAAGGCCTTACTTAAGACTTTCCACGATGCCGCGAATAATGGCTACATCATCTCGAAGGGCAGCGCTGGCGGCAACTACACTAACACTTATTTCACCAAGCAAAACACGCTCTTCTCTGTCGGCTCAACCGGCGGTGTGAAGTATCAATTCGATGATAAGAACCCGATGGATGTCGGCGTCGCTCGGATTCCGCATGCCGCAGGCAAGGATCCGAAAGTCATCATGCAAGGACCGTCGCTTTGTGTCTTAAGCCATGGCACGGATGAAACCGCCAAGGCCAAAGAGAAAGGCGCTTATCTCCTTTGGAAGACGATGACCACCAAGGCCAATTCCTTGAACTGGGGTTTGAACTCGGGCTATATGTGCATTCGAAGTTCGAACTACACCGATGACGCTTATGTCGAGGCCAATGATGAAACGACCAAAGACGTTAAGACTTTGGATCGCTTGATGGCGCGCAGCAACACCTATACCCAAAAGGTTTTGGGCGAGATGTATACTTCGCCGGTCTTCCTTGGCTCCTCGAGCTGCCGGACTTCCGGTGCGGCCTTAATGACTTACGCGCTGACCAAAGGCACCTACAGCGATGCCGATTGGACCACCCATTTCGATGAGCAGTACGCCAACGCGATGAAGAACATCCGCTAATCGATTCGCTTCTCGTTTTCGTTGTTTGATTTTTAACCAGCCCCTAGGAGGATACCTTATGTCTAAACGTTTCGTGCCGCTTACAACTTTCTTCTTGGGGCTGGCTTTTTGCTTAGTCGGTTGTTCGACTCCCGCTACGCCAGCGAGCTCGGCTCCTCTCTCTTCTTCTGGGACCACTTCGGGCGCTTCAAGCGTGAGCGTGTCTTCGACGTCCAGCGGTGCGATCAAAGTCGTTTTTTGGCACACCTCTGGCGCGAAATTAACNAACAGTTTCACTCAGGCCGCCAGTGATTTCACCGCTCTCGTGAAGAAAAACGAAGGCGTTGATGTCGAAGTCACCGTCGCTTACCAAGGCGGCTACGCCGACATCGAAAGCAAAATCAGCAAAGGTTTTGCGACGGGCGATGTCCCGACTTTAGCCGTGGCTTATCCTGACCATGTCGCCGATTATTTGGCCGCGGACGTCAAGAATCGCGGCTTTGTCTGCGATTTGTCGAAGTATGCCAATGATCCGAGCGTTGGTTTTGGCAAGGAAAGCTGGATTGGCGATGGCCCGGAGAGCGATTTTGTCCCCGCTTTTTATCAAGAAGGCACCCAATATGCCAAAGCGGGCATGTATTCTTTGCCTTTCATGAAATCGAGCGAGGCGATGGTTTTATAACTACGCCCGGGTGGTGACTTTAGGCAAAGGCTTTACCCCGAGCGGAACTTCGACGCCCCTCAGCACGGTGGCCGATGTCAAATCNTTCGTTTCGAAGATGAGCTGGAGCGATTTNTTGGATTTCGCCCGCTANGTCAAAACGAAACCGGAAGCNGCGGATTTAACNGCCCCGATTTTCTACGATTCGGATTCGAACCTCTTTATTTCTCAATCCTATCAACGCAANATTCCCTATCTTTCGATTGCCACGGATGGCAAGTGCTCCGTTGATTTCAACAACGATCAGGCCAAGGCCATGGTCAAAGAATTAAAGAGCGCCTACGATGAAGGCTTATTGGTGACCGANGGCAGTCANGGAACNTATGGTTCCGATTCGTTTAAACAAGAAAAATGCCTCTTCACCATCGGCTCGACCGGNGGCACGGGCTATTCCGATCCNAAAGGCAANTTTACCGCTGAAGCNGTGGCCGTTCCCTATAGCAATTCCAATCCGCTCTATGTTTCNCAAGGGATCACCCTGACGATTCTCAATAGCACGGGGCTTAGCGATGAAGANAATGCTTTNCGGACCAAATATGCGTTCAAATTCGCCAAATATNTGACNTCGACCGAATCTCAACACCNCCCTTTGCCTCAATGATTCGGAAGGCTATTCTCCGGTTCGGACTTCTTGCTATGACACCGACGCCTACAAAACTTACGTTGAAGACAATAGCGATTCGCTCCTCGTCAAAGCCGGTCAAGTCGTTTCTTCGCTTCAAGGTCACTTCATCGTTTCGCCGGCGGTCAAGGGCTCAGCCAAAGGCCGGACGGAAGTCGGTGGCATCTTGACACGGGTCTTCAAAAATATGGCCACCATTGACGAAGCCTTTAGTTCCGCCTATCAACAAACCACGTTATCAATCTAGGAATTATTTATGAAAAAAAGCCCATTAATTCTCACTCTTATCGCTCTAAGCGCCCTGCTCACGGGCTGTGGTTCTGCCACGGGATCTAGCGCCAGTGTCTCTTCGGCGGCAACCTCGTCCGCTGCCTCCTCGAGTTCGGTGGCTTCTAGCGCGACTTCTTCCTCGAGCGCTGAGGCTTCGAGCTCGGCTCCGAGTTCGATCGAAAAGATTGATTATTTCAATAATGGGTCAGTCCCGCTCGCTTTGGACTATGCTGGCCACGATTTNTATAAGGANGGCATTGGTCAAGTCAGTTTATTGACGCCGATCGATGGCGATACCGCTCACTTCACCCCTTTGGTCACGACCACATCGGATGTGACGATCAAAGCCCGTTTCTGGGGCATCGATACCCCAGAATCGACGGGACAAATTCAAGAATATGGCAAGCCGGCGAGCAATTTCACCAAAGCCCAATTAACCGAAGCCAATAAGAACGGCACGATTGTCGTTTCTTCGCCTTTCACCGAGTACAAGGCTCCGGAAAACGATTCGACCGGCACCCGGTACGTGTCGCTTGTTTGGATCAACTTGACGAAAAAGAACGCCGCGTATACCGAACTCCATCTGCTTAATCTTTATATCGTCCAAGAAGGCTACTCTTGGGTGAAGAATGTTGCGGATATGCCGCAATATTCCGATATCTTCTATGCGGCCGANGCCCAAGCGAAAGCGCTGAAGCTGAACTTATTCTCGGGNCAGCCTGATCCCTATATCGACTATGGCGATTATAAGGATGTCACCNTGTTGGATCTNAAGCGTGAGGTGGTGGCGAAAATNAACGATTCGACCCACGTCAATATCTANAATGGCAAAAAGGTCCGGGTTACCGGCACCGTGGCGGGCTATTCGGGCAACATTCTTTACATNGANTCTTACTATGATTCCACGACGGGNTCGACGGTTGAGGGCGGTGAATACGCCGGGGTCAACATTTTTACGGGCATGTCGAGCATTTCTTCCCGTTTCACGAAGAAAAACACGTATATTCAAGTTTCAGGCGTAGCGGAAGATGATGAAAACTTCGGTTTCCAGATCACTAGCGCGAATTTCCCGATGGTCAACTCTGGCGATGCCAGCGAAGCGGAAGTGTTGATTAAGGCGGCCGATAATACCGAGGAGTATGCGCTCCATACCTTCGAATACCGGGCGAGTGAAAGCGTCAGCGGGACCGCACCGGTTTTAACCGAAGGCGATCTCTCGGCTCTCTTCTGCTCCATCAAAATCGATGGCAATGTGTATTGCTATAATGCCTATGATAGCAGCGATGGCAACGAACATACGCTTTATCTTAAGAGCGAAACTTCTACGGGGGCTACCCTCTTCTATTCCGTCTATTTGACCTTCTCGTATAAGCCGGATGCGGAGAACCCCAATTTGATCTACAGCAGCAAGACGGATTTCATCGGCAAGACCTTTGCGCTCAGCGGCGTCTTTGGCTTCCACAAAACGACGAGCGGCCTGATTAAGTATCAGATCACTCCGTCTTCTTCGAGCGACTTGGTGTTAGTGGGGTAAAAGAATGTATTGTTATCACTGCGGTTACGAAATCCATGAGAAAGCCATCGAGGCGAAATCCTCGACTGCTGAAAAAGAGGCGTCTTCGTTCAAAGAAGGCACCAGCATTTCCTATGTTTGCCCGCGTTGTGGGCACCTGATTCACCATGGCGAAGAGGAAGTGGATATCAAGTCCCTTTCGCGAGCCTCGCATGCCGAGATCCAGCGCGGCCACAATATCTTTGCTTCGGGGATGGGTGCGATTTGTTTAGGCGCGATCGGCTTGATCTTGGCCTTGCTCTTCTTGCGTCTTTCCTTCAAACCCGGCCAACAGAATCAATTGATCACCAACTGCCCTGAGTTCATCGTTTCGATGGTTTTGTTCCCGGTTTCGGTTTCGGCGCTCGTTTACGGGATCGTGGCCTCTTTCCGCGGCGAAGCCCGCATTCATAAGTACGAACGCTTGCTCCGCGATATTCATAACGAGACGTTCTATCAGTAATTTTGGTATTCGGCGGGGAACCCCGCTTCAATATGGGACTTCTTCATCAGGAAAAGTCCCTTCATGCAGTGATTGAACTAATAAGGAGGATCACATGAAAAAAAGCATACTACTCACGTTCGCTGTCTCAGCCTTGCTGGTTTTAGCCGGCTGCGGTGGCGCTTCTTCATCTAGCCCTAAAGCGTCCAGCGCTGCGGCGTCTTCCAGCGCGACGACTTCGAGTGCGGCAGCCTCTTCGAGCGCTGCGGCCTCTTCGAGCGCGGCAGCTTCCTCGAGTGCGTCATCTTCTAGCGCCGCTACTTCGAGCAGTTCCGCTCCGGTCGTTTATACGGGCGTCAGCATCACCAACAAGACGGAATTAACCGCCGCTTGGCACGTTGGCGATGCCAACCGTCAAATNGAGATCACGACGACCCCGGCGGGCAACGTCACCAAGCTCTTGGCGGATGGCACGTTGACGATTGTTTCGAGCGATACGACGAAAGTCGCGGTCATTGGCGCTTATTTGAATGCGGTTGCCGCTGGATCGGCGACCATCACGGTCACTTTGGCGGGCAATACCGACACCGTGGACATCACGGCCTTAGCGCCGGATGTCGATTATGGCGCGGTCACTTTGGCGGATGGCATGAAAGATGGCGTCACCCTTGGCGCTCATACCTATATCAGCCAGGTGAAACTCGAAAGCTTTAAGACGGGTAGCGATGGCGGAACCTATGGCAACTTCAATGTTACCGATGCCGATGGCAACAATAAGACCATCGTCTATGGTGCAACAACCAGCGTCTCGGCCTTAGCGTATAACGCGACCACGAAGGTTTGGAAATTCACCAACCCGAAAGACTTCTTGAGCAATGACGCCACCAAAGCCCTTAAAGTTGGCGATATGCTCGATCTCGTCTATATCCGTTGCGATTATGGCACGACCAAAGAGATTTGCGGTGTCATCATCGGCGTCAATGGCGTTGCGATTGCTAATCGTGGCACCACGGCTGCTCCGTTAACCAGCGATGANGTCGCGGCCTTAACCGATCAGCAAAAACTTTATACCTATTATGTCTCGGGCAAGATCACTGCTTGGAGTGGCACTGCTACAGATGGTGGCACTTATGGCAACTTCATGCTCAAGAGCGATGGCGCGACTGGCGATGCGATCACCGTCTATGGCGCTTCCGCGGCCGGCACGCTTGCTTATAACTTCGCGAAGAACGCNACNGTCTTNACCAATGCTCAGGATTGGAAGACCAACGCTCTNACCAAAGATTTGAAGATTGGCGATACGGTNACGATGCAAGTCATCCGCAGCGACTACAAGACCACCAAGGAAATCATCGGTATTGTCGTTCCGACCCAAGCCAAAGTGGATCCGGTCATCTCAACGATGACGATTGCCGATGCGAATAAGCTCACGGTTGATAATCCGGGAGTTGTCAAGATTGCTGGCATTTATGCCGAAAATCATGATACGACTTATGGCAATGGCTATTTAATGGATCCGACGACTGGTGACAGCGTGCTTGTTTATGGCTGCACCTGGACTGCTTCGGCCTTAGCCAAGACCGATAGTGGCTTAGGCTACTACACCGGCACTTTCACTAATCCGACAGACTACGCCACCAAAGGCGTCACGGTTGGCTCCTATGTCGAAATGGAAGCCGTCGTTAAAGTCTTCAATAAAACCNTTGAGGTCATGGGCGTCCTCACCAAGGAAACCTTGGCGACTGATGCGGCNTACACTTATACTTATGCCGCCAGTGCGGCTGCTGCNACCAATGGCACTGTCGCTCTCAGCAAAGAGAGCGGACTTACCTTCGGCGAAGCGGTGACCATCACTGCGACTCCGGAAACGGGTTACAAAGTTGATACGGTTTCTGTCGACCATGGTTACGGCAAGGAAAAAGTCGCTGCCGATTCGACTGGCGCTTATGCGTTCAAAGCAAACGTCAAGAATGTGGTTACGGTTACCTTCGCTTCCACGACGGCCGTTGTCACTTCGCTTAGTTTGACGGTTGATACGCTTTCTCAGCCGGCCAGCGCTTACACCGCAAGCAACGTTCAGACAATTTCGGGAGTTTCGATTACTTCTGCTAACGTTGGCAACTATGGCGATGGTTTGCAATTCCGCACCAAGAACAGTGTTGTTTCGGAGATCTACAACACGACCGCTACTCCGACAGCCATCAAGAGCATCACCGTTACTGAAACTACGGGCAAACTCATGGCTAGCGGGAAACAATTCTTGACCATTTCGGCTGGAACTGCCGCGATCAGCGCCGTTGTTGATGCTGATGTTGTTACTGCAGACGGCACGACCGCANCGCATACCGTCAGTTATACGGCGGCTCAAGCGATGACTTTCTTCAACGTCGGCCATCATTCGACCAATTCTGGTGCTCTTTATATTGCGAGCATCGTTGTTGAGCTCTATTGATCCGATTCTCATCTGAGAGAAAGCTCCCACCCTTGCGATGGGAGCTTTTTGNATCTTGGTCTTTTAATAATATTTAAATAATATTTTGAATATTAGTAAAATATGATATAGAGTTTAATCATGGAAAATGAGATTCTAGAGCATTATTTTGCGGGGAGCTATTCCTTAAAAGAATCTTCTATTCCTCTTTCGTTTTCGGAACAATCGCTCATCACGCTAGGAGAAGGGGAACTTCTTGGCAAGAGATATCTTTTTGTCATTGGCCGGCGCGAACTCTCCTATTCCGAAGTTACTGCCTTTAATTTCCGTTTTACTTCAATCTCATCTCAACCCTTGGTTTTCCTTTTGCGTGAGAATTCTCGCTCAATCGCAAGAAAATTGATGAAAGACCAAATTGCCTTTATCACTGCGGAGGGCTTTGTCTTCATTCCTCAAGTGGTCATTTTTGGTCAACTGCCTTCTCCTGTTCGCCGAGAAGTTTTGATTTGGCATGACTCCTATATTCCTGTTGCTCAATATTTTCTTTTAAATCCTTCCGCAAAAGTCAATTCGCTTCAGCTGCAAAGCGAATTATCCTTTTATTCTCGCAGTCTTTTGATCAAAGCCCTTGCCCTGTTGACCCAATTGGGTTTTTTGAAACAAGAAGGATCTATTCGGAGCACGTCCTATTCTTTGGCAGGTTCATTGCACGATTCCTACGCCTTGATTAAGGAGAAATTCATCAACCCCATCCGGGGGAGTTACTTCGTGAAAGAGAGCGAAGCCTTGTCTCTCCCTCACGAAATCCTTTCTTCCGAAAGTGCCTTATCTTTTTATACGAATGTCGCTCCAGAAAACGAGGCCTTTCTTCTTGGTAGAAAGGACTATTGGGATCATCGTTATCTTTTTGTGGACTCAAAGCAAAGGGCATTTCAGGAAGTTTATCTCCGTTATGATGTGCTGGCTTATCAGCCCTTATTGATGAGAAAAGAATCTTCTTTTGTCCTTAACCCCTTAGATGTGATTGCCATCTATAGGGAAGATAAAGATCCGCGGGTTGCGGAAGCCATTAACCATTTGGAGGAAGCCTACCGATGAAAGTGCGAGGGATGGAGACGTTTGGTCGTTATTTTTCTTCTTTTGATGAATGCTATTGCCTGATAGGCGGCGCCGCTTTGTCCTTGATCAACGAAAAACGGGGCGGCTGGTCCCGCGCGANCAAAGATNTGGATGTCGTTGTGCTCCTCAAAGGGGAGACACCGGATTTTATTCGAAGGCTGATTTCTTTCGTGAAAGAGGCAGCCTATCAACAGCTTAGCGTCAGCCCCAATGGTTGCTCCTATCGTTTCTCGGATACAGGTAAAAAAGAATTTCCCGAAGAAATCGAACTTTTTACCAAAGAGCAGGGCATCGGTCGATCTTTGCGGGGAAATCTCCAGCATCTTTCTCTTAATGCCGAAGTGTCTTTTTCGTCTATCGTTCTCGATTCGGTTTATTACGATTACATCGCTGAGAATCGAGAGAAGGATGTCGTTACCTACATTCGGGATTATGCGATCGTGCCTTTAAAAGCCAAAGCCTATTTGGAAAATAAGGCTCTTTTTGATCAGAAAACGCCAAACATTCATGAAGAAACCTATAAAAAGCATGCTCGCGACGTGATTCGATTCGTTGAAGATTTTCCCGTGAAGAAAATTTTGCTTCCTGATCCAATCAAGGTCGATTGTCACCGTTTTTTGGACGCGATAAAAACCGCTCCGTTTACCATCGAGGAAATTTCGGGAAATTCCGCGTATCATCTTGAGGATTTCGCCCGATTATTCACGGAAGACTTTTTGAGCTGAGCCCTGTTTTCTCTCTTGAGAAAGAGGGAGCTAAGTTTTGCGAATAAAAACAAGTTGCGCATTTCCCTTTCTCGATATAGAATAATCCGCGCTGGTCCCTTAGCTCAGTTGGTAGAGCAGCTGACTCTTAATCAGCGGGTCGCGGGTTCGAGTCCCTCAGGGATCACCAAATGACAAATGATGGCAGGCTGAAAGGCCTGCCTTTTGTCTTATATAAGGATTAAAGCAATTGGCCTTTGTCTGCGATAACCACGCGTTGATTGACGCTTTTCTTTCTGTCGGGAAGTGTCAGTTCGAGCAAGCCTTTTTTGATTAATGGTTCCACGAATGAATCAAAAAAATAATAAGGGCGTGATTCATTAAAAGCGAAATGTTGAGCCAAGGAAGAAAAGGATCTGGGCAAACGGCAATAATCAAGAATGTCCTCGGGTTTGATTTTTCCTTTTGCCGCGAGTTCTTGGCGGGTTGCCTTGAAGAAAGTCACCCGGAAATCATTGCCTATCTCTTCAAAGAAAGGCGGAAGTTTATCCAATTTAGCGAGTTCCGCTCGCATTGTCGGAATACCCGACCCTTGGTTCTCCTCCGTTGAAAGGTATTGGAGGTTACTGGCTAATGAGGCGTTGCGAACATCCGGACGGACATGGCCGAGGTTTTCGATGGTCATATTTCCAAAAAGAAGCCCAGGACTAGTGATGGTTAAGCGGTCTTTCCAAAGCGATAAAGTGATGGGCTGGAGGGCTTTGTAGGAAGAATAATCGCGGTGGACGAGGGCGTTGAGAATGGCTTCGCGAACGGCGATGAGAGGGTAATCCGGAAGATTTATTCGGCTTCCATCTTCTTTGAAAGCAATGGCTGTGGCCATGTTCCGTTGAATGAAGCCTAAGGCTTGGCGGAGCTGGTCGCTAAGGCGCCCTTCGCAGCGTTCGGTTGCGTCGAAACGTTTGCCCAAAGCGTCATTGATCCCGTAAGAATCGCCACTGGGGATGTTGCACTCAATCACATATTGGGCCGAAGCCATCTGAGGTGCTTTGCCAAAAAGTAAGATATCCGTCAATGTCGGCAAATCTTCACGGCGAAGCCCCCGATTGAGCAAGAGATCCTTTTTGGGGAGATTTTGCAAATTGGGGTTGGCGTTTAAAACGGATTGGAGAAAGAGGTCCTCCGCGGTTTTATCAATGAGGTCTTCGCTGATGAGGTTGGGGAAAGTCCGATATTCCGCCTGGGTTTGAAGTTGGGTGCTACTTAAGGAATAGATCATATAATCACTCATATGAACATCGGCCTCCCCATCCCGAACGAAAGAGCCGCCATGAATCCCAAGCGGCTTGTAATAGCAGGGGCGGAGGATTTTTTCGAGAAGCGGTATTTCCGCTAAAACCAATTTTTTGTCTTGGTAATCGGCCAAATGGATCAGAGGATGGACTCGAGGTTCCATCTCACCGCAGGCGTTCTCGATCGCTTTTTGAATGTGACTGGGATTGTCCACGCCTTCTACGGAATACCCTTCTTTTTCGTTGATCCCAAAGATAATGACACCGCCTCGGGTGTTTGAAAAAGAAGAGAGGGTATCGTAAAAATGCTGTGGCGCCTCCTTTTTTGCCGTTTTATATTCGATATCATCGTTTTCAAAACGGCGGTTTACGGCTCGATCGATAAAAGGAATGATTTGGTCTTCAGTCATGGTAAAATCCTCCTGACATCAATATTATAGTCCTGAAATAGCAAATAACGATAATAAATAGCAAAAATAACTTAAAAATAGCAAATTTAATAGAAAAATAGCAAAAAATATTTCCTTATTGACCTCGACCTTTTTACTATAAACGTGGCTTTTTCTTCGCATTGGGGCTATAAATAAAGATATGAACAAGCCGTCAGTGAGCCGCATTAAGCGGATTTGCTCTCCTTTAGCAAAGTCCCCAAAGAAGTATGTTTCTTTGGATATGCTTTCGCGAATGGTGGGACTTTATAGCGATGTCCTCGCGGATGATCTGGAGTTCTTTGCCCCGCTTATCCGGATGGATTCGACCTTGAACATGAAGGATCTTGTTCCGCAATTACAAGCCTTCATTGCCCAAGAAGAAAGTGTCAAAGCCCAGGAGCCGAAAGTCAAACGGGTGGTGGCGACCCAAAAAGAATTGAACCAATACCCCAATATCTCGTCTTTCGTCTACGCCAAGATGACCTCCGCTGGGGGTTTGGTGGATCCCTCCAACCGATTAAGTGACGAGGATCTTCATGTTTTGAAGAAATTGGTCGACCGCGAAGTCGCCAAACGGAAAAAAGAGACGAAGAAAAAGAAGAAATGAATATCTTGGGACCTCAGGTTAAAACCTGAGGTCTCTTTCTTTTTGAACAAAAAAGATACGATAGCGTGGCTTGTTCTTCCGCATCGGTAAAATAAAACTTAACAAATCATTGGGCTTCCCGCACAAGTTTGAAGGATAAAAGAAAAAAGTGGTCATTATTTATTTTTCGGAAAATGCCCATAATGCCTAAAGAAAACGAAAAATCATGAATAAAAGCGCTTACATTGACTAAAACAAAAGGAATTGAAAGTTCGTTTTGTTTATCTTAATGTTCTTGTATACAAGAGAGCAGGAACTCTCTTTTGGATGTCTCTTACTCGTTTTGTAGAAGTAGGCATCCGCAGGCCACCGAATCTTCTTTGGAAGACATGAGAGTGGCCAGGAGGAATAAAAGATGAATAAGAAAATGATGCTCGGAGTAGCGGGCGGAATCGCTGCGTTTGGAATTCTTGGGATAGCCCTTGGGGGGAATTTTTCCAAACCTTTGGGTGTAAAAGCAACTGATTATACTTTTTCGATTAGCAGTCTTCCTTTGAAGGCAGTCGTTTCGACCACTTCAACTTCAACCGCTTATTATGGGGCCTTTACTAGCTCCGCCTTTCCGGCCACGACAACAGAAACGGATGCTGTCTCCCTTTCTGTTACTTTTGCCAGTGATTGGTCTTTTACTCTGTCATACACAATATCCTCGGTTCAATATCACCTTGAGACAAAAACAACTGACGGAACTTCTCTGAAAGCTATTACAGCAACTACCGCGGACGATAATTATAATCTTTCCTTTCATATGGCTTCTTTGACCAGCAAAAACTCTGTTACTTCGGTTTTTATTTCTCCCGTTTCATCAGGCGCTACTCCCGCTGGTTTGGTGCTGAATGGAACTACCGCGTTTACAACGAAAACGATATCGACAAACAACGTTGGCAGCGGAAAAACGTATCAAGTAGCTTCCTTATATTCAGCAGCGAGTTTTAGCACTTGGATTCTTGATGACACCAATTTTTCGGGTCTAGTTTGCGGAGAAAAAGCCTACAGGGCAAAATGTCTTCATCAACTTGTGAATGTTGATGCTAGCTCGATAACTGCCAATGCAATTGCTCGTTACACCGCTTGGTGTGCTGCTGCTGGAATCGCTGAATAAAAACTAACAAGAGGATTGCCTGATGAATAAACGTATTTTGTTTGTACTCTCTGGCCTTCCTCTTTTTGCTTTGGCCGCTTGCGGACACATCTCTGTTTCAAGTTCCGAGGCATCGCTTTCCAATAGCGAGGCCGCCTCGAGTTCTGCGGCCGTCTCCTCAGATGTCACGGTTTCTTCCGATGCGAATTCGTCATCGAGCAGCGTTGCTTCTTCGACAGAGTCCTCGCAAGGGACTTCCTCGAAGAGTGGTTCTTCCTCGGCGGCAAGTTCTTCTTCGAGCAGTGCGTCTTCCTCGAGCAGTTCTTCTTCAACCTCATCTTCGAGTTCTTCCAGTGTCTCTTCAATCCCGCCGGTGGTGGGAGCGATTCAGATTCTGGAGAGCAGTGGTCTTTTTGAATCTGCTTATTGCACCTGGTCTTCCTTAGATGGGGCAGTAGGCTATAACGTTTATGAACAAAAAGTAGGGGATAGTGCCTGGACGAAGATCGACACGGAATTAATCCGCAAATACCCGTCCTATTGGCGGGCCGATGCGTTAGGCTTACCCGCTGGGCAATACCGAATCAAGGTTACCCCAATCGATAGCACTGGTCTTGTCGATGCTTCTTCTTCGATTACGTCCAATCTCACGGTCAAAGGCTATCACCGCGATGGCTTTGCCTTTAAAGGCGGGACCGCTTCGGGGGCGTATAACGCTGATGGTTCCTTAAAAGATAAAGCCATCGTCCTTTATGTTACGAACGATACGGCTGATACGATTACTTATAGTATCCAAACCTCTTCCAAAGGCACGATGACGAGTGCGACTTCGATTCAATCGATTTTAACGTTACTCAAAAAAGGCACGGAAACCCGTGCCGTTGATGTTCGCTTCATCGGCAATTACTCTCTCCCTAGATAAAGCGAAATTCGGATTCTCTAACGTAAAACGGTAATAGGGTCTTTTACCAATATTCTGTTTCCACTTTATCAAGGCTAAAAGAACGTTAGCTCGCGCGGGGTAGCGGAAACTGAACCAGGAAGTAGCGACGGTCGTAACCGGTTATCTTGTACAGGGCGTCACCTACGTGGGTCTACACCGAGCAATAGAACGACTTCCGGGCTACAACCAGACAGAGCAGTCTTCTTCGTTTAAGACTTCGGCTATAAACGCCTAAAGCTGGCAAAACTACGGTGGGAAACTTGGCCCCTAGGGGGTCGGGCAAATCGTGTTGCCATTAGCAACGGTTGGGGGAAAGCTGCCCACTGCCGGGGTGGAATAATAAACGACCTCGGTTAGGGTGGTGGTTCAGGGGGGGAAACGTCTCCGACCTTCAACAGGCTTAAAGCTCTTTGAACTCCCCAAAAACTAT
>JGI20225J20221_1001306_pt2 | contig 27301 bp, 31 predicted proteins | sample BioMet4_FD_20221 | JGI IMG/M metagenome (IMG submission 20221)
AGAAGAGTCCGGAAAATGATTTTCTGCTTTTAAAAAACAAGCTGACAATGAGGGAATTGGAGGTTGTCAGACTGATTAATTACGGGCTCTCCAACAAAGAAATCTCCATGAAGCTCAATATCAGCGAAAAGACGGTAAAGACACATATATCGAACATATTGAGGAAGCTGAAATTAAAAGACAGGCTAGAAGTAATTCTTTATTGCAAAAATTGTATTAACTGAATTGGATGAAAAAAATGTCTATTTACAGAAAAATGCTGATCTTTACTTCAGTCATCATCATCGTTCCGATGGCAATCATTCTCTTTTTGTCCAATACCATATTGGACAACCAGATCAATCAATCAGCCGAAGAATACCTGAAAGAGGCTTTTGTCATTGCCAATAACCTCCTTTCAAGCCGGATGGAGGAAATGGGCAGGCTGTCCGTCAGCATTACGGAATCCGCGGATTTTAATAGGGAACTGCAAAGCACAGATAAAGAAAGCATATACGGCGTTCTGAACAATACCTGTAAGGTTTATTCCTATATAGATTTTTATGCTCTTTATGATGCGGATAAGAACTTAATCATCGACAAACCCTCCATTCGGAACGCCAATACAAAAAGGCTGGACCAGCTGCTTGCAAAGTCGGAGAAAAGCCGGGATGTTGTGACCTCCGTTGAGTCATTTGACCTTGAAGATTTATTCAGTCAGGGAACTGCCGGTTACCTGAAATTCAGAGTATATGTCAACGATCAGCATGAATATCTGAAAAAGTGCCTTACTGCCGTCAGCGTATATGCCATTCGCAATCGCGAGGGAAACGGAATTTCCGGATATCTTGTTATGGGAGCGATTCTAAACAACAGCCGTTATTTGCCAACGGCCTATTCCGACAGTGTTCCAAATTCCTACCTTGCGCTTTCGACCGAAGGAATTCGGGTCGCCTCCAATATTGCAAGTCCAGAGAGCGAAAACTATATTGGAAGCCCAATGCCCGTCTCTGTCACCACACTGGAGGGAACCAACAATGTGTATTTTGGAAAAAAGAATTTTGGAGGGGAAATCCACATTTATCTGGATAAGATGATTACCAATATTGATGGTGAAGATGTTGGAACGATCGGCGTGGGAATACCCGAACAAAAATTTAAGCTGATTTCCAACACCCAGAAGGGAATCAATCTTTTTGTCCCGCTTTTATTTTTGGTTGTCATCCTGTTTCTGCTTCGGTATGTTGCGGAAAAACTCACGCGCCCGATCATAAAGGCCACCAATCTTGCAAATCAGATTTCACAGGGTGATACCGATGTGGCAATAGGAATCGGCACGCTGGCCGACAGCAAAGACGAGAGCATCATATTGCTGAGATCGCTTAAAAAGATGGCTGATACGCTTAAGAAGAACAAAGCGGATATTCTGGAGTATTTAAAGGACTTGGAAGACGGGCGGGAAGAACAGCACCACCTTTCCCAGCAGCTGATCGCCCTGAACGAAACTCTTGAGAAAAAGGTTGAGATACGGACGCAGGATCTGCGCGAGGCAATTGAAGGGCTTAAAAAATCCGGACAGTATAAATCCCAGTTCCTGGCGAATATGAGCCATGAGCTGCGCACGCCGCTCAGCTCCATCATCAGCTATTCTGAAATTCTGAAGGCCGAGCTTTTTGGCCCGCTGAACGGCAAACAAAAAAAATATACCGACAATATTCTGGAAAGCAGCGAACAGCTTCAGCAATTGATCAACGGCATTCTGGACACCGCAAAAATAGACGCCGGCAAAATGACGCTTGAAATCGGAAACTGTACGCTGTCGGAAGTGATCCGGGAAAGCCTGTCGATCGTCGAAATTTTAGCGTACAAAAAAGATATTGACATCCAGAACAATATGCTTGAGGAAGATATCATCGTTCGAATCGATTTCCGCAAAACCAAACAGGCGCTTTGCAACATTCTGTCGAACGCCATCAAATTTACTCCACAGGGCGGCCAGATCAAAATTACCTCTTCGCAAACCGGAAGTTCCATCCGTATTGTAATCGAGGATAACGGTATCGGTATCAAAAAAGAGGATCAGGAACGTATTTTCAATGAATTTGAGCAGGCCGACAATTCCTATGAGCGTAGATATGAGGGCACCGGCCTGGGTTTGCCTTTGGCAAAGAAATTTGTGGAAATGCAGGGGGGAACGATTTATTTAGTCAGCGAGATTGATAAAGGTACGAAAGTTGCAATTACCCTGCCGATCAATATCAATCACGGCGATTTCAAATAACAAACCGAAAAAACAAACTTCAATCCATTTTCAAAATTGCTATAGAAAAAATCGGAGGCTTGATATTATTGGAATGTATAACGCAAAGTACTTCGTTTGTTTTTACAAGATTTAGGGGTGACCGGTGTGGATAATGTTCTTATAGTGGATGATAATAAACTTGCCATTGAGATCATAGACGACTTGTTAACGACGTGGGGTTATCGTACGAAAGTGTGCAGCAACAGTTTGGAAGTCTTTAACTGTGTGCTGGATTTTAAACCCGACGTCATTTTACTGGACGTCATGCTTCCGGGAATGAACGGTTTTGCCATCTGTAACAAATTGAAAACCTTTCAGGAAACGCAGAAGATACCGATTATTATCCTGACCGCCCTGAATGATATGGAGAATCGGATTCATGCCTTCAATATGGGGGCGGATGCCTTTTTATCAAAGCCTATCAAATACGAGGAATTGAAAAACCGGGTGGAATGGGCGGTACGGTATAAAAAGTCGCTCGAGGTGATGGAACCTGAGGATGCGGTCGTAAAAACCCTTCTCAATATCCTGCAGGCCATGAATTACCAAACGTATCTCCATTCTGTCCGCCTGAGCCATTACTGTGAAAGCGTGGGCAGAATTTTATATGTAATTGATGAAGACATGAATCAGTTGGTCGTGGGAGGCTTTCTGCACGATATCGGGAAAATTGTTACCGATGACCCGCAAGGGCATATCGACGCAGGCTTAAAAATAATATCCGGTCTAAATATGCACACGTGGCTGGATCGATATGTCCGGAGCCATCATGAAAAGCTGAATGGGGAAGGCTATCCGGATAGATTGATCTCTATAGAGATGCCGCTCAATTTAAGGATTTTGGTGACAGTCAACCGCTTTATGGAGCTTGCGGAAGAATGTGGTGATGACAACGAGGCGTTCTCAACATTGAAAGAGGAGTGCAAAAAGGGATATTGGAGTACGGAAGTGCTCGATGCATTAAAACAGGTAATCAGAGACGCCGATTTTAAAAAACGGATTGTTTCTATGTAGCAGGGCCGAATCGGGTCTGAGATGAAAAAAGACAGCGAAAGAGCATTCCCTTTCCGGGGAATGCTCTTTCGCTGTCTTACGACCGGCTGTCGGACTTAATGACCAAACAGCGAACTCCTATACGACCTTAATCTTATTATTGATACAACTGTAAGTACAAATTACAACTACAGTCCAGTTCTTTTTAGTGTGAATCAGTTATACACTTTTTAAGACGGGCTTGGAAGAAATTTGCGATAGCGGACACAGCGGAATGGGGAGCAGAAGAACATGAGAAAAAAGATTGAAAAGTGTAAAAGCAGTAATATTGAATATGATGAATAATGAAATGATTATAAACATAGCAGTCGGTGTCATGGCCGGGCTTCTCTTCGGAAGCCTTGCGGCCTTTCTGAATTACTGTATCAGCAAACATTATATAGAAAAAAACAGAAACTCCGGCGGGGGGGACGGAATGCTTTCCGTCATGGGCGTCAACTTTGTCAGGATGCTGGTCAACGCTATTGCCCTTGCGGCTGTGTTTCTTCTGCGCAATATACTGCCGTGGCCCTTTACGGCAGTTGTGATCGGCACGGCTTTGGGCCTTTCCGCCGTATCTGCGCTGTTGATCCTGTATCTTTCAAGGAGCAATAAACAGAGCTGATTTGTTTTTGAACGGAGGTGATAAGAAGTTTGGAAGATGAATCAAACGTCTTGTTCTCAATTCTTGGCGTTGGGGTTACAAAACCCGTGGTGATGACGTGGGTAATCATGCTGGTGCTGGTGCTGCTTTCCATCCTTGCGACAAGGAACCTGAAAGATGTGCCGGGGCCGCTGCAGAATCTGGCTGAGATTGCGGTTGAAAAGCTGGAAAACTTTTTTGCGGATATTATGGGATATCAGCATATGCGCAGATATTTTCCCATATTTGCCACCTTATTCCTGTTTATTGTCGCATCGAACTATTCGGGGCTGATACCGGGCGCAGGGCACCTGTTTCCCGTACCCACGGCCAGCCTGTCCGTAACAGCCGGTCTCGCGGCAGTCGCTTTTTTCGCTACCCATTCTATAGGAATCAGACGCCAGGGGTTCGGCGGGTACATGAAGTCGTTTCTGAAACCGTTTGCTTTTCTGCTGCCGCTGACCATCATTGAGCAGGCCGTCCGGCCTTTCTCGCTGGCCCTGCGGCTTTACGGAAACCTTTTCGGCGAAGAACGGGTAACGGGGCAGCTGACAACCATGTTTCCCATTTTGCTGCCGCTGGTAATGCAGGTTCTGAGCGTGCTGTTCTGCCTTATTCAGACAATGGTGTTTACCATGCTGCTTGCAATTTTTGTGAATGAAGCAACCGGTGAAGAAGAGCAATAAGAAAACAAAAAACACGACATTTAGGAGGGAAAAATATGAATTCAGGCATGATTGCACTTGCTGCAGCACTGGCAATCTCACTGAGCACACTGGCTCCGGGAATCGGACAGGGAATGGTGGCATCCAAAGCGCTGGAGGCCATGGCCCGTCAGCCGGAGATGGCCGGCACCCTGCGGACCAACATGATTCTGGCAATGGCTCTTATGGAAGCGCTTGCCATTTATGGACTGCTGATCGCATTTATTCTGATTGCAAAAATATGATTGCGCGATAAATAAAGAGGAAAGAGGATACATGTTTTGAAGATCGATCTATCAGAGATGATATGGACCATCATCAATTTTCTTCTGCTGATGTTTCTGCTGAAGATTTTTCTGTACAAGCCTCTTCTGAAATTTATGGACGCACAGAAATCCCGTATTGAAGAAGGACTTGCCAAGGGGGAAAAAGCCCTTCAGGCAAGGGAGGAGAATGCAAAACAACTGGAAGAAAACCTGCAGAAGAGCAACAGCGAGGCCAGACGGATTTTGAGCGAGGCCAGGGCCGCCGACGAGCGGACAAAAGCCGGGATCCTTAACAGGGCAAACGAAAGCGCGGCTTCCATCCGCAGCCTCGCCAGCGAACGCATAGCCGGGGAGGAGAAAGCCGCGGCGGAGAATGTGGAAAAGAGTTTACCGGAGCTTGTATCCTTGNTTACCTTCCGGCTCCTCGGAAAGGCAGGGCATGCCGGGTAATAGGATGGAACTGATATGGCAGCGTGATTTCAGAAAAAAGGAAATTGCCGCTGCGAGCGTCCATAACAGGGAAGGGAGGGATGAGGCCGGATGACCGGACTGCAATTTTTCTATGCCGTTATTAACTTCCTGATTTTGTTTGCCGCGCTGTATTTCTTTGCCGGAAAGAATGTCAAGAAGGCAGTTCACGGACACAGGGAAAGAATCGAAGCGGATCTTAAACGCGCCGATGAAGGCAGAAAACAGGCGGAGGCCCTGACGTCCGACATTGAAAACGCAACGATTTCCAACAAAGAACAGCAGAAGGGAATCGTCGGGCGCGCCAAAGCCCTGGCAGAATTAAACAGTAAGACGGCGGCGGAGCTAAGCGAACGGGAAGCGGAAGTCATTATTGAAAACGCCTCTGAGCATGAACAGCTGCTGCGTCAGCAAATGGAAGAAAAAGTCGGTGCCGAAGCAATTAAAAAAGTAGCGGCGCTGGCGCAAAACGCATTGAAACAGGATTTGTACGCTTCATCAAGACAGGTCCTTACAGATGTGTTTATAGAAAAAATTAAGGATTTGGTGGCAGCGATGCCGAGTGATATTTTGAATATGAACGAATTAAAGAAGTTAAATATTACCATATCCAGCTCCGAACCTTTGTCCGAGGAGGAAATGAAGCGGTTGACGCAGATACTGTGCGAGACATTCATTTCCTGCCGCAATGAAGTTGACGACCGCGTAATAGGGGGCGTCCGGATGAAGGTGGGCGATACCGTATATGACGGCACGCTTGCCAATTCACTCGATAAGCTCAGCCGCGATGTGGAAAAGAGTACCCGCAGGACGGACAGGGAAATGCAGGGCATCGTCGAAGGCATCAGGGAAAAGCTGAAGGCGGCCGACAGCAGCATCGACGTGTTCCAGACCGGGACGGTTGTGAGCGTCGCAGACGGCATCTGCCGTATATCCGGGCTTGCCGACGTCATGGCGGGAGAGATGCTGGAGTTCGACAACGGCCTGCGCGGTATGGCTCAGGACCTTGACAGGGACAATGTGGGCGTCATTTTGCTTGGAAACTACGCAAGGCTGCAGGAAGGGGATCAGGTGCGCCGCACAGGCAGAATCATCGACGTCCCCGTCGGCGAGGACATGATTGGCCGCGTGGTCAACGCCCTCGGCGTTCCGATTGACGACGGGGGTCCCGTCCGTGCGGCTGAAAGAAGGGCGATTGAGAGCCCCGCGCCCAGCGTCCTTTCCAGACAGCCCGTGTCCGTACCGCTGCAGACGGGCATCAAGGCCATTGACGCGCTGGTGCCCATCGGGCGCGGACAGCGCGAGCTCATCATAGGGGATCGGCAAACCGGCAAGACGGCCGTCGCGCTGGATACGATCATCAACCAGAAGGGCAAAAATGTCATCTGTATCTACGTTGCGATCGGTCAGAAGGAATCCACCGTGGCNNGNGTGGTGGAGAAGCTGCGGGAGCACGGCGCCATGGACTACTCCATCGTGGTCTCCGCCAACGCCTCCGAGCCCGCCCCAATGCTGTACATCGCGCCCTATGCCGGCGCGGCCATGGGCGAGTACTTCATGTATAACGGCAGAGACGTTCTTGTTGTGTATGATGACCTAAGCAAGCAGGCTGTGGCATACCGTGAGATTTCCCTGCTTCTGCAGAGGCCGCCAGGACGCGAAGCGTACCCCGGAGACGTCTTTTATCTGCACTCCCGTCTGCTGGAGCGCGCAGCCAGACTGAGCAAAGAAGCCGGCGGCGGAAGTATGACGGCGCTGCCGATCATTGAGACGCAGGCGGGCGATATCTCCGCGTACATTCCTACCAACGTCATTTCCATCACCGACGGTCAGATCTTTCTGGAGACGGATCTTTTTCATTCCGGAATCCGCCCCGCCATCAACGTCGGGCTGTCGGTATCCCGTGTAGGCGGCGCGGCACAGGTTGGCGCAATGAAACAGGTTGCGGGCCGGCTGAGAATGGATCTGGCCCAGTACAGGGAGCTGGCTGCATTTACCCAGTTTGGCTCCGACCTTGACAAAGCTACCCGCGGGACTCTGGAGCGCGGCGCGCGTATGACCGAGATTCTGAAGCAGGATCAGTTCGCCCCCATGTCCGTGGCGGATCAGGTCATTCAGATATTTGCGGCAAACGAAGGCTTTACCGATGATATCGACGTAAAGGACGTTGCGCGCTTTGAATCGGAGCTAGTGGATCATGTCTATTGCGCATGTCCGGCGCTGTATGAGGAAGTCATGGCGGGAAAGAAGCTGTCCGCCGGTACGCTCAGCGAACTCCGTGAGGCTGTCCGTACTTTCAGGCAGGCGTTCTGACCGGCACATTGTAAATACCGGTCAGGCATTATGCTCTCTTATTCTTTGAAAGGAGGGACGGCTTATGGCGGCCATGCGTGAAATACGCGCCCGTATCAAAAATGTAAAAAGCACTCAGAAAATAACAAAGGCCATGAAAATGGTGTCGGTATCCAAGCTGAGAAGGGTGCAGTCGGCAATGGAAGCCCTGCGTCCCTTCACCCGGAAGAGCCGGGAAATCCTGTCCGTACTGCTCAGCGGCGATAATACTTATTCAAACGCATTGATTCAGCCCAGAAGCGAGGTAAAAAAGGTCTGCTATGTGCTGTTTGTGAGCAACCGCGGGCTGTGCGGGGCATATAACAGCAATCTTCTCCGCCACATGGTGAATCTGACGGCAGAGGAGAAGCGTGCGTATTCAGTGGTTGTATGCGGCCGCTGGGGAAAGGATGTCATCCGCAACATCGGGCTTCCGGTTGAACGCGTTTTTGACGACATAGGCGATACGCCGGGCGCAGAGCAGGGAATCAGGCTTGCCGAATATCTCAAAAGCATGTACTTGAGCGGCGAAGCGGATGAGATCATACTGGTTTACCAAGAATTTGTCAACGCCCTGAATCAGACGCCCCGCAGTGTTCAGCTGCTGCCGGCAAAGCCGGAGGAGGCTGAGAGTACGAAGACAAACGAGGCATATCTCTTTGAACCCGACCGCAGGACGATTCTTGAGAATGTGCTGCAGCTGCATATCAACAGCGCGGTTTATTCGGCCCTGCTTGAAGCAAAGGCGGGGGAGCATGCGTCCAGGATGAGGGCGATGACCTCCGCGTCGGACAATACGCAGGAGCTGATTGCGGAACTGGGGCTGAAGCTCAACCGTGCGCGTCAGGCAGCCATCACCACTGAAATCTCCGAAATTGTCGGCGGCGCGTCCGCGTTGAAACAGAAAAAGTGATCAAACAGAAAATGTACCTTTGATTTGAGGAGTTCACTATGAAAAATGGCATCGTCAGAAGGGTCATCGGGCCTGTGGTTGACGTACAGTTTCCTTCCGGCAATCTGCCGGAGATCTATAATGCAATAGAAATCCAGCTGGAGGACAGAAAGGTTGTCATGGAGGCTGTTCAGCACATCGGAAACAACAGCGCCCGCTGTCTCTCGCTGTTTTCAACAGACGGCATCTCCAGAGGACTTACCGCGGCCGATACAGGGATCCCCATCTCCATGCCTGTCGGCGAAGCCACTTTGGGCCGTATGTTTAACGTCGTCGGAGAACCGATTGACGGCAAGGGGCCTGTTGAAGACGCAGAGCGCGTTCCCATACACCGGCAGGCGCCTGAGTTCACGGAGCTGGCCCCGTCCACCGAGATACTGGAAACCGGCATCAAGGTGGTCGACCTGCTTGCCCCCTACTCCAAGGGCGGTAAGATTGGCCTGTTCGGCGGCGCGGGGGTCGGCAAGACCGTACTGATTATGGAGCTTATCCGCAATATCGCATACGAGCACGGAGGATATTCCGTATTCGCGGGTGTCGGCGAGCGTTCCCGCGAGGGCAATGACCTTTGGAACGAAATGAATGAGTCGGGCGTTATCAATAAGACCGCGCTGGTGTTCGGGCAGATGAACGAGCCGCCGGGAGCCCGTCTGCGCGTGCCGCTGTCCGGTCTGACGATCGCGGAGAACTTCCGTGACGTCAGTGGCAAGGATGTGCTGCTGTTCATAGACAACATATTCCGATACACCCAGGCAGGCTCCGAGGTTTCCGCACTGCTGGGTCGCATGCCTTCCGCAGTCGGTTACCAGCCCACTCTGGCAACGGAAATGGGCGCTCTGCAGGAGCGCATCACCTCCACCAAAAACGGTTCCGTCACCTCCGTTCAGGCCATCTATGTGCCCGCGGACGATCTGACCGATCCCGCGCCCGCGACTGCGTTCGCTCATCTGGACGCAACGACCGTCCTGTCCAGAAGCATCGCAGAGCTCGGTATTTACCCCGCGGTTGATCCTTTGGAATCCACCTCCCGTATTCTTGAGCCCGGCATCCTGAGCAAAAGCCATTATGAAACCGCAAGGGCGGTTCAGGGCGTTCTGCAGAAGTACAAGGAGCTTCAGGATATCATCGCGGTTCTCGGAATGGACGAGCTTGGAATCGAGGACAAGGCGGTTGTCAGCAGAGCCAGACGAATTCAGAGATTTCTTTCCCAGCCGTTCCATGTCGCGGAGAATTTTACCGGGATTGAGGGTCGCTATGTTCCCATGGAAGAGACCATTAAGGGCTTTCAGGCGATTTTGGGCGGGGAGTGCGACGACCTTCCGGAACAGGCGTTCCTGCTGTGCGGAAGCATTGACGAGGTCCTTAAAAAACGCGACCGGCTCTAAGGAGGGCTGCATATGGAAGACAGGATACATCTTTGTGTGATGACCTCCGGCGGCGTCAAATACGAAAAAATGGCGCGCTATGTCGGCTTGCCGCTGGAAAACGGGGATGCCGGTATTCTGGCCGACCATGCTCCGCTGCTTGCCGCTGTCAGGGACGGTCCGGTGAAGTGCGAGTTCGGGAATATGACAGAGTATGTCTGTGTTGGGAACGGAGTGGCGGACGTGCGTGAGAACAGCGTCACACTGCTTGTTCGCACTGCCGAGGCGGCGCAGGATATTGACCTTACCCGCGCAGAAGCCTCCGAGCAAAGGGCCCGGGAGCGCATTGCGCACAAGGATGGGACCACCGACACGGTCCGCGCCGAGGCAAGCCTGCACAGGGCTTTGGCAAGAGAAAAGATTTATCATTTATATCATGGCGATTGAATAGTATCATGCCCCTGAAGGATGCCATGCTCCACTCTCTTTCCGGGCAGGCGCGCAGCCCCATGCGGCTGAAATGCACTCAAAGCAAAAACTGCCAGAAGACGTTTACCCGCCATGTTTGGGCGGATTACATGGAGACCGCCGAAGCAATCCGTCACACACAGTGGGGCAAAGAGACATACAAAAAAACGAGCGGAAACCATTGAACGTGTTTTCGCCGATGCAAAAGAAAAACATGGGTTGAGATATACCACACTGCGAGGCAAAGCCAAAGGTTACAATGCAGGCTTTGCTTACTTTCGCCTGCATGAATTTAAAAAAGCTGGCGATATGGAAATCAAGAGACCCGAGGTTCCGGTCAAAGTCCGGCTTTTTATCTGCTTTAGCAGGTTCTCCAAACGTCTTGCCGTTTGGAGAGCGAAAATCCACCCGCTACGCGGGTGAGATTAGAAGCTTAAGCAAAAGCATCGCCTTTCTGATATAATGACGAGTGTTCAAGCCGTCAAAAAACAAAAAAAAGGTGATGCTCTATGGCAAACAGTTTAGCACATACAAAATGGGTGTGCAAGTATCATATTGTTTTCGCACCGAAATATCGGAGGAAGGTTATCTATAACCAGTTGCGTGTGGATATCCAGAAAGATATAAGAGATTTATGCAAATGGAAGGGGGTAGAAATTATAGAGGGACATATGATGCCAGATCATGTACATCTTTTGCTGTCAATACCACCAAAGTACAACGTCTCAAGTTTTATGGGATATCTCAAAGAGAAAACAGCTACCATGATTTTTGACAAACATGCGAATCTCAAATACAAATTTGGAAATAAACATTTCTGGTCAACAGGATATTATGTGAGTACAGTAGGGCTTAATGAGGCAACAATTGCAAAGTATATCAGAGATCAGGAAAAGCAAGATCAGATTGAAGATAAATTAACCACAAAAGAATATCAAGACCCTTTCAAGGGTTAGCCAGTAATCAATCCACTACGGCTTGAACAAAGTGAAAGCCAGCGTCTTTTAGGCGCTGGCAATCCTATGCCCTTTTAGGGCTCGTGCAAGCCACCCGTTTTACGGGTGGTACTGACTGATAAATAAAATTTGCTGATGAGACACAATGATTTTCCTTAAAATAAATGGGATAAAAAGAAGACTGCAAAATATCACCAAGGCAGCAGGAAAAACTAACAGATTACCTACAAGCAGATATTTGTTTGATGTTTATTGGGGTGAAAAGTGGCTATAAATCGCTTTAAGTCGCCATAATAAAAGCCTCAAAAACCCGCAATAACCCGAGATTACTATAGATTATAACAAAACGCTATATGAGAAAATATTTCCTCATAACCCGAAGGTCGTAGGTTCAAATCCTGCTGGCGCAGGCATAAAGAAAAGTCCATATAAACAAAATGTTCCCTGCAAACTTTTATGGCTTGCAGGGAGCATTTTGTTCTTATCAATGCCTTTTCGCATGAAGGTTTAGGAGCAGCACCAGCAATCCATTTACGAAATAAACGTGTTCGGATTTCGCGCGGTTATCTCCAACATGGTAAAAAATAGCAATATTTCCACAATAAGGGAATATTGCTATTTTTATGTAATGTTTAACTCTGTAATTTGCATCGGCAACTTTTACAGCGATCTATGCGAGCAAATCACAGACGCCTTATACCACGAAAAATACCACTTGATACCTAACCCATTGCAATGTCTTGTTCCTCAAGTTATACTTTGCTTAAGGGAGGGAGGAAGGCAGATTGAAGATTACGATTGTTGAGAATCAGGATACAGAGTTGATTATCCATTGCTCTAGCCGTTCCCAACCGGAAATTCAGAAGTTGTTGGAGACGCTGGATGAACTCGATCGGCGCATCCCGATTCAGCAACCCGGGAATCTGACAATGCTTTGCCCAGAGGATGTGTTGTATGGAGAATTTGTGAATCGTATGGTGTTTATCTATACAGCAAAGGACGTTTATCCAACCGGACTTACGTTGTCACAGCTTGAAGAAAGCCACAGGAGATTTTTCCGATGTTCCAAAAGCGGTGTGGTCAATGTCGAACAAATTTCTCATCTGAAAAGCGAACTGAACGGGCGGATACTGGCGACCTTATCCAACGGAGAGCAGATTCTGATTTCCAGACATTACGCAAGTGGCTTGAGACGATTATTAAAACAATTATGAGGTGGTATTATGAAAGGCTTTAAGCTATTATATCTATGGGTAATGAATACGAAGTTGTTTATGGGGCTTTATTTTGTTGCAATTATATTTCTGACCTGCATTCTGATGCTTTGTTTCGGTAGAAACTCCATCGGATTTTTTCCGATCTTAGAGATGCTTCTTGTTGCCATATTTGCAGCGGTTACACAGGTTTGCATCCTGCCCGACAGTATCAGCTTTTTGCGGGGAATTTTTTTTCTGCGTTCGGTAGCCTGGCTAATCCTTGTTGGCGTGATGACGGGATGTGTCGCTCAATTTGGCAACTGGTTTGCCGATCTGCCTGGATGGTGTCCGTGGGTATTGTCCCTTTTCATGGTTGCGGGTTGTATTGCCATGTTGGTGGGGTTTCGCTTTGAGCAAGAGAGTGATACGATCCGCCTGAACAGCGATTTGAAGGCTTATCAGAAGGATGACAAATAACTCTGCTAGATTTGGAATTAATTTCCTTCCATATTATATCCTTCACAAGAACTAAATTCAATCATAAATGTCGAAAACAAGAGATGAAAAGCGGAAGCAGATCCGCTTTTCAAGAAACAAGGGACCTGGACAGATTCGATGATTGAATCTGTCCAGGTCCCTGTTCATACCTATTAGTTAAAGTGTATCATTTTTTTACAAAGTCCAGATAGTGTGCTCATTACGCGAAAAGTTCACTGCATACATTCTTTCGGATTTTCCAAACATTATCTCCAAAATTGCTTACTACAGTAATTAATGTTTCTTTTTGAGACTTATACATTGATATAAAACTGACGCCTGGATCACAACCTTGGAAATAAGGCGTGTAGCTATTGTCCTTTTCTTTTTTAAGCCAAACACCATAACCATAATCTCCATCTTTATCGTTGCCGCTTTGCCTGCTTAACATTTTATTGACCATATCAGCAGACAACAATTGGTGTTGTAACAGAGCTTCCCAAAAACGTTCAATATCACAAACCGTAGTAAAGGCGCCACCCGCACCAGTTCCCTTTACATCGACACTGAAAATGTTTGTATAATACTCATCGCGCTTACGATCAAATATATATGAATTTGCGCATTTTGCAGGAAGTCGATCCAATTCATAATATCCTGTACTATTCATGCCACAAGCAGAAAAAATACTCTCTTTTAAGAATAAATCAAAAGGCATCTGCATTATTTTTTCAATGATTAACCCCAAAACCACATATCCGGTATTGTTATATTGAAAACGCTCTCCTTTTTGATACATCATAGGTTTATCCAAAAACAAAGGCAGCAAATCAGAAGATGTGCGGATTTTATAGTTGGGATAATCCGTCCAAAGCGCATCATAATCTTCCATAACACTTTCATCGAAATAGTCGGGAATTCCAGACGTGTGTGTCAACAGTGCTTCTATTGTAATATCAGGATCAATTGCATGCAGATTGAAATCAAGTAGATGACCGATTGTATCATTAAAATGCAATTTCCCGTTTTCAATCAGTTGCAGTATTGCAACTGCTACAAAGACTTTGCCTGCTGAAGCCGTTGCAAATTTTGTTTCTACTGTGTTTGGAATTTCATCGGCCAAATTGGCATATCCATAAGCCTGTTGAAATAGACACCTGCCACTTTTTTTTATAGAAATACAGCCACGAAAATCTTTATCTATAAATTTATCAAATTCCATATATACCCTTCTTGTTATAGAAACAATCTGAATTTGTTCCGGATGTCCATTATTTTCAAATATGCAAAATTTATTACCATAACGAAAAACCTACGGCTAGGGGGCAGAGAGATCCGTTAGTAGGCTCGTATAATCGGTTCCTTCCAGAACAAAAATCAGCTTTAATCTGGTTTGTGCAAGGCTATGCCATGTTGCGGGCATCCAATGGGGTAACAAAAAATACAAAAACATGAAGCATCTCAAAGCAATCTTAAACAACACAGTTATTTACGAATAACTTCTTTTCCGCATAACCTGCAAACTATTTTGCGCATAACTCTTGACACTCCCAAGTATAGACCTATAATCACTCACACTGCAAGCGATTTTTTACTTCCATAATAGATAAAGCTGCTGCGAAATGATGACAACAGCTCGTAATGGCCCGTATCAAAATTAAAATGAAATTTTTATCCAAAGATATTGTAACCCCCAATTAAAGCATAGACAATACTGATAATTAAAAGGACGAAGGACCAGTTAATCATCCGGAACCGCGAGGATGCAGTATTCATTTCACGAGGGTGATGCCCTTCACGGAGGTCTTGACATTCCCATTGCATTTAGCGGTAAAAGCACCGTCGTATGTCGTAACCGTTCGGGTTGGATATACGAATTTCGGGCAAAAGTGTTGACGGATTCAGACAGACAAAAAGGTGGTTCAGCCGTTCCCAAAATGGGAACAACTGAACCACCTTTCACAGCCTATTGACACCTTCACGCCGCATGAAGATTACTACTTTGGGAAAGTTAAGGAACCGTTTTACCTTTCAGCGGGTGGAAAAGCGAAGCACACGGCGGCGTGGAGGTGTAACACTTCCTGTTGTCCATGCCTACGATCGCCTTTTGTTCGCCCTTATGTCTAAGAAAAGTGCCGAAGGCTTTACCTACAAGTTCCACTTCGCCGTCCGTCAAATTCTCCGGATAGACGACGCGGATGTCGTATTCTTTGAATATTACGTCCTTAATCTCCAAAATCATCGTACTATTGTAATGTCAACGCCTGTAATAATTGCCGTGTATCTCACATGAAGCCATCGAGATGCCAACTTTTACATATTAGATGCAGAGGCCGTATCCTCGTTTCGCAGCGCAAGCGAAGATATGATCCATGACACAAGACTTTCAGCGCCTTCGTTTCTGTTGCAGCCCTTCGGCGTTATGCCGTCCATGCATCCGCCGGTGTCCCTGTCTATCAGTGATTCACCGGAGATATTCTTTCCCGTGAACCAGAGAAGGCAGTCGCGCGCCTTGTCGGCGTAAGACTGTTTCCCTGTCATCTCGTATGCTTTAAGGCAGGCGAGAAGCGTGCCGCACGCCTCGACGGGCTGCTGATCGAATTCCGCAGCTGATTTTCCTTTTTCGAGCCAGCCGTTGCAGCCGATGGGACAGAACATATCGTCTTTAAAAGTGCTTTTTAGCAAGAAATCAAGACTGCCGACCCCAATTTCAAGATACCGTTTTTCCTGAGACGCTTCATAAGCGACAAACATAGCGCCCGGCAGGACGGCGTTGCAATAGGTGATGTTCTGCTCAAACCAGCACCAGTCAGGATCTGCGCTCTGCTCGTATGCGGCGGCGATTCCCGCCGCCATATTTTTCAGTTCACCGCGCGCCGCTTTGTTCCTCCATAATCCGAGGCCGATTGACGCATATGCTTTTGACCTTGGGAAGGCAAGACTTTGACAGCCAGGCAATGTCTTTTTAAGCAGATATTCCGCGGCGCTGCGTATACTTTCCGGAAGGGCAGGGCGCGACGCCGTGAAGCCGAGGCCAAAGACGCAGCGCCCAAAGCAGTCCTGAGAGCCTTTCTTTTCGGCAAAGCAGCGGTCATAATCCATAAAGTTCCGGAACCATCCGTCGCTTTCGGCATAGAAAAGAAAGCTCAAATACCGGAAAGCAAGGTCCAGATATTTTTTACTTCCCGACGCTTCATAAAGTATTACGGCCATAATCAGGGCCCGCGCGTTGTCGTCGGAAGTATATCCTTCCGAAGGGTCTGGAACGCCGTATTTTGCATGCTGAAACATGCCCGTACAATCCGTCATCCGGAATATATGCGTGTCGTCCGGCAGCACTTCCGCACAGCTATCCATTGACATCGCCGGCTTTGCCCGCGGCCTTTGAAAATACCTTTTCATAGCTGTCGGCGACGCTTTCCCACGTCATGGTTTTCCCGAGTTCGTATGTCTTCTTTTCCATTTCCGCCTTTTTGTCCGGATGCTCGATCAGATAATCAATACAGCCGGCGAGCGACCCCGCGTCCCTGAATTCCGCCAGCATGCCGTGGCCGTCCGCCAGCATTTCCTTTGCGTAAAGGTAAGGCGTGGAAACGATCGCCCTGCCGTACCCTGCGGCATAGGCGAGGGTGCCGCTGACCGCCTGATCCTTTCCAAGATAAGGCGTCATATATATGTCGGAGAGCTTTATGTACCGGACGAGCTCTTCCTTTTCAAGATACCTGTTGATAAATCGGACATTTCGCCGCAGCCTGCAGTCGTCCACGATTTTTTCAAGGCTTCCGCGGTAGGCCTCCCCAAACTGCCTTTTGACGACGGGGTGCGTCTGGCCTATAATCAAATATAATATGTCCGGATGCTTTTTCACTGCTTCGGCGACGGCCCTTATACCGTATTCAAGACCTTTGCCGGGGCTTATAAGTCCAAATGTACTGATTACGGTGCGGTTTTCAAGTTGAGCCTGCTTTTTCAGTTCTTCTCTTGACGGAAGATCGAATACAGGCACGCCGTGGTGGATCACGTTTATTTTCACGGGGTCCGCCCCATAGACGTCACACAGTATTTTGCGGGAATTTGAAGCCATTGTGACGATTTCGGAGCTTTCCCGGCAAAGCTCCTGCAAAATCGATTTCTGTTTTTCGTCTGGATTCGGCAGCACAGTGTGCAGCGTTGTGACGATCGGCTTTTTCATACGGCTTGTCAGATCAAGAAGATATTTTCCCCAGTCGCCGCCGTAGATACCGTATTCATGTTCGACGGCCAGGACCTGAATGTCGGAACGGTTGATCCAGCCGGCTATATCCGCATAGGATTTACAGTCCTGCTGCGGCAGTTCATAGATGACGTCCTTGCCGTATCTATAGGTATTGTCATTTATGGCAATGACGCCGGATTTTATGGAGCCGGTTTTTTTCAGCGCCGTGACAAGATCCTGCGTAAAAGTCGCGATTCCGCATTCGCGCGGAGGGTATGTGCTTAAAAAAGCAATATTCAAATACTGTTTCATTGCGCTTTAAAAAACTCCTTTATTTTATCAGATTGCCAGTGGGTTTATGTTTTTTGTAGAATCGGGCGTAAATATCTCATGGCGGTACTCAGATATGTTTTCTATGCGGCAGCTGTCGGTGACAATGCACCCCGTTAATTTTGAGCCGTCTGTGAGGTTGACATTGTTCCAGAGGACACTTCTTGAGACCCTGCACCCGCTGCCGATGACGCCGTTGTCTCCGATTACAACGCCGGGGCCTACGACGGCGCCTTCTTCTATCCTGACGCCTTTCCCAAGATACACCGGGCCGCGCAGTATGGCCGAACCGCTTATACGCGCGTTGAATCTGCTGTAAACTGAGCGCTGCCTGAAATTGATTTCCGGAAGCTGGAGCTTTCCCGTAAATCCGTCGTGATGCACCTTGATATATTTTTCCGGGGTACCAATGTCCATCCAGTAGTTGCAGCCTTTATAGACCGCGATTTTCCGCCCGCTTTCAAGGAGCCCCGGGAAAACCTCGCGCTCCACCGAAACCGCCCTGCCTGAAGGAATCTTAGCGAGAACGCCCGGCTCAAATATGTAAACGCCTGCATTGATAAAATGCGAAATGATTTTTTGGGGTTTCTCACGGAAAGAGAGCGCATAGCCGTCCTTATCGAATTCGATTACGCCATAGGCTGACGGATCGTTCACTCGTGTGACCGCAATGGTGACGTCCGCCTTTTTCCGCCTGTGGAACCGCAGCATTTCGGTGAAATTTATATTGCTCAGTATATCGGCGTTGAGCACGAAGAAAGAGTCGTCAAAATATTTTGCGGAGTTTTTTATGGCCCCGCCGGTTCCCAACGGAAAATCCTCGTCGACATAGTGAATTGTCAGACCGAGCTGCGAGCCGTCCCCAAAGTATGATTTGATAACGTCAGATTTGTAACAGGTGCTCAGTACGATTTCATCTATGCCGTGCTGCTTGAGCACATACAGGGTCCTTGTCAGCAGAGGCTTACCCATAATGGGAACCATCGGTTTAGGCCGCCTGTCCGTCAGAGGTCTCAGCCTCGTGCCCTTTCCGCCTACCAGTAATAAAGCTTTCATGTTAAGCCCCTCCTTTATTTTTTAGTTTTGATTATTTTTCTGGTTCTGGACAGCTTTTTATATAATCGAGCGTTTCTTTAAGCGATGCGACAGCGAGCGCTATGCTTGTGTCCGCCGCTCCGTAATACATTTTAATTCTGTCGTTTTCCGCATCCAACACCCAGCCGCATGGGAATACGACGTCCCTGACGTCTCCCTCCTTTTCGTAAATTTCCTGCGGGCCGAAGACCCATTCGTCGCTTCGCCTAAGGACCTTCAGGGGATTGTCGAGATCGAGCAGGACGAGACCGAGCCGGTATATCGCTCCGGAAGCCGTCTGCTTTACCCCGTGGTACAGGATAAGCCAGCCGTCGGGAGTCTCGAGCGGCTGAGCGCAAAGGCCCACCTTGTAGCCGTCCCACCAGCTCCCTCCGCGGGCGTTAATTAGGATTTTATGTTCGCCCCAGTATCTGAGATTGTCGGAGCTGGAGATCCAGATATTCGCCCCATGATCGATTGGCCTGTGGATAAGCATCCACTTGCCGTCGAACCTTCGGGGGAAGATAGCTGCGTCCTTGTCCTCCGGCGGAAGGATGGGACCTAGCCGTTCAAATTCGGTGAAATCTTCGGTCAGGGCCATGCTTACCACAGGCCCGGCATCGGAATACGCAGTAAAAACGATCGCATATTTTTTCAGCTCGTCAATATAACTTATTCTTGGGTCTTCGATGCCCCAGGCTTCTTCCGGGTGATCGGGGTCCGGTTCCATCGTTGGGGATTTGTCTATTATCCAGTTGCTNACGCCGTCCTCACTGACGGCTTTCGTAAGGTGGGAAAATCCTCTGCGATCCTCGACACGCGCCAGTAGCAGGACTTTGCCGTCGAACGACGCAGCCGCCGGATTGAATACCGTGTTGACCGGATAAGGCCAGTCCTTTGCCATCAGGATGGGGTTGTAAGGGTAACGTCGGAATATATCCTTATATGTATTGTCACCAGTTTTAAGTTTTGTTTCAAAACGCACCATGATTCATCAATTCCTTTCTTTACGCTGCGTCAGGCTATGCGTAAGCAGCATGAGCATATTGCCCTCAAGGCTGTACCGCTTGATTTCAGACGGGATGAGAACGGTATCACCTTTGTTAAGGTCTATGCTGCCGCCGCCGTACAGTATTTTTCCGTTACCATTAAGGCCCATGATCACATTGAAACTCTCGCCTGTTTGAGCTTCAAACGTTTCGTTTATCCGTACCTCGTCGGTCGTGAATTCTTTGACTTTCGGTCCACTTCGGATCTCGGCTCCATTTATGCGCTTTGAGGAAAGCACGGATGTCGCCGCAGGACCGGATTTTTCGAAATGTATGGCGTCAAGGGCGTCCTTTACATGCAGTTCTCTTCTTTTGCCGTTACTGTCGACTCTGTCCCAGTCATACAGCCGGTAGGTCGTATTGCTGTTTTGCTGAATCTCCGCGACGAGTATCCCGCCGAGTATGGCATGTACCGTTCCGGCGGGTATGTATAAAAAAGTACCGGGTTTTACGGCCACTTCGTTAAGCAACTGCAAAATCCGGTTTTCCCTGATTGCGCTTTCCAATTCTGCTTTTGAAGTGACATTTTTAAGTCCGTAAATAAGTTTCGCATTTTCCCCAGCGTCGATGACATACCACATTTCGTCTTTCCCGTTTATAAGTCCTTTGGACTTTGCGCAGACATCGTCGGGATGGACCTGAACCGAAAGCCTGTCGTTTGCGTCGAGAATCTTAAACAACAGCGGAAATTCCGTTCCGTATTTTGCAAGTACCGCCGGGCCGAGAATCCGTCCGCGGAATATGTCTATCATCTCCCGCAGCGTTTTTCCCCGGTATTGACCGTTGTCGACGACGCTCATCCCGTCCTCCCTACAGCACAGTTCCCAGCTTTCGCCTATATTTCCTTGTGGAAGTGCTTTTCCGAAATATGTTTGGAGCTTTCTTCCGCCCCACGGCTTTGCCTTAAATACCGGCTTGAGTTTTATTGGATACAGCATCATTTTGGCCTCCTGATTTTACCAAATGCATTTTGGATATAAAAAATCTTCTCAATATTTAATGATGCCATTAAATATTAAAAAGAGTAGATTAACTCTATCGGTTTAAGTTGATATGCTCTTTCCTCTCGCGTAATTAGCACTCTTGTACTTCGAGCGCTAATATCATTGTAACACATTTTTCTCATTTGTCAATATTAAGAGCTTATTTGCAAATAAGCTTAGGAAAGAACAGCCAAGATTTTACGCCAAACAATAATAACACAGGCAAATGACAGGGTATAATTCCTTCGACCGGATTTTACGAGTGGTCTTATGACGGAAAAAAATAAAGTATCAATTCAACTTGCCGGGAAGTGGTACTTTATATGGCTGGATTTTGGAATAATATGGACGGGAAGCGCCTTTGAGATACAATTGCCGGCATACCGAAGGTTTTTAAATATTTCATTTCTAAACACTATTCATAAAAAACGAGCAGACCGGGTTTTTCCTGGTCTGCTCATATTTTCCATGACGACAGTTTTGCGTCTGTCTGCTGAGTGCCGTGCTTCTATTATATGTGTTTGCTTAACCACAATAAGATATCCGCAATAATTTCATCCTTACAGGGCTCATTTAAAATCTCATGGAAAAGTTTTGCATAAATCCGGAGACTTTTATCTTTGGATCTAATTTCTTCGAAGAATTCCAAGGAGTCCTTTACCGAAACCAATCCATCGTCAGCTCCGTGCAGAATCAATACAGGGTCAATAAAACTTGCAATATTTTTCTTTAACCATTGTACACCCCCGTAAATCTGGTTAATAAGCCCGATGGAAATTTGTTTTTCAACCAGGGGATCATTGAGATATGCTTCAATTACCTTTGGATCACTGCATACCCCATCTCCCAGGGAGTTAGGGACGTAAGTATCAACTGGGGCCTTAATCGGCAGCTTATCACCCATTAGCGGATTGTTATAATGGGTCAAAGCGCCTGATGTAATGATGCCATCTGTTTTTCCTGGATACTTTGATCCATAAAGCGCCACAGTTTCTCCGCCCATACTGTGACCAAAAAGGAAGACTTTTTTTCCATTGCTTTCTTCTCTTGCCATATTAACAAATACATCTGTATCGTCTGGCATTTCATTAAAATCGCTGAAAAAAACTCTCTTGCCTTCAGATTTACCATGTCCTCTTTGATCATAACGATAGACGCTGTAGCCGTTCTCATTCAGTTTTTCAGTGAAATAGTCAAAGCGGTTGAGATGTTCACAAAGCCCATGTGATATGACAATTAATGCCTTTGGCTTTTCAACTACATCCTTCCTACATCTCAATTTCGTTCCGTCTCTGGAAGAAACCATTTTTTCCTCTTTCATTGATACCTTCTCCTTCTTAAAGTTTTTGTCGGATTCCCATAGATGTTATATATTAATTCTGGATCACCTCTATTCAATCAGTTTAACGCTTTACAGAGAATGAAGTTTGTCTTATATAGTAACACCGAAGAAATTTGATTCAATGGTTCAGGTTTTGTACGAAAGTTTAAATAGTGTTTTTTGCTGCGCGTCAAAGAAATCATAAACATGCGAAGTTGCAGGAAAAGCAGAATGCCCATATTGCTCATAATCTACCGTATCGCACCATTTTTAAAATTATCATACCACTCAGCCATTTCATCATCGCTATCCACTTTTAAGATTTTAAAAATTTCATAGGCAAACTCAGCAGCAGCAGTTTCGTTAGCAGTAATAAACCCACCGTCAACAACAACTTGTGCGGGAACGTATAGCGACTGTCCGTTATAGCCGTTTTGGCTTTGGAACAATTCTAAGCTATCTCCTGTGTGTTTAACAGTATCTAAAAAGCCATGTTTACATAAAAAAGTGGTTGCACCACAAATAGCGGCAACAGGAATATTGGTTTGTGCAATAGTTCTGATAAATTCTGCAATTTCGTCATAGTCATTTTCTTCCCAAGTAAGGCCGCCAGGTAGAATAATAATTGCAACATTAGAAAAATCATTATAATCGGCTATGCTGTAGTCAACGCTTACAGATAGATTTCCCATTGATACTTTAGGCTTTTTATCTATCGCAATTGTTTTCACTACATAATCAGAAAAAGAATTGGCGACAGCGATAGCGTAGCCTGCTTCCCAATCACACCATTTGTCGGTTAGCAGTAGCAATATCTCATTTTTCGTATCCATTATAGCCACCTCAAAAAAATGAATAATTTGGATCGTGCTCTCGAAGAATATCATAAACATTATGTAAAATTCCAGGAATTCTCCGAACTACTAAGATGTTTCCAAGCTATTTCTTTAAGTTCGTTTTCTATTGGAAAATCTTCTAAGGAAATTGAATCCATATCATCTGACCAAACTGTCCAAAAATATCCGACAAAATCCAAGCGATTTTTTGATCATCTAAAGACAATTCTTCGCTTATATAATCTTCAATTTTTTGTTTATCCATTAATCCTTCACCTAATATAAATAATTAGATCATGTCACTAGTTGTGTCATAAACAAACTGCGAAGTTCAAAAAGTAGCTTATCTATTAATTAACCCTTCATCGCCACAGCGACTTTTAAAGCCACCACAGGGTCCGCGCAGATGATTTGATACACCGTTTGGTTCCTTTGCAAATTAATGGTGGTTGTATTGTCAACTTGATTCCCATCCCAATCACCAATGTATATGACCCCGATATCCTGCGGAGCAGGCAGCATGTAATTCTCCAAATATGCGACAACGTTTTTGGCCAGCTGTTTGCCATCAGGATACTCTTTGTTTTTATAAGCCGAGTCGGACGGACTATCTACCCAAAGGCACCAACGGCCTTCATTCCAGGTCAATTGCTGATGCCCCAGGCCGGCGTTTGCCACAGCTTTGATATTGTGACCGAGATCCAGAGTTTGATCGGTGCCAGAGACGTTTACTTTTTCGTAAGCGGAAATGCTGTTCTTGGCGTTGGACGCATTCTGATATTTCGTCCCTTCCACGGTCGCAATAAGAGTCCCTTTTGAAGCAGCCTTCGAGTTAATCGCTGCGGACTGTTTCACTTCATATAGATTCACTTTATAACTCTGTGCCTGAGAAACCGTTGTTGCCGTCAGATAATCGCCCTTCGCTAACGGTAAACTAGTAGGCAGCATCAGAGGAACTTTCGTGTTTAGTGCCGCTTTCACTTGCTTAAGAGCTTCCTGCTGTGTTTGAGGAGACGTATCGCCTATCGTTTTCGAACCAGCTGAGCTAACCGGTGCCTTACTTTGAATCATCACATGGCTGCTTACCGCATTCTCCGAAGGAGGAGCGGTACTACTGCTTTGTGGCTCTTCAACTGTACTGCTCTGCATCTGACTGTTGCTCGCCTGTGCCTGACTGCTGTTTTGCAGAGACGGGTTTCCACACGCGCTCATTGTAAGCAGCAGAACCAATAAGGCAAATAACAAGGCTAACCTTTTCATTTTCCGATCCCTCCTAAAGCTCATTAAACAATAGCTGATTGATTTCTGCTGACCTAAGTTTAACTGAATAAACATTATACGAAGTTCGGAGAACACTCCGAGTTGGCCGTTGCACTAAAAATCTCACATTATCAAATGTTTAATAAAGATATCGGCTTTTTCCAGAATCCTTTTTGAACTATCAAATTGAAATGTATTCATTGCTTCATTATAGGACATAAGGTAAGCACCGAGTAATTCTTCCTTCTGATATTTAATGATTTGATTATTAAACTCTGCTAAAAAATATATTACTCTTTTCATTACATTGGGTTTGTTCGGTAGTGGATGCTCTTCCACTATTCTGAATCCACTAGTAATATTAACATTTAGGCCTGTTTCTTCGCGGATCTCACGCAAAGCGGTCTCTTCCTCGCTTTCACCACTTTCAATATGGCCTTTTGGAAATCCATAGTAGCTTTCCGTAGATTTAATTATCACATATTTGGTTTCGCCGTCTTGCTGTGTAAACACTACCGCTCCACATGACACTTCGTATTTCATTCTGAATACCCCACATATTTTATTTATACTTACAATTTGCATTTGTGTTTTTTTCTCATTATTCCGCAAATACGATGCAAAACTTATTATATCATAATGGGAAGTTTTCAAATATTACTTTAGCCGAGAATCGATATTCTTTATCTCATTCGTTAAACGTCAAAAGGAACGATAAATGATTCAAGTTTCTTTCCATTAACAAAAGGCCATATTTTTGACTTGTTTCTATATAAGCGTATCGCAAACCCAATGTCATAATGATATCCATGAACATCTTTCGGATAAGGACAGGTTAAATAAGTAAGTTTAGCTGTATCATAAACATCAGGATTCTCTGCTAAATTATCATTGTTCAGCGATTTTATTTCAATTACCAGGCAGTTGTTCCCATTAGTTCTACGTTCATGTACGATAATATCAGGACGGATGTTTGTATCTAAAGAGTCCAAATTTCGTTCTCGCAGAATTTCAGACCTATTCATTGGAATAAAACATTCATATCTCTGGCAGGTGTCGCAACCAATAAAACAAGTTTTTGAATGTTGAATATGGCGTTCATATTCATTATCAACATAATGTCCGGACCAAAATGTTTGTTATTCTCAATTATATTTGCTAAATAATGCGCAAATCGAAAAGCAAGCGCACGCTCATAATTTTTTCCATTATAGTCAAACAATTTCTGATCATTCTCATAAAGGCAACCAAGGGCTTGGACGATAATAGAATATGCTTATTTTTTATCTATTTCCATATAAAATACTTCTCCATGTCCTTCAAGGGACCCCCTATGAGTTTTCCACTGCTAATAAGGGTTCTAGGGTAGGGGGGTGAACCAGTCCCCTCTTATAAACCAGCCTGTCTTTCGCTTCCTCAATATACTTCATCAACCTGAGATAGCAAGTAAGCGTGTGCATGCCGTTTTCTCTTTCAGCTGCCAACAACTGATCAAACGCTTCTTTTGCAATGTGGCAGCCACGTTTGTAAAGTTCACTGTTTTTTTCCGAAAAGCGGATAATAAATCCTGCGAGGCACGCGGTCGGATTGTAATCGTTATGGTCTGTACTATCAATCTCAGTATCCCACCATGGAGCATGGGGATGCTCGTTATTGCTTTTCACAATCTTATACCAACACTTGCCATCAAAACTCTTGCCGCTTTCAAGGTAATGACCTGTCCCCAAAAGTCGTCCAGATAGAAAGTTAGTAATCACCTGAGATTTTCTTGGCATATTCTGTTGGCGTTAAATTATTCAAAGAACTGTGCGGCCGAAGGGTGGTTATACTCATTTCTCCAGTCTTCAATGATTTCTTTGGCCTCATAGANATTTTTAAACAGGTTTTGGTTTAGGCATTCGTCACGCAGTTTTCCATTAAAACTTTCAATATAACCGTTCTGGGTTGGATGGCCAGGATCAGTAAGAACATGTTCTACGTGGTGATCGCAACTCCATGCATTGAGTGTGTTGCCTGTGAATTCAGAGCCATTATCGGTAAGAATCTCTTTGGGAAGACCGCGAAACAGTGCAATACGGTTGAGTACGGCAGAAACCCTTTTCCCGGTAATGGAACTGTCCACTTCCAATGCCAGGCATTCCCGTGTGGCTTCATCAATCACGGTTAAGACCCGAATGTGGTTTCCGGAGCGTGTACGATCTGAAACAAAATCCATCGACCATCTGGAGTTCACCAACAGGGATGTTCTGTCTGGCATTCCGCGCTTTTCGTATTTCTTCTTTTTGTTCCGTCTTTTCAGGGTCAATCCGGCCTCTTTGTACAGCCGGTATGTTCTTTTATGGTTAATATGGATGTTTTCCCGTTGGAGCATAACATGCAGACGTCGGTAGCCGAAGCGCTTCCATCAAGTTGCCAATTGTGTTAGCCGGTCTGTTATTTCTTTATCTTTTGCTTTCTGTACTGGAACATATCGTTTGCTGCTTCGCCCCAAATCCAACAGCCTGCACGCTCTGCGCTCACTGAGCTGGTACGTTTGCTGTATCTCTTTCGCGATACGGCGCTTCTCGGCAGGCTTTATCCGTTTTTTGAGAGTACATTCTTTAGAATATGATTATCCAGGGTAAGGTTCGCCACCAATTCTTTTAGCTGGCGGTTTTCTTCTTCCAACTGCTTTAGGTGTTTTGCCTCGCTGACATCNATCCCGCCGTATTTGCTTTTCCAACGGTAAAATGTCTGTTCAGAAATATTATATTCCCGAACGATNTCGGTTGCCTTTTTCCCTGATTCATGCTCTTTTAGAATCCTGATGATCTGTTCCTCGCTGAACCGCTTCTTTATGCTAATCACTCCATTTGCATTTTATCATATTGTGACTAACTTTTCTATTGGCTTACTTTTCGGGGTTCAGGTCAATCCATTTCATGTCTCAATTTCAAACTATATATAGATCGATAACCGGAAATTATAAGTTCTCCATAATGACTGTATTCGTTCGATCGTTAAGATCGAAAATTTCATTTCTGTATTCATTTCTATAGCAGGAGAGAAGTAATTTCTGTTAATATATCCTTGGGAGAAGTTTGTTCTTTTTCGAGATCCCTTTCGTTCATGCCAA
>JGI20225J20221_1001308_pt1 | contig 27270 bp, 21 predicted proteins | sample BioMet4_FD_20221 | JGI IMG/M metagenome (IMG submission 20221)
GCGTTTCGACGTGCCGCTTCAGCTGCAATGGCGCGGGCGAGCCGTACTGTGACGTAAACGGCAAGGAACCGCAGGACTTACCGGCGCGGGGGTCGGGTGTTTGAGAGCCGTTCGGAGTTTAGCTTGCGCCTTCGTTCAGGTTCTCGCCGGCAAGCCTCAAAGGGTTCGAGTTCGAGCTTTCACCGGTCTATACGATTATCCCCGTGCAGGGGAACTTTGTGACGCACAACGTGAACACACCGCTCGCGCTGCTTGAGAACCGCATTGCAGAGTTAGTTGATAACGATTCATTCATGGAAGCGGTGGATAAGGACACGGTTGACGACATTGAGGAGTCGGTGAGCGAAATTCACGACATCATTCAGAATGTGCTCATTTCATTTAGAATCTCTGACGGCCGGTATATGAACACTGCGCAGAAAATCAACGTGAGCCATGTTTTTGAATCGGTTAAACCGCAGGCTCAGATGAAGGCTTCGTTGAAGCAGCAGCAGCTTGTGTGGATCTGTCCTCCTACTATTGAAGAGGTATCTTGCAACGAACATGCACTTCGCGGCATATTGGTAAACCTTATAGACAACGCCATAAAATTCTCACCTGCGCAAAATGGTAAAGTGACGGTATGCGCCGAAAAGAATAAAGATGGAACAATCGTCATTTCCGTGAACGACAATGGCCCTGGAATTCCCAAAGAAAAGAGAGCGGTCATCTTTGAAAAATTCGCAGACAGGGGCACCGTTCCTTCGGCAAATGAAAAGTCAATCGGGCTGGGGCTCTACGTGGCACATGAACTTGCCGCCATGAACGGCATCAGCCTTTCGTACCGCGATGGCGAGACAGGCGGCGCGTGCTTCAGCCTGACATTCTGAAAGACCTGCATTGATAAACAAAATTTAATTTTTTAGAAACGCTTTAGAAACGTCCTTTACAATAATGGTAAAGGAGAAGTTCATGCGGAACAAAACTCTGATGATTTCAGCCGTACTTGCGGCGGCGGTTGTATCGCTCGCTTCATGCAGCTCGGAACTGACCGACCCACAGAATCAGGAAGAAAAGACGGTGACGCTCACGTTCAAGGCGGACGGCGGCAACTGGAGCGGCAGCACAAATGATATGACGCTTACCGGCAAGGAGGGCGCGGAACTTACCGCACCGGCGACACCGGCAAAGACCGGGTACACGTTCAGCGTGTGGAACCCGGCGGTGCCAACGACATTCCCTGCGGCAGACACCACGTACACGGCTACATGGGTGAGGGACGGCGACTACACAATAAGCTATCAACTGGATGGCGGAACAAACGATGTGGCGAATCCCGCCGGATACAATGTGGAGACGGAGACAATAACGCTTGCGCCCGCGACAAAGACAGGCTACACGTTCGCCGGCTGGTACAGCGACAGCGGATTTACAGCGTCGGTGACGCAGATAGCGAAAGGCAGCACCGGCGCCGTAACGCTCTACGCGAAGTGGAATGCGAACGTGTACTACCTTACCATAGACGCGCAATCCGGCAGCTGTGCATACACGAAGCTATACGAAAAGTACGGCACCGGCTGGTACACGGACGAAGCGTGCACGCAAGAAATCACAAGCGACACCGCGCTCACCGTGCCCACAAAGTCAGGCTACGCGTTCGTGGGAATCTACGGCACCAAAGACGGCAGCGGTGACTGCTACATCACCGCAGCAGGAAAGAAGACCGACGCGGTGACGAATACAATCATCAACGATAACAGCGTAACGCTGTACGCGGTGTGGTCGAATACGCTGTATTCGGTAGCCTTCAAGGCGAACGACACCCATGCCACCGGCACGATGGCAAACCAGACGATTTACACAAAGGTGAAGACGGCGCTCACCGCAAACGCCTTTACCTATACCGGCTACGTCTTCAAAGGCTGGGCAACTTCAACCGGCGGCATGGCAGCGTACGCGGACGGCGCATCGGTCACCGACCTTTGCCCGCAAGACGCTAACAAAAAGAATAACCCTGTACGCCCCGTGTGGAAGCGTGTTCCTAATGTCTCCATCACCTCGGGCAGAAGTAAAAGGGAGGCGGCAGCTTTTTGCCCGTTATATAAAAAACAAGCATTCACCGACCACCTTGTACCTTGGCGTCCATCGGCGGCCCGGCCACCAGCGGAATACAATTGCGTGCTGGGAGAACATCCTGCAGGTCAACATACCAGTGGTGGACAAGCTCCGATGGGAACTAAGCTGGAGCGCGAAGTGAGCGGAAAAAACTTCATCATAATCTGCAGTTTACTGCTGCATCAAACACTGTGGGTATATTACTGGCATGTCCGCAACATCAAGCCCGACGGAACAAGCACCGCGTATTCAAACGTGTTGCACGGTAGAATGCGGAACTGGAAAAGACAAAATAAGAATAGGACAGATTTACTATACTGACGGTACCCGTGGTCTTCATCGTATGGAAAGCGGCAGGGACACCCGCAGGCATTGTCGGAGCGATGTAAAGCCCGACCGGGCAGCGTAAAGACAATCGTCCGGCTTGAGCAGAACAGTGGGCGCATGGGCACCGTCAGGAACCACTGGTTATAATACGACATTTGCGACAAGCCTTTCAGACGGAAAGGGGAATGGGCAGTCATACAGGCGGCGGATCCGGAAGGAAAGCAAGACTGCGACAACTATCCGGCGTTCAGCTACTGCAACGCGTACACGGGCGGCGGGTATGAATGCGGGAACATGGTATCTTGCCCTCGCGCGAACGAACTGAGCCACGATATCTTTTCATAAAGACTGCAATCAATACGGGGCTGAAGACTCTGTCAGATAACGGCTGCACCGCAACGCAACTGGGCACAGGCTGGTACTGGTCGTCGTCCCAGTATTCGTCCGTCTATTACGTCGCGTGGCTCGTGAGTTTCGTCGATGGGCGTCAGGGCAACGACTACAAGGACAGCAATCTCAATGTTCGTAGTGTTGCCGGCTTTTAAACTATTCAGCTATTTAACTATTGATGGGGCGGCGAAGCCGCCCGTTAATTCAGGGGGTGTCTTTTGGCTTTATAGTATGATTTACCGGTATTCAAGGATGTGTATCAACTTACGCTGCGTCTGTTTAAAATAACGTCACCCCTATGTATTTTTTTCCTTTAACATCGTAGCGTTCAGCTTGTACGTATGCTCAAGAAGGTTCTGGAGATAAGAAGATTTCTGCTCCGGCGTTTCGAGGTGTAAGACCATCGGGAGGCCGCCGTAGGTGCAGTATTCTGTCCATGCAGCCATTTTGTCTTTGCCGCAGACAGTTCGCGAATCTTCATACTTTACCCTTTTTTCTTTATCCGTGCTATAAAACAAAATTAAGGAAAGGGTTATGAACAAAGCAATTGATAAAGACACACAACGTGAACACACCGCAGGCTCAGATGAAGGCTTCAGCCTGACATTCTGAAAGACCTGCATTGATAAACAAAATTTAATTTTTTAGAAGCGCTTTAGAAACGTCCTTTACAATAATGGTAAAGGAGAAGTTCATGCGGAACAAAACTCTGATGATTTCAGCCGTACTTGCTGCGGTTTCATTTTGCTCTCTTCACGCTCAGGAAGCGCCGGCAAAGGGGGATTTTGCGCTCGGCGTTTACGGCACGGGCAGCATTCCGCTCGGCACTTATTCTGATTATATAAAAGGCTCGTTCGGCGGCGGCGCGCTGGCAGAATGGACGCTTCCATTTTCATTCGGCAATTGTATTCCCGGAATTATACTGTGTGCGGACGGATGCAGCGTCATCACCTGTGCTGATGTGGCAGACGGCGGCTGGTCGTCGTGCATTCTTGCCGGATTTGATGTGAGGTGTCCGCTCGGTTCGCGCGGATTATTTGTCGTGCCGGCGCTCGAAGCAGGCGCAATCATGCAGGGGTACAAAAAAGCTGCCGAAACAGACAGCATCGGACCGTTCTACGCGGATTTTGCGGCACGTGCATCACTTGCGCTCCGCTGGGAAATCGCAGCTGCACGCGGTTCTACCTTTTCACCGGAGCTCGGTTTTGAATATACATTTGTACCTCCGACACAGGAAGACTGCCAGCATATACTCGGCGCAAGACTGGGAATTCTGTGGCGGCCGGGTCATCAGGTAAAAACGGAAGTGCCGGAACCGGTTGAAGAAACAAAGCCTGTAGTAGAAGAAAAGCCGGTAGTAGAAGAAAAGCCGGTAGTAGAAGAAAAACCAATCCCTGAAGTAAAACCTGTTCCCGCTGAAGCGCCGGTTATAAAGAAGCCGCAGACAGAAGAAGAAATCAAGCAGGTGCAGCAGGAAGTAAAGGAACTTAAGAACGTAGTTGTCCAGGAAACTGCAAAGGAAATAAAAATCTCCATGGGCGACATCGGCTTTAAAGAAAATTCTAACGAACTGCTGGAAACAGAATATCAGAAACTTGACAAGATATGCGAACTCCTTTCGACATACGGCGGCAAGCTGCTTGTCACCGGTCACTGCGCGCGGTTCGGCGACACTTCGAACGATGTAAAGTTTTCAACAGAACGCGCGCAGACAGTGGCGGACTACATCATTGCACAAGGCATATACAAAGCGGAAGATGTTTCTGTTGAAGGCAAAGGCTCATCCGTACCGGTGGCGACAAACGACACCAGGGAAGGCCGCGCCAAAAACAGACGCGTGGAAATCACGGTGCTTAAAAAGTAGATTGTGACGGAGGAAATCAGTTATGAAAAAATATATATGCCTTATTATTTGTGCCGCCCTTGTTTCTGCATCGTGCAGTCACGTCATGGACGACTTTAAGAAAAGCGGCAGCAGTAGCGAAACACAATCGAGCGAAAAGCAGCTGCTCTCATTCGGCTTTACCGACAGTGCAAACAGCGCGCTGTCAGTTGACGTTGTAGGCACGATTGACCAGAGCGCGCACACCGTTGCGGTTATCGTACCATACGGAACGACGGTAACAGCACTTGTTGCGACATTCACGTGCAGCGACAAGGCAAGCGTGACCGTTGGAAGCACCGCGCAGACAAGCGGCACCACGGAGAACAACTTTACGAACGCCGTGACATACACGGTGACCGCCGAGGACGGAAGCGCGCAGGCATATACGGTGACAGTATATGGCGTAAAATCCGATGCCATATGCGAAACGGTGCAAGACGCACCAGCAGTAAGTACAGACTCTTACGGTACGGACGGTACGTACAAATCCTTCGGCAGCTGGCCGCAGAAAATCAAGGCAGATGGAGTAACCATTTACGAAGGTGTAACAAAGACAATGGGTGCGAACACGTACTATCTGGGCAGCGACGGCTACTGGTATGCGAAAGTGACAGCCGAGCCATACGATGACGATTACACCTTTGCGAACGGCACCGCAGTGGCAAGAGGCACGGAGTACTACTTCAAGGTGGAACCGATCAAATGGCGCGTTCTCGAGAGCGGCAAGCTGCTTGCGGAGAGCATACTGGCGAACGTATGCTACTACGGAAGCACATCAAACAGAACGCTTGGAAGCACGACAATATATGCGAACAACTACAACTACTCGAACATCCGTGCATGGCTGAACGGCACGGACAACCAATTTGTTACCGACCACGGAACCCGTACATCGTCCGACATTGACTGGAGCGACAAAGGCTTCCTGCAGACGGCGTTCACAGAAACAGCGCAGTCGTATATTAAAACAACGACGGTAGACAACAGCGGAGCAAGCACAACGGATGCGACCGGAACACTGATTAAGGCAGACGGAACAAACATTGCCTTTTCTACGAACTACACCTGTGTCAACACCAACGACAAAATCTACCTGCTGAGCGAGCTAGAGGTAACGAACAACGCTACATACCATTTCGCAAAATACAATCAGAATGATCCAGAGTACCGCACACTGCGCCGACGGACGGTGAGCGACTACGCGCGCGCAACGGGAGCGGTGATGAATACAACAGAGACCAACTACCTGTACCTAGGCATTTGGTGGCTTCGCTCGCCTTCCTGTACTAATAATCATTCATACGTGTGGGACGTCAGTTACTATGGCAACTCCAGTCGCACCATAGGAAGATACGATGTGAACGATACTCGTGGCGGAGTTGTTCCCGCTTTGTCGATTACGCAGTAATCGACTGTCATCCTTGCCCGCAGGGCAATAATCCTGCAAGCATCATGCCGGATGGCGCTTTGCGCGGGGAGCTTCGCTGCAATTTGCGCGGGGAGCTTCGCTGCAATTTGCGCGGGGAGCTTCGCTGCGCTTTGCGCGGGGAGCTTCGCTGCAAATAGCGCGGGGAGCTTCGCTGCACTTTGCACAGGGAGCTCCGCTGCAATTCGCGCCATGCACACGATTTTTTTATTTCTTTAGAAACGCTTTAGGAACAGACTCCATAATTAATGATGTAGGAAAGGCCTTTTTTCCCGGCATCGGCAGTCATCTGCCTGCATACCGGGTAAAAATGAATGACCGGTTATTAATGAGGAGTGAAAAAAGCATGCGGATGAAGAAACACAGTGTACTGCTCATGACAGCAGTACTGGCTCTTGTACTAGGAACTATCTCCTGCACGATGGAGACGAATGAATCCTCGGCGGCAGACGGAACATCGTCTGAATCAGAAACGGTGACGCTCACGTTCAAGGCTGCCGGCGGCAACTGGAACGGTTCCACCGATGACATTGTGCGCACCGGACTGGAGGGAGCTGCGCTTACCGCTCCTGACGAACCGGTAAGGGCGGGCTACACGTTCAGCGCGTGGAATCCTGCTGTTCCTTCGGTATTTCCTGCAGAAAACACCACATACACCGCGACGTATACACTCGCCGGCGATTACACCATCACCTACAACCTTGCCGGCGGCACGAACGCTGCGACGAATCCCGCCAGCTACAATATTGAGACGGAAACAATCACGCTTGCAGCCGCGGCTAAGACCGGCTATACATTCGGCGGCTGGTACAGCGACAGCGGATTTACAGCAGCGGTGACGCAGATTGCAAAAGGCAGCACGGGAGCCGTGACGCTCTACGCGAAGTGGGCAGCGGCGACGGACACGTCATACACGGTGCAGCACTGGCAGCAGAATATAAGCGATAATAATTATTCACTCGTGACGGCCGACACGCAGAACCTCACCGGAACGACGGGCGCGCAGACTGCGGCCGCGGCAAAGTCATATACGGGATTTACCGCCGGAACAGTGACGCAGAGCGCTATTGCGGCTGACGGCAGCACGGTGGTGAAGCTCTACTACAGCCGCAACATCATTACGCTCACGTTCGACCTCGCCGGCGGGACGACGACGACACCGTTCACCGCGGCGACAACAACCGGCGGCACGCTGAGCGGCAGATACGGCGCACCGGTAAGCATGGCAGATCCGGTAAAGACAGGCTCCACATTCGCAGGCTGGAACAGCACCGTGCAGACGACGTTCACCGCGGACGCGACATATACGGCGGCATGGAGCAGCGCAGGCGTGGCCGCGTCAATCACTTCAAGCGACATCACCATGAGCAGGAGCGTGAGCGGCAGGACAGTCACGTTCACTGCGGCGGACGGCTACGCGTACACGTGGTACGTTGACGAAACAGAACAGGGCGGAACAGCGAACACGCTCTCGCTCGACACAACGACATGGGCGGCGGGAAGCTACGACATCACGCTCTACGCCGTAAAGGACGGCGTCACGTACTCGGCGCAGATGATTATTGTTGTGGAGGGAAACTGACATGAAAAAACTGAACACACTTAAAAAGATATTCACGCTCGCACTGTGCGCGGCCGTCGCCGCAGCATCATTCATCTCCTGCTCGAACGGAACAGAAGACACCGCGGACACTGCGGCCGTACTCACCCTGAGCGCGGACGGCACATCGCGCAGCGTGCTTCCTTCCGCCAACCTCGCAGGTCTCACGAGCCTTTCGCTCACCGGCACCCCGGACGGCGGCACCGTTGCAACGCTCGGCACCTGGTCTTCATACAGCGACATGACGGCAGCGCAGATAGCAGTCGCGCCCGGCACCTGGAGCTTCACGCTCAACGCGTCGAACAGCGGAGCCGCGCTCAGCGGCACCGTGACAGGCCGGACAGTAACCGCCGGCACCAACGCGCTTTCATTCAGCCTTGCGGTGTCGTCATACACAAAGACAGGCGCGGGAAATATTGACGTGTCGCTCACCTACGCGCCCGGCTCCGTTGCAGAAGTGACCGCCGGACTCTTTACGTCTGACGGCACCGCAGTGAGCGGATACGGCGCGGAGACAGTCACCCCGACAGACTCCGGCACAGACAAGACGGCATCGTACACAAAGAGCGGCGTCCCCTCCGGCACCTACGTGCTTATCTTCAAGTTCTACGGCGGCACCGGCGAGACACTTTTTTTGAACAGATGGCGCGAATCAGTCACCGTGGCCGACGGCCTCACCAGCAGCGCATCGGTGACCGTGGAAAACCTTAACACCGTGTACGACATTGCGTATGTATACAACGGCGGCAGCCTCAAGTCAGGAGAGACGGCGACCCTTTCGTACGTGGGGAAGACGGGCGCACCGCTTACGGCGGCAGAAAAAGTGGAGCGCACCGGCTACACGTTCGCCGGCTGGTACGGCGACAGCGCGTTCAGCGGCAGCGCGGTGACGGAGATTGCGGCGGGGCAGAGCGGAGCAAAGACGTTCTACGCGAAGTGGACGGCGAACGTCTACTACCTTACCATAGATGCGCAGGGCGGCACGCCTGACACAATGAAGTTCTACGAAAAATACGACACCGGCTGGTACACGGACGAAGCGTGCACGAATGAAATCACAAGCGACACCGTGCTCACCGTGCCTACAAGGTCAGGCTACGCGTTCGTGGGAATCTACGGTGCAACAGACGGCAGCGGCGACTGCTACATCACCGCTGCGGGAAAGAAGACCGACGCGGTGACGAACACAATCATCAGCGGCAACAGCGTAACGCTGTACGCGGTGTGGAAATCATCAGCAAAGCAGCTGCTCACGTTCGGCTTTACCGACAGTGCAAACAGCGCGCTGCCAGTTGACGTTGTAGGCACGATTGACCAGAGCGCGCACACCGTTGCGGTTATCGTACCATACGCGACGGTAACCGCACTTGTTGCGACATTCACGTGCAGCGACAGTACAAGCGTGACCGTGGGAAGCACCGCGCAGACAAGCGGCAACACGGAGAACGACTTTACGAACGCGGTAACATACACGGTGACCGCCGAGGACGGGAGCACGCAGACGTATGCAGTGACCGTGACAGTTGACCTGTTCTGTGAAAAAATATGGTATCTTTCTTCCGGCACAGGCGGAAGCGATGGAACAAACAGCAGCTATGTCTGGTTTGGCGTGTGGCCGCAGACAATAAGAGCATCGTCAGGCGTAACGGTTTACGAAAGCACAACAAAGACAATGGGCGGCGCGACATACTACAAAGGCAGCGACGGCTACTGGTACGCGAAGGTGAAAGCCAAGACATACAATAATGCAACTAATTATACCTTTACTGACGGCACCACGGTAACAAGCGGCACGGAGTACTACTTCAAGGTGGAGCCGATAAAGTGGCGCGTTCTCGAGAGCGGCAAGCTGCTTGCGGAGAGCATACTGGCGAACGTGGCATATTATCCCTATTACAATGTGAACCGTACGATAGAAAACAAGACGGTGTATCCGAACAACTACAAGGAAAGCAGAATCCGCGCATACCTGAACGGACTGTCATACGAAGAGAAGAGCGATACGTCAGAACAGACGGAAAACACAGCGTTCAGCGGCAAGGGCTTCCTGCAGACAGCGTTCACAGACACAGCGCAGACACTGATTGCAACGACGAATGTTGACAACAGCGCAGCGAGCACGACTGATGCTGATAGCACAACAACAAATGTAAACGGAGACGGCACCAATCCGTATGCCTGCGGCGACACAAGCGACAAAATCTACCTGCTGAGCGAGCTGGAGGTAACGAACAACGCTACATACAAGTTCGGAGCATACGATGAAACAGACACTAAGACACTGCGCCTGCGGACGGTGAGCGACTACGCCCGCGCGACGGAAGCGTATATGTATACAACAGAGGGAGTCTATCAGTACCGAGGCTGGTGGTGGCTTCGCTCGCCTTGCAATGATATTAGCTACGACGCGCGCGGCGTCAATAGCATCGGCTTCGCCAATAATCTCTACAAAGTTGACCGTGCAGATGGCGGAGTTGTTCCCGCTTTGACACTCGCGCCGTAATCGGCTGTAATCTTTGTCCGCACGGCAATGATGCTGCAATCCGCACACACTGCCGCGCGCAGCTCATTCTGCATGCGCCGGCGGGCGCTTTTTCTGTCTCCTGCAGAATACGAGCGTCTAACCCAGATTGAGGAAGACTTCGAACTGTATGCGGAAGAGCCGGAGATTGAATGATAAAGCAAGGCAAGAGTGGAGCCCCGCCGCCGTGCGTCATGCTGTTTGCAAAAAGAGTACAATTGCAGTATATTTGTAGTATAATCTTACTGCGTTGGAGGCAAATAATGGCTACAGCTGTTTTACAGACAAGGGTTGATGAAGATACAAAGAAAAAGGCGGAGAAGCTGTTTGACTCGCTGGGGCTTGATACGACGACGGCGATACGTCTGTTCCTGAAGCAGTCAGTCAACCAGCAGCGGATTCCGTTCGACATTGTGCCGCCGCAGGAAAGCTTTTCTGAAAAGACGCTTGCCGCCGTCAAGGAAGCAAAGCGAATAAGCCGCGACCCGAAGGTAAAATCATATTCAAGCGCAAAGGAACTGCTTGAGGATTGTGACTGATGGTTTATAAATTAAAGAAAACCTCGCAGTTCAAATCAAGCCTCAAGCTGGCAAAGAAACGCGGTCTGGAAATGTCATTGTTGGAAGACATCGTTGAAAAATTGAGAACTGATAAGCCGCTTGAACAGAGAAATCACAATCATGAGCTTTCTGGCGTACTTAAAGGCGTGTGGGAATGTCATATTAAGCCAGACTGGCTGTTACTTTATTATAAAGATGAGGATGTTTTAACATTGACGTTAGTTGATACAGGCAGCCATAGCGATATTTTCAATAACTGAAAAGGCAAGAAAGGAGACCCGCCGCCGTGCGACGTGCTGTTTACCAAGGCATATCTTCCCTCTCTTCACTTTTCCTTTTACCTTGTACTTTGTTCTTCTCCTTCTTCGAGCGTCTTGAGCGTCTGCGCAACAGAAGGATTTGCAGTGTTCAGATATGAAATGTTTTTAGTGTAGTTGTTCTTTATTCCGGTGATGAATTCGTCAGCCCATGAAGGGGCTAGGACTTTGACGCCTTCAAAATCGAGCGTAACCTGATTGTCCGCGATGCAGGGTGCTTCATTGTGCCCGGCTCCGCTTGCAGATTAGAAACGCTTTAGGAACTTCCGTTACTATGGAATAAGGTAAAAGTGCTGCGTTACGATGCCGCAAACAAATACCCCAACTCGCGGATTGAGCGAATGTACACCGGCTTTGCAGGGTTGTCTTCAATCAATTTTCGCAGATTGTTTATATGAACATAAAGGTTGCTTTCTGCAACTTTTTCATCAGATTCAGATTTTTCCCACACATGCTCGTACAGCTCTTTGTATGAAATAATTTTATCCCGGTTCTGCGCGAGGTAGAACAGAATGTCGAACTGCTTTTTGGTGAAGGTGAGCGGCGTGCCGTTCTTCCTTACGGTGAGCGTTGAGGCGTCCAATTCGAACGGTCCGCAGAGAATCACGTCTCGTATGGGTTGCGAAGCCACGCAGTCGGTAAGCTCTCTGCGCTCAAGCATACGGCCTATGCGCATGAGCAGTTCAGTGACATAGAACGGCTTTGAAAGATAGTCGTCGCAGCCAATGCGGAATCCTTCAAGCTTTGTTTCATCGTCGCTGAGCGAGGAAATGATCATCACGGGGAGCAGCTTGTCCTGCAGCCTGATGGTGCGCAGAATGGAAAGACCCGTGATGTCACCTAAGTTCAAATCAAGTATGATGAGGTCGAACGTGCAGCGCTTCAGCTGGTCGTATGCCTGCTGACCGTTGTACGCCTGCCGTGTTTCGTAGCCGTTTTTGCTGAGCTGTGCCGCCATGAAGTTGTTGAACCGTTCATTGTCTTCAACAATAAGTATCAGTTTCTTTTCTTCCATTTTTTTATCCGTTTGTATTTAGTATAACAGAAGATTCTAAATGAATTCTAAATTACAGAATCCGATTTGCACATTCATCAATCAGTGACTGGTCAACGGTGATGAGCACGTTTTCGGCCTTCCATTTGTACGATGTGACCGCGTACGACACAAACGCTTCAATAAATTGAACAGTGAGCGGTGATTGTGCGTAGTCGAACTGGGTGCAGTTGGGTAGAACGAAGAGGTAAGCATCAAGAGGAGTTTCGATGCGTTTGAGATAGGGGAGCATTTTCTTTGCTTCACGCATCGCGTCTTCCGGCGTGTCGCAGAAGAAGATGAAGGTGTTGTCTGCGATGGTGAAAATATTCCTGCCTCTGCACAGCCGCACAATGTCTGAGACACAGTTGTGCACCTTTTGCATCGTTGTCCTTTTGCCGGTGAGCGAAAAGAACACGAAGGAACCATTTTTGCCGCTGTCAAGAAAATCTCCGGTGACATTTTCAAAGGCGAGTTTGTTGTACGCTCCCGTAGGTGTGTCTATGAAGACAAGTGGATTCTGAAGAAAGATGTAGCTGAAGAAGAGAGACAGTGCGCTGGTGAATCCGGCGAGCATGAGGTGCGGGTTGAAGAATTGAATCGCAATCTGCAGTATGTTTGCGGCAAGGTAGAGAATGATGACCATGAGCAGCTGCCGGTATCCCCATTCCTCCTTGCGCTCGATCTGGCTTACCGTGAGGAAGAGGAAGAAGAGCGAAAGAATGTACAGCACGGTCATTCCGGGTCCGTGGTGGTATACTCCAGTGCGGTCAAAGAATACGACAAACCTTGTGAATGGCGTGGTGGCTATTGCCACAAATTCGAATGCAACAAGCAGCAGGACAAACCACTGCGATTTGATGGTGAATGATTTCCTTTTATGCGAAGTGGAGTAGAAGTACATATAGAACGCGACGGGCACCAAGTTGCCAATGATAAGGTGCACCACATCAATGAAGTATTTCCAGAACAGGTACTGCTGCGGCCAGAAATCTGAGTAGCAGGAAATGAGATTTGTTGCCGTAGCAAGAAGAACGATGATCGCCGTCATGATGAACATGCGGTTGCTCCACGAAGGCACGTGCGTGTACACGATGTATGCGTAAAGCAGAAAGCACGTTATGATGAGCGCTGCAATGTCGAAATAGATGATGTACGGCAAGAAAACACTCCCCAAAAGCTGACTGCTAGAATTTTCCTTTGTACGCGTTCCCGTTGTAGTTCAAGTCGGAAAGCACTTCGGTGTGGTCTGCAAAGACAGCGACCGTGTGCTCCTCATGGGCGCTCCACTTGCCGTCTGCGGTGATGACCGTCCAGTCGCTTCCCGGAGCGGTGAGCACGTCGTCTGTGCCAAGGTTGATCATCGGTTCAATTGCGAGCACCATGCCTGCCTGGATGCGCGGGTTTGGCCCTCTGCTCGGACAGTTCGGAATTGACGGGTCCTCGTGCACTTCAAGCCCCACGCCGTGGCCGCAGTAGTCGTACACCACGCCGTAGTTGTGCTGGTTGTACGCAATGTCGTACACCGCGTTAGAAATGTCGGAGATTCTGTTGCCCGGAACGCAAGCCATGATTCCCGCGTTGAGGCATTCGCGCGTCACCTTCACAAGTTCACGCGCTTCAGGACTGACGTTGCCCACCATCACGGTGTGCGTGCTGTCTGAAATATAGCCGTCAAGGTTGATGCCGATGTCGAGCGAAACAAGGTCGCCGTCGTGCACAATCTTATGCTTTGACGGAATGCCGTGGATGACTTCCTCGTTGATTGAGATGCATGCCGCGCCAGGAAAGTCCTCCTGGTACCAGGCCGGCTTTCCGTTGTGATCGCGCATAAATTTTACGCACCAGTCGTCAATTTCCTTTGTGGAAACACCCGGCTTTACGCGCGGAATAATCTCGTTAAAAAGATCAGCGAGCAGGTGGCAGCTCTTTCTGATTCCTTCAATCTCTTTTTCATTCTTTAATCGTATCATTATGTAAACCTCGAATACAAAAAATTATCTTCTGGCTCAGCTTGCCAGGCGGAGCGATTCCTCACGGCAGATAGTCGCCGTGTGACTGTCGCCCATGCGCGTATACGCTTCAGCCATTTTCTGCAGGAAGAACGAGTCGTCAGCATTTCCAAACCGCAGCTCAAGCGCGCGCTCCCATGCATCGAGCGCAAGTTCATCGTTCATCGAGCCTTCAATGTTGTTGCGCAGTATATGGCGTGCAAGGCCTTTCACTTCCGGAAAGAACAGCCTGAAATAACTGTAGCTGTATTCCATGCGGATAATCTGGTCAAGCAGAATGACTGCATCGTAGAACTCACGGCGGATTACAAGCTCTTCCGCAAGTATGAATCCGTAGTCCATGAAGTCTTCGCGGGTAAACCATTTTGCCAGCCGGAACCCTGCGCGTGTCATGTTCATGCGTTTGAATTCCTCAACAGCGGAGTCTTCGCGGTGATGGGTGAGGTCAAAGAAGATGAGCTTTGAACGACTTTCATCGTCTTCGCGCGCAAGAAGCCACGTGCGGTAGTCAAAAGAATCCTTGTGGTAGCGATAAAATGGATTCTGCTCATTGTTGCGGTATGACTCGTCAAAAAGACTGCGTGACTTTACGTCTGACAACACTTCGTATGCGGCCACCAGTTCTCGGAACGCATCTGATTCCGCATGGGTGATGTCTGGATGAAGAATTTTTGCTTTTTGCCGGTACGCATGGCGTATCTCCGCGGCAGTTGCATTTGGTGGTACGCCGAGTATTTTGTAGCAGTCACGCATAACGCTCTATCTTATCGTTTTTTTCTGAAAAGTACAATGTAGCGCATACGGCACGTCTCTCTTTCTGACTGTGGAATTTTGCTGTATTTGCGATGCACGGGCCATGCCGGAAGCGTCGTGGACTATTTGCAGGATTTTACCGGCAGCTTCTGTATTCCCAGCATCATGAAGTAGCTGAGCGTTACGGCAATTGCCTTGTCGGCAAGGTTCGTGGGAATGCGGGCAAGGATTGCGGAGATGAACAGCGGAATGTGCTGCACCACGAGCGACAGGGTGAAATATTTGGTGACCATGTGTTCCACATAGTCGTAGTTGGTGAAGAGCACGGTGTAGATGATGCCGCCTTCAATCGCAATGACAATGCTCATGATGAGTGCCAGCGGCACTAGGTCGAGCGCGCTGATTTTTTTATTCCGCTGCAGAAAAATACGGAGGATTGCAACGCCGGTGAACGAACAGATGATGAACGGAAAGCTCACCAGACCGTCGGGCGCACTTATGGAACAGAGGTGGTGGACAAGCGCGGAACCAAGGCCGGCCGTCCAGCCGAAGTACGAAGCAAGTATGGTGAAAATCATGTCCATGTAGAGCGGCAGGTGCGGCGCAAACAGAATGCTCGCAGCGTAATCAAGCAGACCGCAGACGACTGCAATGAGAAGCTGCAGCCACAGCGGATATTTTTTGAGCGGCACAATGAATTTGTGTACGTCGGACGCGTTTTTCATGGACATAGTATAGAGCGTCCGTTGTTTTGCGTCCAGTAAGGTGATAGTATGTCTGTATGAAATTCCGCCTTGCAATGATTGTGCCGCTTGCTCTTATACTTGCCTCGTGCTCAACGGCAGACATGTCCCGTAAAGATGATTTTTATTCATCATGGAAAAACACTGATGATTCTCTCAATGAATTTTGTACCGAGCCGTTCACTGCAGAAAAAGCCGAAGCTGTACGCGCTGCTTATTCAGCATATCTTGGCGAATACGAATCTTTTTGCGCGACAAACATCTATACGCTTTCTAAAATGCAGTACCATGAACTGCAGCCGTCTTACGAAATGCTAGACCGTGTTGCAGAAAGCATAAAGAGTTTTTCTTCAGCGGAAGCAGTGCCGTCGCTCCAGGAGAGTGCCGCGCTCAGAACGCAGCTGCAGGCGGCCATCATCGAGTACCAGCATGGAAAGAATATGATTGCCGAAAAAACCGGTATGCTCTATTCGCTCATGCTCATTGTCTTCACAGTGCTCACGTTTTGCGTCTTCATCATCATTCTTGTGTACCGGCGCATCGCGGCAACGGCGCGTGAAGAGACCGTGCAGCTGCAGCAGTTCTCCCTTGCGGTGATGCAGGGGCAGGAAGATGAGCGCAGTCGCATTTCTCTTGAACTGCACGATACGGTTGCGCAGAACATCAAATATGCGCAGATGCTCAGCGAACAGCTTGTACCGCTTCTGTCGGACGACAAAAAGGCGCAGGAAGTTTCGCAGAAGATTCACGATGTTGACAAGAAATGCATTCAGGACATACGCACGCTGTGCTACAACCTTACACCGCCAGACCTTGCGCTCGGCAACCTTAAGACGGCGCTCAATCATCTGGTCATGACATTTACGCGCGACAGCGGACTGTCGTGTTCATTTGCCATTGCGGCGGACACTCCGCTTGAAGAACTTTCTCCTGACAGACAGCTCCATGTATTCCGCCTGGTGCAGGAGTCGTTCACCAATATAATAAAGCACGCACAGGCGCACGATGTTTCGCTCGTCATCCGCGGTACAAAAGAAAACGGCATTCTGATTATAGTCACCGACGACGGCTGCGGCTTTGACCCGGAACAGATACGCGATGGAAGCGAACACTTCGGCGTGCGCGGCATGAGGGAGCGCGTTGCAGCTATGAACGGCAAGATTGAATTCATCTCGTCCGCAGAGACAGGGACGGAAGTGCGCATTGAATTTCCATGTGCGTGACGCAGCCAATGCGTGACGCAATCAATGCGTGACGCAATCAATGCGTGACGCACCGATTTTTACAAAAAAACACTCATGACAGAGCGGGGAAGAGATACTAAAATGAAACACATGCGAAAGGTAATACTCGTTGACGACCATGCGATGATTCGTGAAGGATTAAAATCATGGCTTGCTGAAAATTCCGACTGGCAGGTGACCGCTCAGACTGAATCTGCGGAACTTTTTTTTAATGCGCTTGCAGCCGCTTCCGGCGCTTTCGATGCTGCCATTGTTGATATCAATATTGGCAAAGACAACGGTTTTGATATTGTTAAAAAGATGCAGGAACAGTATGCGTCAATTCCCTGCATCATCTATTCAATGTATGATTCGGCAGGCTACGTGCTCAATGCGTTTGCCGCCGGTGCAAAAGGATATATCACCAAAGGCGCCGACAACAGCGAAGTGCTTGCCGCACTCAATGCAGCCGCAGACGGAAAGACATACGTTCAGCAGTCGCTCATTCCCGACATGGCCGTGACCGCAAATCTCTTTTCCGGCATGACAAAAGTTGAAAAGGAAGTGCTGGACCAGGTGCGTGCCGGTGACGACAACCAGACAATCGCACGCACGCTCAAACTCAGCCAGCGCACCATTGAAAATTACCTGAGCCGCATCTACGACAAACTCGGCGTTGCAGACCGCAGCCAGCTGCAGATAAAGCTCGGCATGGTACGATACTGAACGCGCAGCTCTGTGCGTGACGCAGCCCTGTGCGTGACGCACTGAATTTCTTAAAAAACACTCTATTTTTCCTTAAAATCCGCTGATATTCTTTTACCTTGGAGACTTATATATAGATACTTTTAATCCAAGGAGAAAAGATTTATGAAATCAAAATATGCATTGTCTGCTGTAAAAACAGCAATTGCAGTATGTGCAGCGCTTGCACTCTGTGCGGAAATAGGCGCATGTAAAGCGGAAGTTGATTCATCACCGTCAGACGACACAACGGCACCGGCTGTGGTGACAAACGTCAATGCGCAGGCAGGCGACAAGCAGGTAGTGCTTACCTGGACTGATCCTGCCGATGCAGATTTGTACGGAATACGCATCGCGTACACCTCAGCCGGCGGAGCGAGCGGAAACATCCGTGCCGCGTTTGCAGACGGCGTGCTCGTTGCAAAAGGCGCGCAGACATACATCGTCACAGGACTTACGAACGGCACTGAGTATACATTCAGCGTGTACGCAGTGGACACAAGCCAGAATGAAAGTGTGGCGGTAACAGCAGATGCGACGCCTACCGACTCAAGCGACAAGACTGCGCCGGCGAACGTCAACACATCGACCGTCACCGCGACATGCGGAAACGGCACGGTGCTCCTTGACTGGACAAACCCGACGGACAGCGACTTCTTCGGTGTTGAGGTAACAGCATCAGCTGGCGGCACGACCGCATGGGACAGCATGGTCATAAACGGCGGCAAGTCACTGCTAGTGAGCGGACTGACAAACGGAACGGAATACACATTCACATTGAAGTCATACGACAAGAGCCTCAACGCGAGCAGCGGAACAACAAAGGTTGCAACGCCTGTAAATACAACAGACAGCACGGCTCCTGCGGAAGCGTCGTCGTTTGCTGCGACAGCAGGAGACGCATGCGCAACGCTGTCATGGGCAGAACCGGCGGACAGCGACTACTACGGCATAAAGATAAGCGCAACTCCGGCGGCGGGAACGCTTGCAAGCCCGGTGGTGCTGCTCAAGGGGACGACATCGCTTTCTGTCACCGGACTGACAAACGGCACACAATACACATTCACCGCGCAGACGCTCGACACATCGCTCAATGCCTCCGCGGGAACAACAGCCACCGCAACGCCTGTTGATTCCGGCGACACAACACCGCCTGCGAATGTAACGAACCTCACCGCGACGAACAAGGACGCCGCCGTGCTCCTCACATGGACGGACGCAACGGCAGCAGACGTGTACGGCTACGAAGTGAGCTGGAACGGAACAGGCGCAATCAACAGAAGCGCCGCCACATCGACGGCAGTCGCGTCAGGCTCCATGATTGTTGCGCAGGGCGCGGGCGGCTGCTACATAAGCAACCTCACCAACGGCACGTCATATACATTCACCATATATTCAATAGACACGAGCGGAAACAAAAGCGCGGGTATTTCAAAAACAATTACACCGGCGATAATAATTCAGAGTCCGCTTTCAATTGCGTGCACGGCAAGCACGACAGCCGCGACGAACCAGAATGTTACGGTGACGGTGAGCGTCAGCACCGCAGCGGGCAGCAGCATACAGAAAGTTGCGTACAAGAGCGGAACTGTCGCCTCGGCGTCCTCACTGTTCGCCGGCAGCTATACAACACTTACCGCAGACACGAACGGCAAGTACACATTCACCGTAAGTGCGAACGGCTCGTTCACCGCAGCCGCACTCGACACTGCCGGACGCGAGGAGTGCGCGTACATCACCGTAAGCAACATCGACAAGACGGCGCCGGGAGCAGTAACAAACCTGAACGCTTCGTATAACTCAAGCGGCAATACAATTACTGTAACATGGACAAAGTCTGCAAGCGGTGACCTTGACCACTACAGCTTCCTCTGCACGGACACCACGACGACTACGAATGTAAAGAGTGATGATGCAGTTGCCTCGACTGCAGCCAGCATGACAGTAACCGGCGTTGCAGAAGGCGACTCGTTCTCAGTCATCGTGTACGCATACGACACCGCGGGCAACAAGAGCAGCGCGGCAACAGCATCGATTACAACAGCAACAACTGCGTTCTATTCTACGATTACCGTATACCGCACAAACTACACAGGCACAAACACTGCCGCAAAGACGCACCTCGACACAGCGATGACGGACCGCGCCATGACCGTCGTGCTCACCGGCGGCAACCTCTCGAAAGCAAACGGGCTTGTCATAAAATCAAAGAATGTAAGCGCCGGAACATCGACATCGATTTCAACTGTTACATCATCAAGCGACACAGAAAAAGTGTATACGTTCGATGCGCTCACGACAGCCGCAACATACAGTGTCTATCCGTATGACGATGACAACGCTGCTTCGAGCGTGACCGCCTCGTTCACGGTAACAGCACCTGCCGCGGTAACAAACGTCTCGCTTGCAACTGCGCAGTTTGTAAAAGGCGAAAGCGGCCGCGAGGTGACGGCGACAATAACCGGAACGAACTTCGACATACGCGGCGTGACGACGGTACAGGTGCTCGACTCGGCAGGAGCGCAGGTCGGCGCGGCAAAGACAATCGGAACAGGCCAGACATCCGCCACAACGCTCTCCGTTGACGTGCCGGTGCCGAGCGCAGAAGGCTACTACACGGTGCAGGTGTATTTTGACGGAACGGCAAGCGGAACGGGCGCGACGCTCTGGGTGTACGGAACACCTACTGTTGCGAGCGTACACATTCCGACATGCGGAACAAAGGCGTCTGCAGAAAAAGTGCCGGTTACCATCACGGGCACCACGCTTTCCGGCGTTACCGGCGTAACGAACACCATCACCGTGCAGCGCGGAACAACAGCGGCGGTGACGGCAACCATAAGCAGCGCCACGAGCGCGACGGCAAGCATCAGCATACCGTCGACGGCGGGAGACTACACGGTAACGGTGTATATAAACGGCACTCCATCTGCGGTGACAGGCACACTCACCGTGCTTGACGAAACAAATTATGACATTGGCGACGTGCTTCTCGACAAGACGACAAGCAAGCCGGTCGCTGTCCTGTACTACGACACCTACGGCGGACCGTACGGGCTGGGACTCCAGCAGAGCTCTCTTGCATGGGCACCGAGCGGCTCGACGGGACACAACACGAACTTCACTGCAATCCAGTCAAGCCGCGGCGGCTCAAGCGGCAGCTACACGTTCACCGGCGACACTGACGGAAGCGACAACTGGGAGGAAGTATGCAAAGTTGACTCGAACGCCTCCGCCACAGCCGCAACGAACTACCCGGCGTTCAGCTACGCCAGCACGTACTGCTCCGGCACCAGCTTTACAAGCGGCTGGTACATGCCGAGCGTTGCGGAGCTGTATGCGCTGTACAAGAACAGGACGGTGCTTGACAACGGGCTTGCCGCAGCGGGCGGAACAAAATTCAGCAACGACAATTATTACTGGTCGTCGTCGCAGGACTCCGATAGCAGTTACTACGCGTGGTACGTCGATTTCAGCAGTGGCATCGTGAACTACAACTTCAAGCTCTACAATGGATACGTTCGTGTTATTCGGGCTTTTAACAATTTAACCGATTTAACTATTGCAGTTCCGGCAGTGAGTTCGATGTCAGAAATTCCGGCATGCAGCACGGCGGGCGGCACGGTGCCGGTGACCGTGTACGGCGCGTATCTGAATGCAAACAGCGACACCGTTACGGTCACCTGCAACGGCACCGACTACAACGCGACGCTGTACGGTTCGTATGCATCTGCAACAGTTGCAATCCCCACGACGGCAGGCAGCTATCCGGTGACTGTAAAGCTCAACGGAACAGCGCAGACTGCATCGGGCACGCTTGTGTGCAAGGAATACGACAGCACCGCATACGCCGTGGGCAATATCATCTGCATCGACGGCAGCGTTGTTACGAAAGCAGCTTTTAATTCCGGCACAATGACGGCGGTTGCCGTTGTCTGCGGCGGAACAAACGCATACGGAGCGCCTCTTGCGGTGGGCCTGAATCAGAGCAGCAACCTGCAGTGGGCAAAGAACAACACAACGGGTTACACCACTAACTTTACTGCAACCGTGTGCACGCCGAGCGTGTACGGCAGCAGCGGTGCGGCGTCGACAGCCACATTCACCGGCGACACAGACGGCGGGGACAACTGGGCAGAAGTCTGCAAGGTTGACACCACCGCGTCTGCGAACGCGGCAACGAACTACCCTGCGTTCAACTACGCGAACACGTACACTGCAACGAAATACACGAGCGGCTGGTATGTGCCGAGCATAAGCGAGCTGTGCACGCTGTATAAGAACATGACAGCAGTCAACGATTCGCTGAACACTGCAGGAGGCACGCAGATTGGCACGAACTGGTACTGGTCGTCGTCGCAGTACTCCGGTAACGATCACGACGCGTGGTACGTCGATTTCGGCAATGGCTACGTGGACAGCTACAACAAGACCAACGATAGATACGTTCGTGTTATTCGGGCTTTTTAACGTGACGCGCTAGCGGCACATTAACCATTTAACTATTTATGAATGGGGTGCGAAGCACCCCGTTCAGGCAAGAAGCATTTTATTCCATCGGGCAACGCCGTCGGCGTCCTGGCGGAGAAAAATAAAACCGGACCGCGCAACAACGCCGTTGACATAAAGGGCGCGGACGGGAGAGAAAACAAGAATAAAGTTACAAGGAAAAAGTAACAAGTAAGGAAGGTATTTTATGGCGCAGTCAAAACTGGTAACAGATTTGCTTTCAATATTACACGAACTGGATACGCGGGAAGATCTGCCTTTGTTTGAACTGGCTTGTCTTGGTTCGGAACAAAGTATTCAAGGTGAATTGCTTGTTGAACTGAGAAATAAGGGCTATAAGGCGGCTATTGAAGCAGGATATCAGTATTCTAAAGTCTGGAAACTTGGGAAAAGATGTTTTGATTTATTTGTGTTTGACGACAGCAACAATACTGTCATCGAATTAAAGCATTATTCAAAAAATCAGGGTTCTGTAAAAGCTTTATGGAAAGGAATTGAGAAAGATTATGAAAAAACACAAAAAATAACGCCATATAAACTCATACAAATTGGTTTCTACACTGAAATGTCAACACCTTTTTAGGCAATATTTTTAAGGGGTTCGTTATAAAATTCCTTCCTGTAAACTACAGGACTTTTGCCACCATCTGCACTGTGGAAACGAATAGTGTTATACCAGTGCACCCAGTCACCGAATAAAAGTTTCAGTCTTTCGAGTGACGGGAAATTCTGATTTTTTACGAACTCCGTTTTTACGGTCCCGTAGAATGATTCCGCCACCGCATTGTCGATCGGTGTTCCCGGGCGGCTCAGGCTGCGGATGATTCCGAATCTATTCAAGAACAGATCGATTTTTTCAGCGCAGAAAACCAATTCCAGTCAACTCCCCCACTCGCTAACATCTCGATCCGTAAGGGAAAATCAATCAAAACTCCTACCTGAAAATCGAATTAGCGCGCCCCAGTCAGGGGCGCAAGATAAGGCGAGCAAAAAAACCAATTCCTGCTTGTCTTGTCATTTCACCCCGACGCCTCCTAGCCGACAACTTCGCGTTGAATTCATATAACTCGTCGATTCGAAGACACAAACGCCAGGCCAAGATGTAGTCTACCATTATTACCCGTCCCAACCCTCCAACCCCATAATGATCCAGATTATCGCGGACCAGAACTTCTTTTTTTCATTCCAGCCCGTGAAAAAAACCGCGGCGAAGAAGAATTTTGAAATAATACAGTCCTTCATGTTGCAGTTCCCGCACCTGAAATTTTGCTGCCGGGCTCCTTTAAAAAAAACGTACCTTTCCGGCATTCTCCTGTAGACCTGCTTAAGTTCAAAGCGGCCCAGACTCACCCTCCATCAGCCCGCTCTGGAATTATATATCATCTGGACTGACATTTATCCCCTACTTTTCTGCAAGCGGCCGTTTTTAGAGTCTGCCCGGGCGCCATAATTCGGATCCTGCTTTTCTCACAAGCGGTTCTTACCACGTCCCTGGCAGATCTTTTTCATGGCGGTGCGAGACTACTACAACCACCATAACAAAAAAAATCGCCGCAAGTTTTTTTTTGTCCCGTCCCGCTTGTAGATAGATAGATAGCTATTTCTGTTGACTCGCCGAACCTGCCATCCGGCATAAATGCCTGATTTTTACTCAAAGTTCCTCGTAGAATGGCGCTTCAGTTGTCACTCTACTTGTTCCGCGAAAATGCAGTCGCCCAGCTTTTTTTAGGATATTCTATTATCAACACCACACTACTCGGACACACCATCCAAAAGGGGAAAAATCAGCGCCGCTTTTTTTAGGATTTCATTTTCCAGCAGAAGCCGTTTGTTTTCTTTTTTCAACGCGATCAGCTCATTCTCCGAATCGCTGCGGTTGTCTTTTTCCCTCGTCGAGCCGGTGCTGTTGATTCGCGAAATCCATCTGTCCAGAGCGGACGGTGTAAGCTCATATTCGTTTACAATTTCTGTACGGGACTTTCCCGCATTGTAAAGTTCCACCATCTGCTTTTTGAACTCTTCCGTAAAAGTCCTCCGGGGTCGGTTTCCTTTTACTTCTTTTTTCTGTGTCTCTTCCATATTTTCTTCTCCTTGGAAGTTTACGACCCCTTAATTTTTTTGTCTAGTTTAGTGTAGCCGATACACACAACGATAAAAGAAGGTCCTGATGTCACAATTCCTCATTTGTATTCTCTGCTTTCTTATTATTCCAGGCAGATAGATTACGATGATGCAAATTTTACTTCCAGCGTACAGGCTCATTATACTAAAAACAAAATGGCAGCTGTAGAAACCGGTAAGGAAAAATCGTTTACAATTGATAACAAAAAATATACCGGTAAAGTGTCGTATTTCGTTCTGGAACGGTAACTCCTTTTAATCATTTCAGGAATAAATATTTGTCAGACAGATATATCTTCCTGACAGATATATCTGCCGTGTTATTTCTTGAGCAAATCGCTGTGGGTTCCTGCATTAAGCATGCAGCGCGCCCAAGAACTACGATAGGTATGTTCGTGTTATCCGGGCCTTTTAACGTGACGCGCTAGCGGCACATCAGCTATGTAGCTATTACATCGGAGGCACACACCGCCCCCGATGTTCACATGAGCGCAATCTCCCGCAGATGCAGAATCCGCGGCTATCTTGAAATCTCTTTTGAATACAGGTCGAAGTCTTCTTCCTTAAACACATTGAACAGAACTTTCATCTCACTTCCATGATGTTCCTCAAACCATGAGCGCACCGTATCAACGGCGACTGAGCAGGCCTTTGCGTTGGGAAAGTGGAACACGCCCGTCGAGATGCAGCAGAACGCAACCGAAGTGAGCGCGTTCTCTTCGGCAAGGTCGAGGCATGACGTGTAGCAGGAGGCGAGCAAATCGCAGTCCCGTTGTGTCAGCTGTCTGCCTACGATCGGTCCCACGGTGTGCAGGACGAAGCGGCAGGGCAGGTTGTATGCCTTTGTAATTTCCGCGGAACCGGTCGGCTCTTCATACGTGGTGGCGGAGCAATTTGCTGCGGCGTGTGACTTCATGATTTTGTAGCACGCAAGGCGGAGGTCTGTGCCGGCGTACGTGTGGATGCAGTTGTCTATGCATGCGTGGCACGGTGACCAGCAGCCGAGCAGCTGACTGTTGGCGGCGTTCACGATTGCATCAATTTTGAGCGTGGTGATGTCGCCCTGCCACACGGCGATGTTCTTGTCTGAAGAAGTGTTTCCGCTGTTTGCCGGGAGCGTGCCACGTGCGGCAGTGGCTGCTTGTGTGCCGCTGCCTGTCTCTGTCTTTGCGGAATTGCCTGCTGTCTTTTTGTAACTGTCGCCATCATTTCCAAACAGCGTCGCTGCGTCGGTGATTCCCTTCGCGGCAATCTCATGCTGCAGGAATGCGTCCTGCGTCTTGCCGACAGCGTCGGGCACTTCGCGGGGCGGGCGCACGTTCACGAGCGAGCGGTACGTGTTGAACAGTTCGCCGTCACTCATGGCGTCAGTCTTAAGGAAGCAGAGGTCGGTTGTGTCGCACCAGGGTTCCCCTTGCTCGGAAGCCTTGAGCGCCTCTTGCGCAAAGTAATCTATAAGGTAGAGCAATGTTTTGCGTCGTGTCATGGTATTATTTGTCCTGTTTGTGAAAGAATGATATGGTCATATGCATTATTTTTTTTATCTTCTGGATGTGGTTCTAAACCTATTATGGTGATTTCATCTTTTGCCGGACCGTATACCCAATACAGTCGCATTGCCTTGCTCGTTTTATTTTCCAGATATGATTGCCAGACTTTTACGCCGTATCGTTTGGTTAATGGTTCAATTTCATGAGTTTGGAGCGCAGGGTAAAATGGATCGGCTGAAAGCTGGACGAGCGTTTTGCCCCATTTCTTATAGAGCAGAATGTCACCGCCTTTTAGCGTCTTGTCCTTCGCTTTTTTCTGTAATGTATTCCAGAGTTCATACATTTCAGGAATGCCCATCCTGATTTTGAAGGTGTGGCGCACGCTTACTCCTTTTCAAATTCAGAAAGGTCCACGGGTTCAGAGACGGTGCCCGCTTTGAAATTCCTTATGGCAGTATCCATTTCTTTGAGCGTCTTTGATGAAAGTTTGATTGCCGGCACAAGCTCCTGGGGTTCAAGCATGATGCAGCCGTTGGCATATTCTTTAACGGTGTAATAGTTGTATTTTGCACCTCGTAAAGTAATGCGTTTTTTTGTGTCAATGTGGGTCGTGTAATTTTGAACTGTCTGCATGGTGAAGCTCCTGGTGGGAAATCCCACTTAACTATATAGCTGAAATACGATTATGTCAAATTCAAGAATGACAGCAAAGGTGGGAAGCATGGTTTCCCTTGCTCGGAAGCCTTGAGCGCCTCTTGCGCAAAGTAATCTATAAGGTAGAGCAATGTTTCGCGTCGTGTCATGTGGTACGTCCTTTCCGTTACTATACCACAGGGCGTTGTTTGATACAAAGGCCCGCAGTTTGAGTAAAGGGACAAAATGTATCGGCTACACTAAACTAGACAAAAAAATTAAGGGGTCGTAAACTTCCAAGGAGAAGAAAATATGGAAGAGACACAGAAAAAAGAAGTAAAAGGAAACCGACCCCGGAGGACTTTTACGGAAGAGTTCAAAAAGCAGATGGTGGAACTTTACAATGCGGGAAAGTCCCGTACAGAAATTGTAAACGAATATGAGCTTACACCGTCCGCTCTGGACAGATGGATTTCGCGAATCAACAGCACCGGCTCGACGAGGGAAAAAGACAACCGCAGCGATTCGGAGAATGAGCTGATCGCGTTGAAAAAAGAAAACAAACGGCTTCTGCTGGAAAATGAAATCCTAAAAAAAGCGTAACAAAGGACCGAAAAGAAGTTTACGCGCAAGAATGCAGGAACCGTCTAGAAAAAGTTACCGCCCGGCTAGCGGCGGGTTTCGAAAAAAAACAAGGCAGGGGCGAACATCCAATTCTACTCGAAATACAACTAAGGGCTTTGGGCGGGGCCGCTAATTAGCAAACTAAAAGGGTTTCAAAGGGAACCTCACCCCGCAAGTACGATGAGATGAACAAGCGCTTTTAGTGCGCGGCGAAAAATCTAAAGTAAAAGGGTCGTTCGGCAAAACAAAGCGAAAAGGTTGCTGC
>JGI20225J20221_1001311_pt1 | contig 27184 bp, 27 predicted proteins | sample BioMet4_FD_20221 | JGI IMG/M metagenome (IMG submission 20221)
ATCCGTCAATTTGGCAGAGCCACCGTAGCCATCGCATAGTAACGAAGGAGCAGTATCTGACGCTCGTATACTTTCAAAGGTTAGGGCCGTTCGTTCGCGTTTGTGACGACGGGTCCAATCATTTTCTCGCTTCTCTTACTTCTTTCTACATTCGAGAAGAACGAGACGACGACAAACGTAAAGCAAAATCAATAATATAATTAAGTACTAATATAAAACATATAAAAAAATCAATCGTTCTAACCATGAATATCGAGAAATAACAACGCTTCGAAATTCGAAAGGTACAAAACAGGTTTTCGCGTACTTTCCGGTGAACAAAACCCAACAAGTTAAGGCCGAGACGAATAGACATAATTTCTATATCCATTGTCAACCGCTAAATTTTTTGGTAATTTTTCCTGGACGTAGTTCTCAGTAATAGGACGTCGAACATTCGAATTCACGCCATTCGTGGCCCGTCATACGTTTCCGCTTCACATGGTATAATATATCGGTATCCGTCTGACTGCGACCTCGTTTAGCGTAACTTTTTCCATGTTAATGACTATCAACCAAATGTCGTCCCTCTGAATACAAGTCATTACTATCCGTTGCTAATTTTCGATTAGAAGGATATCAACACGTCTTCCGTGAATGTAGTCAATCGAAAAACGTCCGCCTCTTTCGTACGCCGTAATTTGTAAACAACGGTGGGCGTTACTAGATATATACCAATAGCCGAAGTGTCGGTATTTTCCGTAAAAGCGATGTACAAAAAAGAAATCGAATCCCGAAAGATGTGCCGATTTCCCGCTCTAATTGGTGTGACGATTTTCTTTATCCAAAGGTTACGGAACAGGCGAAGTCCAGTATGACATGTAACCGTTCGCTAAGCGTGAGTAGATTTTGTATCAGGCGGTTAGCGCACACACACGGTTGTCCACAGTAAGTCCGACCATTTCAGTGACATAAGGTCGTTGTTCGCCGGCTCAGATTCAGAAAAACTGGCGTCCGTTATGAGTGTAAACCGTTCATCGCGATGTCAACATTTTCGAACGGACTGGCTTTATCCGACAATCCGATCGTCCGTATTAGCTGCGAACACTCGCATCTTTGAGTACTTTCCGGGTACCCGTTATAGAACAGTGCGGCGTCCGTTTAAATGTAATCACCACCGTAAGTGTTAACATTTTCGGAATACCGGCTACGACAATCGCGCTTCCGTTTTGAGTTAGGGCCGTTAAATAATGTTACGTTCCTTACGAAAAAGCTCTAACGCAAAGTTATGGTCATTCCCAGTCCGACGTGTCACCTTTATACCAAGAAAATTCAGTCGGAAAATTTTCGCGCACTATCGAGACAGGAAATGTGCGTCTCTCTGTAGATACTAGGTTATAGAATATAAGAATTTTATAATGGGACCATGCAAGGTGTGGGTAAGCCTGCCGCTGCCGTTTCAGAGGTGGTTTCCGGCAGTGGCACAGGCTTGCCTGCTACACGCACCACTACTGCGGATGTTGCTGCCGGCGGAAGTTACACCGCTGCATGGCAAAAAGGAGATGCGGTAAGCGTAACCTTTCACTGCTACAGCGATTCGGAGGGAACAACAGAGATTGCCGCTTCCCAAATGGCGAGTGGCAACACCCAAACGCTTACTTACGATGGCACGGCATGGACGGCAACGCCCGCCTCGCTGCGCCTGCCTGCCGGCATATATTCTGTAAAGGCGGTTTATGCCTATAGCCGCACTTACACTGCTGCCGATGATACCCCAATTGACGGCACTACCATCCTGGCACTTATAAATAGAGGTACGGAACAAATTGCAGGTCAAAGTGCCGTAGTAATACCGGACGACATTACCAAAACAGGTATTGCCATTGCCCCTGCCGCCGACAAATGGCAGCGGCAAACGGCGTTGGTGCGCCTCACAAGCCTTGCCTTTGGGCAAAGCGCAACGGTTACCACTGCTAGCGGAATAGCTACCACCGTGAGTTGCCCCACTGTGCAGACTGCAGATGCTTCTCAACCGGCCAATGCTGTACTTACTTCTACTGTCTATTTGCACTTGCCGGTAGACAACCCTGCCAGCACTGCTGCTGTTACCACAGTAACTGCCAACGGTGTGAGCGGAGTGGTGAAACCAACCTTCCACACCGAGGCGGGCCGCCTGTACAGCATCTATGCACCATTACTGCAGGGTCAGCAGGGGGCTGATTATATTAATGGCGGACAGCCATGGAAAGGTACTTACGCTGAGTTTTATAACAATGGTGCCGGTATTGCCGATTTTGCTAAGTATCAAGGTTGGATTATAGACCTCTCTGATGCAAGCGACAAGGCTACGGCTATTGAGTTTATAAAAAATAAGGTCGATGCCCGTACATCTACGGTAAACATTACGCTTAATGGTATAAAACTTCTACTAGATCATGCCTTTGATTCTAGCACTAACCTTGCCAGTATAACCTTGCCTGTTGCAACTGAAATCGGATCGTCTGCTTTTGCTAACTGCACAAAACTTACTAGCATAAATCTGCCTATAGCAACTGATATCGGAGAGGCTGCTTTTCAGTCTTGTACTGCTCTTTCCTGTATATCCTTGCCTGCGGCAATTGTTATCGGACCAGCTGCTTTTCTGGATTGTAGTGCCCTTACCAGTGTAACTTTGCCTGTTGCAACTGATGTCGGACGGGCTGCTTTTCAGGGTTGTAGTGCCCTTGCCGGTATATCCTTGCCTGCGGCAACTGTTATCGGATCGTCTGCTTTTACTTACTGCACAAAACTTACTAGCATAAATCTGCCTATGGCAACGGATATCAGAGATGTAGCTTTCGATAGCAGTAATGCCCTTACCACACTTAAGCTTACGGCTGCGGGAGCAATAACCCTTACTACAAGTACTTTTTATAATTATACAAACTCCGTTAATTGCACGCTATATCTTAATACTGATAAGCAGAGCGGAATTGGAAGCGGAACACCAAAACCAATTAACCTTATATGGGGCAGAGTTACATGGAAAGAGATAAAGTATGAGTAACCAAGCGCCCCTGCAGCCTGCAGGAAGCCCGCCCCACGGCAAAAAGCTTCCTTGCACATAGCAAGGAGCCTGCCGCATGGCAAAAAAACTCCCCGCACGCTGCAAGGAGCCTTGGTTACGCTCCCGGGCCGCCACGCAACCTGCAGGGAACATGGGGCACACACCCCGGCAGCCCTGCACGCAGGGTGGAGGACGGGAAAAAAAAATAATTAATAACGAAAAAAAAGAAAAATAATATTATGGCAACAATGACCGAATTTACAGGAAGCAAGCTCACACACGGAGCCTTCGTGCAAATGAATCAGGAAGTTAGAACACTAATAATACAAGCCACTTCCGCAGCACTGAAGCTGGAGGACGAGCTGCCTGCCTACAGCGCAGCCGTCGATAGAATGGACAAGCTGGTGAAACGCCTCTCGGGATACGAAGAAACCACTGATGTAACTGCAGCCGACCAAATGCGCGACAACCTCTGGCTGGCACTTTACTATGCACACCATTATCTGGCAAAACTGCCTGCAACCAGCAAGTTCTACGCACCGGCCAAAAAACTGGCACCCGTGTTTTCTGCTTACAAAGACATGCATCGCCACGAGTTGATGAAAGAAACCACAGAGATAACCGGTTTTATTGACCAACTGGCCAAGGACGACAACATGGTCGCCGTAAAAACACTGGGTTTCACCGCCATGCTCACCGATTTGCAAACAGCAAACGATGCCATTCTGGCTGCCAACGCAGCACGCTCGGCCACGGCAGCCACACGTGCCGTTGAAACCGGAAAGGAATCTACCGACGAAGTGCGCAAGCAGGTTATCAGTGCCTATCGCACCATAGTGGCACGTGTAAACGCCGCCGGACAATTCTTTGCTTCCGATGTAATAACAAAGTTCATGGCCGATGCCAACACCGTGGCGGCTCACTACCAGATTGTGTCGGCAAACCAGGCAAAAAAAAGCAAGAAAGTGAACAATGCATAATTGAAGAACAAATACAAATAAAAAAGAATATGAAGACAATTAAAAACAAAAACATGCAGAGCAGCCGCAGAGCACATGGAAAGAACGGCTTTTCACTCCTTGCATTCTGCTCTTCACTGCTGAGCGTTGTGCTGCTGGCACTGCTCATGGCATCCTGCTCGGCCGACGAGGATTTAACAGTCACAAACCGGAATATGACCCGTAATGCCGACGGCAGCATCACTATTCACCGTATATCGTCCGTGGCACTACCCAACGGCTTCACTGCTGCCACCCGTGCCATTGCCACCCGCGCCGGAGAAACCACTGAAGCGGTGGACGAGAAAACCTCATGGGCAGAAGGAGACCGCCTGCACATAGGTATCGTTATAGGAAACTACCCATCAATTGAAACTTATCGTTTTGCCACTATACAGGCAGATGGATCGTGGCTGCTCAATAGCGATGTTACCATTCCCGCAAGTGGAACATGCTATATAACTTTCTATTATTTAGGGCAAAAATATAACACTGTAGATTTTAACGACCCTACACAAAATCCCGATAACATTGCTGAAATTACAGGTAGCACTGCATGGGCCCAGGGGACTGCTGTTGATAGAATCACGGGGGTATATAATGATCAAACATATAAAACAGCCGATGCCACCACAGGCGTTACCACCTATAGTGATATTCTGCTAGCCCAAGGTGTGTGTACAGATGGTACCTGGAACACCACCGATAGCTACAATTCCGTTACTGCCAACCCTGCAGACGGTGTATTTAGCATTACCATGAAGCATAAATCGAGCCGCGTGGCTGTAACTGCGTGTGATCTGTCCGCCTTGGGTAGCGGAGCATCTGTAGCATCCATCACTGCCAAATTGCGAGATAATAGATCATATTCGGAAACACCGATCTATGTCACTCTCAATTTATTCCCGGCATCGGGTACGTCAGTGGGCACACAGCCATCGGAAACCGCGCCGTGGAAAGCACAGCTGCTTATACAAGATTATTCTTTCTACCTGCAATCGTTCGTAGTAACTCTTACCGACGGGCGAAAAATACCTGTAAGCGTGCCCAATGCAAGCGGAGCTTTCGACGGCATTGGCCGTGAGATAGATCCAGATGGAGGCAAAGCATTTGTTTATCGCCTCACACTAAGCCCGGGAAGCTGCACCGCCACCCCCGATGCCAGCTTTACCGCTCCCGGCTGGCAAACCGGCGAAACCGGCGCACCAACCCCCATTTATACCCGTGCCGATTTGGAAGCCATAGCCTCCAACCTGGGTGGAAACTACATCCTGATGAACGATATAGACCTAAGCGGCAGCAACTGGACACCGTTGGGTAAAACCTATGCAGAAGCCTTTACCGGCAAACTAAACGGAAATGGGCACAAAATAACCGGAATGACGACTGTTGCTTCTATTAATTCTAATAATGTCGGTTTGTTTGCCAGTACAAGAGGAGCTATTATCTATAATTTACATTTCAGTAATTGTACAGTGCAAGGGGGGTACGGAGGAGTTGCCGGTACACTTGCGGGAGAAGTTTACAACGGCTGCATATCCAACTGTAGTGTAACAAATGGCAAAATAAGTGACAATACCAATTTAAGTACTGGTGGCGGCACTTTGGGTGGTCTGATAGGTTATCTGAAATATTATACAGAGTCTGTATCTACTGTAATTCATTGCCATGTATCCAATTGCCAAATTGAGTCAATAAATGAGGGAACTTGTAATTTAGGCGGATTAATAGGTATAGCATCTGCAAACTCCAATGTTATAGCTTGCTATACCAATGACTGTACCCTAAAAATTCCTGAGACATTAACCGGTAAAGGATCTGTGGGTGGATTATTGGGTGTATTAGAAGGCGCATACACTTTAGGTTGCTATGCCAGCAATGTTTGCACCAAAGGGGCTGCTCAGACCAATGGTGCTCTTATTGGTTATTTTTCAGAAAACTTTACTACTTATGGAAATCTAGCTTCTTGCTACGCCACTAATGCAAGCGGTAGTGAAGCTACCACTGCTATTGGATCAGGGAGTTTGTCAAAATGCAGCTACGTACCTCTGGGTGCAACCGATTATAGTTTGCTGGTAGCAAGTCCGGCTGCTTCATTCAGTGATATCAACACTGCAGTTCTTTCTTCGTCAGGTTCACTTTCAATGGTTAAGCGCACATGGAAAGCCACCGGCATCTGGGGAGAATCAGAAGGCGCAAGCATATCTCAGGCTCCACTCATAAAATGGAGCTACAACGGAGAGTAACAAATAAAGATAATAGAAAAACAGCAGGAAGAATGGAGTGAAAAGCATTCACTCTTTCTTCTCTGCATAAAAAGTTATAGAATGAAAAAAAATAATAGTAAAATAAGAATGTTTCTTCTTACCGTCTTTATGGCAGCAGGAACAACTTTTGGCACTATTCAGGCTCAAAACCTGGGTGTGCGCAGCAATATTTTAACGTTGGCTACCCTGTCGCCTTCGCTTGGTGTAGATATACAGTTTGCCGGTCGCTGGCAGGCAGGCATCGATGGACATACAGGCTTACTAGGCAAAGGTGCCGATTACCTGCAAATGTCCGGAGCCGGATTTGAAATGCGCCGTTATTTCTTTAACCCTTATCATAGCGCTGATATTAATGCGGAAACAAATGGTGCGGGAAGCTCGTTTCACGGACCATATATGGGCATTAATACCCGCTACCTGAAATACAACGACCAGTTGCGCAATTCATACCCGCGCGACGGCTGGTTTTATACAGCCGGCGTTACAGTGGGTTACACCTTTTGGCTACCTCGTAACTGGACCGTTGATTTGGGAGTTGGTGCAGGGTATGTACACAAAGATTACAAAGATTATGATTACTATGTGCCGCGTGATAAGTATCGCCTCATAAATAACCGGATAACAAATCGTTTTGGCCTTACCAATGCAGAGCTTTCTGTGGCTTATCATTTTAGTATAGGTAACAATAAAAAGTAATAACCCCATTAACAGAAGTATATATGAAAATCAGAAATAAAAACAGAGTAGCCCGTTACGGCGAAACAGCACTGTACGTATTGCTGCTCGCTGCTGTAACTTCGTGCAGCAGTGACGACTATATATCTATCTACAATCCCGACGGCACTTTGTCTCAAAATCCGGGTATGTTCACAGTAAACCTTACAGGCAGCACCATTACCGAGGCCAATGCTAAAACCACATTGACGCTTACAGTGACCGGCAACAAAGTTTACGAGGCTGTGCCATCTGTACCAACCGATATAGAGGCCGGAACTTACAACATTACAGCTACAAAATTGCCGTCGGGCTCCACATTACCCGAAGGCTCGTCGATAAATTTCGCAGGGCTCATTACGTTGCCTGCCGCAAGTGACAATAAGCTCCCTTCAATGCCAGTTTTCGAGGCTGCGCAAGATGAAATTGACGTGGTGTATAACAAGAGTGTAACCAAAAACATGGCTCTGAAACTGATGACACGCCGGCTCATTGTGAAAGGTACTCTTGTGGGAATTGATCTTGCAACGATAAAGAGTATTGATGTAACACAAAACGGGGTGAGCAACGCCCGCCGGATAAATGATGGTGTGGTAACGAAAAGCATAGCATCCCGTGCCGACAATACTGCCGCCACTTCATACTATGTTACGAATGAAACACAACCGGCCTTGGACGGTACTTTCAGCACATCGTTCAACCTGTTGGGCATTAACCCGGAAGTGGATCAAGTGCTCCATATAATTGTGACATTCAATAATGGTAAAACCTTTACGTACGAGGAGAACGTAAGTACACTGCTCGCTGGTTTCAACACTGCATCGTATGAAACTTCCGTAGGTCTTGACGCAACAATCAACTTTGGGTTAGGTGGAGTTTCGGGCACCATCATCGACTGGACTCCTGGCTGGAATGAAAGTGGTTTGGGAGAATAGAATTCTTATTAAGTAACAGTGCTGCCATGAAACATAACAAATTTCATGGTGGCACTTTTTTTTATTGCATTAATCAGTCTGTTTTTACAATAGGTTTTAGTGTTGTGTAAGTAATATTTTTCCTGATGTACCATCATTTAATTATCTATTTACTTTTTATTATGCTTTATTGATGTTTGGTAATCAGGTGTTTGCGAGTATGATACAAAGTTTTGCGTCAATGCTACACCTTATTTATATTGATGCTCTATGTTTGTGCTGTAAATAAAAAGCGGCGCAGTAATATATTGCATTGGGCATATGTTTCAGAATTTTCTTACGTCCGTTCAAGTTGCTTTTTAATGTAGCCCATAAGCATCTTTGGAGGATCTCTCTGAATAATCACTGTTATTTCTCCTATTAAGAAATTTGAATTTTAAAATTACAGATATTATATATTACTGAAGTAAAAACTTTATTATGAAAAAAAAATTATTATTTGTCTGTTTCCTTCTGACTCTTTTGCAGGGCAGAGTGAATGCACAGACAACAGATGACACAAATACGGTGCATACAGCCAATGGATGGTATGTAGGAGCATCGGGAGGTGTGCCGTTTGGAGTAAGTACGTTCAGCTCTTTTGGGGCAGATAAAACTCGTTTTGGATGGGTGGCAGGTGCCTTTGGTGGTTATCGTTTCACCCCTGTATTATCTTTAGAGCTTTTTGCAAAAGCAGGACAAACCACACTTGCAGTCCGCGAAAACGATGTAAATGCCAATTACTGGCTGGGAAACGACATAGTTCGCTACTATGCCCCCGTTATTGATATGGAAGGTTGGGATTACAGTAACCTGAAAAGCAGAGTTAGTTTACAACAATACGGTTTGCAAGGCAATATTAATATTCCGGGTATCTTTTGTTCCAATGGCAACTGCCGTTGGATATTTGAACTTTCTCCGGTAATTTCGGTAGTTAATACCCGTGCCGATTTTATTACTATTGCTGAGAATGCAAAGGTGGTAGAGGGCAAAACGAAATGGCACTTTGGTGTAGGAGGAAATGTGCAGGCAGGCTATCGTGTTGCCAAACATTTGAGTGTTGGCATTTACGGAGGTATAACTCACCTCACAGGCGAACACTTCGATAAACTACCAAAGCATTTATACAAAGATAATTTTATTTATGAAGGAGGGGTAAAACTCACCTGGTCGTTTGGTAAAGATGTTCAAAGAAAGAAACAATCTCCGGAAACACCAGCTTATATTCCTGTTATAAAGGAAGAAGTACCGGCTACTCCACAAAAAGAACAAATAACAGAACCTGAAAAACCACAGGAAGAAAAACCTGCAGAGAAAGTTGTTATTACCCCTACTAAGGCAGAAGAAAAAGCATTAGCATCATTCCCCACTATTTATTTCGAATTCAACCGCTCGGTAATAGANGTGAAGGAGCAACCTAAGTTAAAGGAAATCCTCTCTATTTTACGAAAGAACCCCGGTATGAAAATCACCATAACAGGTTGGTGTGATACAGTAGGTAGTAGTGACATAAATTTACGCTTCTCTGTTCGCCGTGCACAAAGAGTTAAAAGTTGGTTAGTACAACAAGGAATCAATGCCTCTCGCATTAGTGTAATTGGTAAAGGTAGCGACTTTAATGAGAAAATACCAGCCAAAGCCCGCCGTACAGAAACAAAAGAATCAAAGGAGGATAAAAAATGAAACAGAAAGCACTCTATACAACTATAATAATGTGCCTGCTGGCAATCACCTTTACAGCATGTGACAGTAATCTACCCGAAAATAACGACCACGGCATCTCGGCAGCTCTTAGTTGGGCAGATAAGGACGATACGGGTACTCCTATTACTGATGCACGCGTCTGGATTTTCCAGGCCGACGGAAAAATGGTAGCTGAAAAACATTATTCTACCAAGCAAGAAGTGGCTCTTGATATACATGCGGTAGATGCCGGTGAATATAAAGTGGTTACTGCTATAAACCTGATAGCACCATTCAGTGTAGATAAGGCAACGACTTATGATGAGCTGTTGTTAAAACTAAGTGAGCCTAATGCTTCACCTACTCACGCTTTTTACAGTGTAGCCGATGTAAAAACCACCCAGGATAAGAACACACGTGCACCGTTACCGCTTCGCCGCATTATGGCAGAACTTAATATTGAAATAGATGGGGTACCCGAAGGTGCAACCTTAGCAACATCCGTAACCGATGCCGCAGACGGTATTTATCCATCGCGAAAAGATGCTGACAGTAACTATGGAGTAGCAATGAGCGGACATAAGAATGCTGTTGTACTTCCCTCGGCGATTACGACAAAAGGAAATTTAGTTACGCCTACTACACGCCTCATGCCAACTGTGGGCGATGCATCTCACTCTCACCTGCATTTCCTGTTTACCCTTACCGATGGTACAACGAGAGAATGTGACGCTGAAGCTCCGGTAATGAAATCGGGTGGCAAGTACACACTGAAATTTAACTACACAGAGCTGAAGCCTTATATGTACATTATTCCCGTAAAGATCTCCGACTGGGAAGAAAGTTGGGCGTTGAATGGGGAAATACTAAATCCTGTTTTATAGTTAAACTTCAATAAACAATGATGAATAAAAAATATTTAAGAACTCTGTTTCCTCTATTGTTAATAGTTGGAATAGTAACGGGCGGCTTGTCGGCTTGCTCGCAAAGCGAAGAGTTATCTCAGGAAGAAAACAAAGTGGAAGATCAGAAGATTGCTATTCAGCCGGAGGTACTGATGGATGGAATAGCTACGCGCTCGGGAATAGGACTCAGTGATCTTACTACTTTTTACTTGCGGATAGTAAATCCTCAAAGCACTGAATTTAGCTACTTTGTGCAGATGCAAAAAGATACAAACGGTAACTGGTATGTTTCTAAAGATATGAAAAATGGTACTACAGATCCAAAACTTTATTTCCAAAACGGTAAACAACCGGTTACTGTGCAGGCCCTTTTTTGGAACACTACCTCTGTAGACAATTTCATGGCAAGAGTTGATGAAGGAGGCTGGAAAACTTCTTATACTTTTTTTATGGGTACTACGTCAATTAATAGTTTGTCTCTCAAGGGTTATGACCCTCTTTACTACAATAAAACCATTATACCCCAAACTGATGCCCCTGGCGGGGTTTTGCCTATTAATTTTCGACATCGTTTTGCTAAGATACACCTGAAACTGGAGTTCGACGACTACTGTACTCAACTTATTGGATACAATCAAGCGTCTGTGCCGAAAGTATCATTGGGAGGATTGTTGATGGGTAATAGTATTGGTTATTTGAAATGGGATTTTAATACAGATAACATAGACTACACCGGAGTTACACGTGATAATATTTCAACACTATATTCCATAGTATGGAACCCTCCTTTAACTGTACCAAATTCAAGTTCTGAATATGAAATTATGGCGGTGCCTCAGTTGATTCCTAGTGGATCACTCAATGCTTATTTCACAATACCCAATCCGAATACCAAAGAAAACGAACAATTTACCTGGACATATCAGGGGGCGGAGTTTAATCTGGAAGGAAATACTGAATATGACATCACCCTTCAGGTATATGGTGAAGATCCAACAACTAAAGGTATATCATCTGATACACAACTTACTAAAAAGAATATCAAAATTACAGGATCCATTAAAGAAAGAAAAGGAGGACAGCTATGAAAAGATATAAATTCATAACACTAATTGCTATACTGGCAATCTTTTTCCATGCTTGTCAAAACGAAAATCCCGATAATCTGACACTTTCAGGCAAAGGTTTAACTATAAAGGCAGGCATAGGCTCTCCTTTTACATCTACACGCTCAAACCCATTGGGGACAGCGACAGAACAAGGGCAGTTTGTTGATGGAGATGTTATTGCCGTGTCACTAGATCAAGGCCAAACCTGGGTAGAACACACTAAAAATGGAGATACATGGGTACCGCAGGGAGGTAAAAAATTGGCATGGCCTGATGGGGCAGCTGAGACTGAGGTATGGGCATACTATCCGGTAGAGCATTCAAACTCTGTTGATGGTTCCAATAACTCTACTTTTGATACGTTTACTTTACCTCGTCATCAGTGCAACACTCAAGGCGGGGTGGAAGGCGGTTTTCCCGATTGCCACATTGCATGGGCAGACCGAATGACTTTTAGAAGTGTAATTCAAAAGCCGACAGATAATGTGATTAATCTGTCAATGATAAGGCAGACTGTCTGTGTGGATATATGCATAACCAAACTGAGCGATAACTGGAATACGGGTGAGGCATCTTTTCAGATAGGAGACAATATATATGCTCCAGACATAAATCTTCCGGCTCAATCAACAAGCAGCTCATATCATATTTATCCTAAAAATGGTGGGAAGAAACTAACGCTTAATGACAAAGTTACTTGCTTACTTCTTCCGCAGGATGCTGATCCTGACGCTGAGTTTTTTGAAATGGATGGAACTTCGGCAGAAGGTGCAGCTGTGCAAAAACTTATAGTAAAAGGGCGGCCTAGGCTTGAAGCAGGATATCATTATACCTTTAACCTGCAAGTAGGAAAGTCGGGCATAACAATGGAAAGTGTCAGCATTGAGCCGTGGAGTAAAGTCTCTTTTGCTGATGCTGCAGGAAAATTCCTTCCTGTGATGGTTGTTAAAGACGGATTAGCTCATATCTATCTTAATCGTGCAACAAACGGAACTGCACAGATTGCAGATTCTATCAAGTCCGCAGAGAGGAAACACCTTGTGCATGATCTTGTTTTCTACGGAAATAAAGCAAAAAAACTGGATCTCAGTGCTGCAAATAACATGCTGAAATCTACGGATGTACGCTCGGTTAATTTGTCTGCTGTTACTGATCTTACAGAGATTGAGGCATACTCTTTCAGAAGTCAGGACTACAGAACCGAATTTTCTAAATTGGAAGAAGTATACCTGCCCGAATCGGTGACAAAGATAGGACAGTCGGCTTTTGAAGGTAGCCTGATACAAAAGATTACTACACCGGGCGTTGAAGTCCTTGGAGAAGCTGCATTCAAGAATTGTGAAAAATTAAAATCTATTACTCTGAATAAATTAACGGGTATACTGCCAAGTTACAGTTTTGAGAATTGTATTGAGATGGCGAGTGCTTATATGCCTAAAATAACAGAGATTGCAGAATATGCATTCAAATCAGCCGGCTTGCAAGAAGGAATTCAGGGGCATGTTGATTTTTCCAGTGTTACCTATATCCATTCGTATGCTTTTGAAAGTAGTTCTATTACTGGAGGGGAATATGGTGGGAATATACCTATGGGAATATATACTATTAATGAGCTCACATTTCCAAATGTTATACAAATAGACGACCGTGCATTTAGTCGTTGTAGGAAACTGAATGCCATTTCATTCCCTAAAGCAAACAGATTAGGAGATTACATTTTCTCCGGTTGTAACTGGCTGGCAACCATCATGTTCACAGTTAAAGGAAATATAGCATATATTGGTGCCAAAAAAGAACCCTTTAGCAGGGATATAAGTACATTTCCTGAGACGGATAATATTATGGTGGATTACCACAGCAACATGGCAAACTACTACTATGGTCTTGGAACAATTATAGTACATGAAGATAAAAAGTACGGCAAGTCAATCTGTGATCCGCGAGTAACTGATTATACCTTTCGCGGCTATAGTGACGACAGAGGGCGGGCTCAGTTTGGTCTTGTAGGTAAAATATCTCCATGGTGGCAGGACGTGGTGTATGTTGATGATACCGGTAGAAAGTATCTGGGTGTTCATTAACCTTTCTGATAAACGATTAAAGTAAACAATGAATACATATTATAAACGATTAATTTAAAAAGAAACAATGAAAAAAACATTTTTTTTCGCAGCAACTTTTGCCGCAATGGCGTTGACAAGCTGCAACAATGACAATGAACAGGCACAAACAGATGCTAAACCAGAGTATATTACCGTCAGCACCTCTATCGGCGCATTGACACGTGTAGCAAACAATGGCAACACTTCTGCATTTGAAGATGGTGACAAAATAAGTGTTTATGCATGGACGGGTACTCCCGATTTAGTAAATGCGGGAGCACTTGTAGTGAACAATGCCGTAAATACCCTCTCGGGCAGTAAATGGTCGGCAGAATCGATGATGAAGTGGACTGATATGATTACTCCGCACTATTTTCTGAGCATGTATCCCGCACGTACTGTTACCGACTTTACTGCTGATGCGGTTAGTGTTGACCCTGCCAAACAAACCGCAAGCGATCTGCTGGTGGCTGTGAATACAGGTGATCAGAAGAAAGGACTTACTGCATCCAGCAATCCCGTATCGCTAAAGTTTGACCATGTAATGTCTAAACTTATTGTGGAATTAGCGTTCCGTAACGAATTTGACGGTACACCAACAGTGACTTCTGTAAGCACGGATGTAAGAAATGCCGGCACAATAAATTACCTCACAGGAGTTGTTACTCCTACGGGAAACATCGCTTCTTTTGGCATTCCTGCAGTTGTGTCTGCACAGCAATATGCCTCGGTAGTAATTCCTCAGGAATTGCAGAAAATTACTGTTCTTATTGACGGAAAAAGCTATGTGTACAATCATCCTCAACCTCTTATGCTGAGCAAAGGTAAGGTACAGACAGTGAAACTCATTGTGGGACGCAACCGCATTGAACTGGATCAGGTTACCATTAACGATTGGGAAAACACTCAACCTATCGAAGGGGGTGAGGCTGTTGACGGTAACGGAATAATCAATTAAATAATACGAATAAATAGTTATAAAAAAGTAATATGAATTACAAATCATTTATTTATGCAGCGGCAGTCCTTACTTTGGGACTGACTGCCTGCAATAAAGACGAGGCAGCTCAGACGGAGAGTTTTTCTGCCGATGCGGTACGCATCAATGCCACTGTGGGCAATGGTTTTGCCGAAACACGTTCTAACCCTGTAGGAACTGATGAAGAACAGGCTAAATTTAATGCAGGTGACGAAATTAGAGTTTTTGCCAGAACAAGTGAGAAAGATCCCAATCCTGTCACTGTTATCTATAAGTATGATGGAAAGACATGGACCCCGAAAGATGAAAAGTTCATTACCTGGAAGAGTGATAATATGATTTTCGCTGCTGTTTATCCTGCTGCTGAGGCAGAAGCAACCATAGGTGATGTAACAACGGATCAATCCACTTTAGAAAAGATTGCAAAGTGTGACTGGATGACGGCAAATATTAGTAATGCAACCAAGGGCCAGATTCTTAACTTTGCCATGCAACGTATAACCAGCCGCATTGTGGTGAATATTGCAGGTTTTAATCCTGAGTTTGCTGCCGATGCTAAAGTAACAGACGTGAAGATTGTGGATCAGAGCGATGCAACACCTCGAATAGAATCTGCCACTACTTATACCGACTATATTCCCTATCCACAAGGTGATGGTAGCACAGGAAGCACTTATACACTCTTGATAGGTAGAAATATGAGATATCAGTATATCAGCCTCAAAGTGGGTAACAAGGAAATGCACACAGCTATTCTGAATTCTAGTCTTAATTTTGAAAATGGTAATAGCTATACTTTCAATTTAAAGGTTGGTAAGGAGAAAATTGAAATAGAGAGTGTAACTGTTGCTGACTGGTCGAATTCCGTGACTATTCCTGGAGGAAGTGCCGGAGAAACTATTATATAATGATTACAGGAGTTAGATCTCAAATAGCAAAATAGTAAATTATAACCCGTAAAAAAGAAAATTATAATGAAATCAATTAAATATATAATGACATTGGCAACCACTGCGTTGCTTATTTCAGCGTGCAGCCAAAATGAAGATTCTGCACCCGAAACCAACAGTTTTCCTGCTGACAAAATGATTCGCGTAATCACTAATGTAAACCAACCGCAAACTCGTGCCGGCATGACCACTGATGGTCTCAATAATTTCCATTTGCGTGTGGTGAACGAAAGCAATGAGAATTATAGTTTTTTTGCCATGATGAAGAAAGAAAGCAATGCATGGGTAAGCTATACGTATGACGGGGCATCTCCATTGACCATGCTTTGGCAAAACAAAACACAAAAGGTAAAAGTAACAGCTGTGGGTTATGAAGGGATTCAGATCGCACCTGCAACGTGGAGCTCAACACTTACTGCTTCTGTTTTAGAGGATCAAAGCAGTGAGGCTAATTTAAAACAAAGCGATGTACTTTACATGGCTCCTAAAGAGGTAAACCCATCGACAGATCTGGTAAATGGTAAATTGTCTGTCAACTTAAATCACCGTTTCTCCAAACTAAACCTTACAGTGAAGCTTGCTACAGAGTTTAATAAAGTTCCGGGAACTACTACTAATCCTATTACATCCGTATCAGTGCTAGGTACTAAGAATACACCATCGTGGAATTTAAACACAAATGAACTGAGTAATTACGAATCCGCTGTCATCACCATTCTTCCTTTTGCTACGACCTATACCGCAGGTGTGGGTGATACTCAGGCAGAAGTAAAATATGAATGTGTCCTAATACCGCAGACTGTGTTGGCAAGTTCGTTTTCGGTAGAATTTCAAATCAATGGTAAGATTTATAATTGGAGAAGTAGTTCTGAAGTAACGCTCAATGGTGATACACAATATAACCTAACACTTAATGTAGGTAAAGATGTAGTAACAGCAGGTGGCTTTACTGCCACACCATGGACGAATGGAGGTAGTCAGGATATTGAAACCGAGTAGTTGATCGTTAGAAAAATAGTTCCTTTTAAATATTGAAAAGAGAGAGGAAGTAATGAAAAATTAGACCAACTTTTTTATAACAAAGGTTGGTCTTTTTTCTTTTGCCTTGATATTTAAGTTTATTACAAAAATAGCATACTATTAAGACCTTCCCTAAAAAATATTGTCTTAAAGAATTAACCTTGCAAGTTTTTCTTTTATGAATAAGAAAATTAGGGTATCTGACAAAAGCTGGGAATAATATACTCAACAGTAACAGAAATGTTACTATTGGGTTTAATCTAAACAATGAATGATATGAAAAAAAATGAAGATTTAAGTATTTGCCTCCACCCATTTTTAGGCGACTCCTGGTGGATGGATGGGAAATGTTTTTTATTGGTTAAAGAGTATCTTGATAAATATTGTGCGGCAAAGCACGAACTGTTTGAAAACTTTGTAGACAAAACTATGTATGTAGCTGTAAAGAGGAGTGATCTTATCGACTACAATGAATTATTTTATTTGGAAAAGCTTGGAGAAAGGGCGTTAATGCTCTCCTTTACACATGCCGATATAGAGACCAGTGAGTTCGAAAGGCTTATAAAGTTTGAATTTTTCTATAAAGAAAATGAGAAGATACTAACACAAAAAATGACTTTTAATATAAATAACTAAATATTGTGATTACTAAATAAGAAAAAAGGTGAAGCTATAAATCCTGCAGATGAGAAGTTTAAACGTATAATGTCATTTGTTCCTTTTTTAGAGACAGATATGTAGGATCCTTTATATAAATTTTAGTATGGATTGAATTTCTATAATAAATTGATAACAATGGAAAAGATGAAGAAAATTCTAATAAAAGTTTTTATGGCATGTATAATAATTGCATTGCTTCTTGTTGCCTATAATAAGAGGGATGTTCTGGCTTGGATAATTAGTTACAGTGCTTTTATTATACAGTTTTATATATGGACAGCATACCAGCGAGAATAACTTCAACGGATAAAGAACTTTGGCCAGGGGGTGAAGATATTGATTAAAAAGTAAACCCTCGTTTATCTTGCAAATCTTTAGAATTTAACAAAACTAAAGGAGTAAAAATGTAAACTATGACAATTATCATCTTTATAACAATAGTAAGCTTGCCTGTTCTTGCAAGCATTATCGTATGGGGTATAACCGATTGGGAAGCTGTTGACGAGTATAATCAACAATTTTACGAGAATGGATATCACACATATTATGATCGTAAAATTATTAGAAGAATTGAGAACGCAAAATTAAAAAGTTGATATCTGAAAATTCATTCATCATCAAGGCTTATGATGCTTTGTGGTTTGCTACTATTGAAAAATACTATATATAGTGGAAAAGTAATGAAACGAGGTCTTACAGAATTGATAAAAAGGCGGAATGTGTTGAGTGTTATTATTTAGAATTTAAAAGATTTGGTAATATGCATCGTACACTTTAAAACAGAATCCTGATAACGGAATTCTGTTTTCTCGGCAGTAAGTGAAATTTTGGAAGAAAAAATGTAAAATAATACTAAACCATACATTCGCTATTTACAAGTATTGTATAATGGCACTTTATTAATTCCGCTGAGTTAGATCATAACATAAGTGAAGTTAAAATTTTTTCTATTTGAGTGCTTTTGATTTTCTATTTAGTTGTTGGGTTTCAATTTGTTTCAAACGAGCTTGCTCTTCAAGTTCAATTTTTTCTTTTATAGTTCGTTCATAATCTTCAACCCATTGATGTAGGGCTTTTTTCTTTTGTTTGTTTGGTTTGTACTCAAAGATGGTTTCGAGTTTTAGCAGATTTCCCACTGAGATTTCGCCCATAGCTTTGACGTATCGGAATTTGATGTCGTTGTTGGTTAGGCGTTTATTTTCGGATAACTGATAGAAGTTGCAGATAAGAGAACCAAACAACAAAACGCCGAGCGATAACAATGCAATAACGACCTTTGACGATTTTAGTTCAATGGTATGGAGATGCTTTTGAATAGGTAGTGACACATCTTTTTGTTCGTTGAATTTCTGCTTGAGTTCATGTAGCTGCTCTTGAGATTTTTTGAATTCACTTTTAATGAGTGCGTTTGTGTGAGCAGTTGCACCCTCCAACTCTGAAAGATCTATCTGCTGAATAATAGGTAGGAGCGGTTGGCCAGATTGTTCTTTAGCTGTAGACTCTATCTGTTTTGACAGTTTGCCAAACTGTTCTGCGATTAACTTTTTCAAGTCCTCGAACATTGAAATGATGATTTTAATATCCATATTTTTATGATTTTAATTTGTTATCTTTTTATTCCTTTTTTCTTTTTCTGCATCCGACGACGGAAAGCCTCTTCTTCGAGGTCAATAGCAGAGCTGTTTGTGGCGAAATCAAATAGTCCAAATGATGTATCTGATTGGTCTGTATAATTGTTTACTAGTTTACTTGTAAACAGGTTTACTGGCTCACTTGCCAATAGATTTGTTGATTGACTATCTTGCTGATTTACTTGCTTACTGTTTTGCTGTAACTGATTGTCTATCTTCGAGTAACTGAATTGCTTATCTACCTTTGATCCGTTGAAGTGATAGCCATTTTTACTAAACTTAATGCCCTGCGGCTTGTTGGTTCCGCTCTTCATTTTAAACTTCACAGAGATATCTTGACGGTTCAACTGCTCCAAAAGCTCTTGCCAATTTCCACATCTAGGAACAGCAGTTTTCAGAGCGTTATAAATCTCATACTTACTTTTATCAGGCTCTTTCAAACGATGTTCCTTTACTTGTTCCTTGCCACTTGCGAAATACAGTCCGTACTTGGCAGTCAACTCTTTGCATATCTTTTCACTGCGGGAGTGATCGTTTTTATCAGATATAGTTTCGCCATTGTTATCTACGCGATTAAAAGCAATATGCAGATGTGGGTGCTCCTTGTCATGGTGTCTGCCAATTATACATTGTGTGTTCACTATACCCATTCTATTCATATAATCGTATGCAATCTGTGTCATTACTTCGTCGGTGAGCTTGGCTCGGTCCTGTGCTGAGAAATCCAAAGAAATATGCCCCACAGGTTTACTAACTCTTGGGTTTAGCTCTCGTTGAGTCTCGAAGCTTTGGGCAATGGACCCCAGATTTTTTAGTCGTACCCCATCGGCTGCCAACAAATTAGTCTGCTTTGCTGTATCGAGAATATATTTCACCACACTACCAAAGGAGGTGCCTTTTACTATTTTCGCTATCATTGTTGCATCAGGTTTAACAGGTTATCAATTCTAGCGGCTAAGAATAGGTATTCCGTTCGTGCATCTCGATAACCTGCTGTATTTGCCTTGTGTGCTATCTGATTCAAGTTGTTTGCCATTCCCGAAAGTTTGCGGATATATTCCACCAATTCCGGCGAAAGACGTTGCTTTATTTCAGCTTTCAATATGATTGCTCGGATAAAATCACTCGGCGAGACACCAGTCTCCGAAGCACGAGCTTTGAGGGTGTAGTACTCCTCGGTGTTCATTTTTAGGTTTACTCGGTAGGTGCGTTTTTCTGTCAACGATTTGGTGGGCCTACCACCTTTATTATAAGCTTTCATATTTTCCTTTTTTAGTTTGATTTATAGACCAACGGGATTGTCAGCTGCCTGTTTATAGGGTTTTGGTATGCCCAAAACATAAACTTGCTAACGACATTCTACATTGCATTACGAATGTGCGGAAACTCCCGTTCTTATTATCTTTTTAGTTTAAATGCCCTCTTTTTCTCTTCCTGTTCCGGAAGATTTTTTTTACACAGATAATCATTTAAGTCTTTATGTCTTGAGTAAGCATCAGACTGGTCTGAAAGATTTCGGCAAAGCAATTTCAATTCTGATGTGGTTCGTTTTCCCGCTTCGTCATTATCTAAAAAGGTATATACCTGTTCATGGCCAGTAATAAATTCCTTGGCTTTAGACAGATTCATTACAGAGTTTAGCACTACAACATCATGCTGCGGTTTCTCTATATCTTTTAAAGTCAAGTAAGACAGATAATCTGTAAATCCCTCAAAAACCAAACAACTCTCTTTTCCATTCCTGATAGTGGTGATATCCTTTGGAGAAGATGAACCTTTGAAATATTCATTTCTTAACTCATAGCCTCCTGCATCATTTTTAAAGCCGACAGAGAAGTACCATTTATCTCGTACCAGATAATAAATATCATGACAGTACGTTTTAGCTATATCCATGTTGATTTGCCGAATTTTGAGATATTCCATCAATACAGGATTGAAAAGAGGTTTAGCATCCAACCGGCTGATTTCAGAGCAAAACTTTTGCTGTTGAAAAGAAAAATAATCTGTATGTGTGACAGGTCGGCTACTGCTGAGATGCCGGAGAGCATCGGAAATCGTTTCTATTCCGTTTAGTAGCATAACAAGGTCAAGTATATTTCCTCCTTTCCCTATTCCGTGGTCATACCATACATTAAAACGGTTATTCACTTTGAACGATGGTGAGTTCTCCTTTCTTAAAGGTGAACAATACCAATAGTTATCTCCCTGCTCTTTTGCAGGGTGAATATTCTGTCCATACAGATAGTCTGCAATCATTATTTCTTTAGCCTGACGACTGTTCATACTGTAATTTTTAAATAGTTATTTTTTTTCTTTCATCAGCAAAAAACTTTGAATAATGAAGAAATAATCATTTGTATATGGTTTAGTTTAGTTTGTGTATGTAGATACCAAGAATAAACTAAACCGTCTATTGGTACATTTGCATAAATATGGTTTAGTATAGTTTACTTATATATATGCCCAAAATAAACTAAACCACTATTCTCAGTCTTTAATAATGAAAGTCGGGATTGTATTTGTACTTCTTGTTTTCTTGTACTATCATACGATTGTTGCATAGGAATGTTTTGAGCTTTACAATTTTATTCCTTCCGTAATCACAACCAATAGAAGAATAGCCCTTTGCTAAAGATTCTAACAACACACTATAGCCCATAACTTCTTGTTCTGAGAAAGTGACAGTTAAGGCCTTATAATGCTGATCCTCTGTTAGTTCCGTATAACTAAAGCCTTTGGACATCCCATCATCTTTTAAAACATAATCATCTGCTAGTTCGGGCAAAGCATTATCGTTAATGCGAAATGCAAATTTGTCAAATTCTATATCCCGAATGTGTACTGCGGAAACAACACTCACCTCTTTGTCCTTTTCATCTTTGGCTACTTGCAATACAGTTTCCGCTTTATTATTGAGTTCGGTTCCAATATGTCCTCTTGCATTATCATCTCCTTTATTCTGATGCAGAACAGTATGAATATGAATTTGCCTTTCGTCTGTCCATTGCATCAATTTAGAAATAAGATTGGTTGCTTCGCTGGGGCTATTGATATCATAGGCCAAATCACGAATACCATCAATTATAACCAACCCCAAACCTTCTGTTTGATAAATGGCTTTTTCAATAATAGCAATACGTATTTCAGGTGTGAACCTACGTAAAGCTATGAACTCTAAATTTTGAGGTTCTTTATCTAATGGCAAGCCTACTAAACACAATATACGTCTCATAACACGCTGACAATGATAAGGACTCTGCTCGGTATCTATATACAAAATTTTAAGCTTATCTTCGGGCAAACTAGCACGATACCTCAATACTGTACCATTGACCATCGCTGCTGCAACAATTGCAGATACATTAAAGGTCTTTTTACTTTTCGCTTTGCCTATGGATGCGCTGAAGTTCCCCAAAGTTCCTATAACAGAATCTCCTACATTCAATATTTCAGGTGGTATAGTAAACTGATCTGTAATGCGCAAACGAGCTGATTGCCACAACACAGCAATATCAGCATCTTTCTTATCTCCCATTTGCTTATTTCTTGCAATTATCACTACATGCCATATTTACCGTCCCGTCTTTAAGTTGCTGTTTAGCCCAATCAATAAGTTCCTTGCGGGAAAATATTAGTTTGTTTCCATATTTACGATGTGGAATATTTCCTGTTGATGTCAATTTATAAAGTTTTGCTTTTGATGTAGAAAAGCCAAACTCCTCCAATGTATTTTGGGCATTATCCAGATTTACGGTGTCCGGTAACTCTTCTACTGATTTATTGGTAGAAAAGTATCTTGAGACACCTTTATAGATAGCTTCTTGCAATTGCTCTTCTGTGAGAACTATTATTCCAGCCATAAGTCTTTAACTTTTTTAATTAATAACTTGGCTGCCGTCGCAACCATCTCAATATTGATGGTGCAAAGAAACAATGGATATAAATGATTATCAAATGGAAGAATAGCTTTACAAGGCTGGACAATTAGTACCTATTAGTGGAAATTGGCTAGACTAAATAAGACAAAAATAAAACCCACGTAGCGATTTACACCGATTTGTCAAGTTTTGTCCAATCTTGTAAAGTCGATAAAGAAAAGTGATTTTTTATTGTTTTTGTTTGCGAAGCTGCTCTATAACTTCGTCTATCTGGAAATATTCAAAGGGAGTACCTTCTATTCGGGAGGGTTTTATAAATCCGTTCTTTATCCACTTGTTCACAGTTGGACGGGATACTCTCATCATCTTCGCCAGATCCGTACTGGAAATGATTTGTTTGCCAAACATGACTTGTATCTTATCCTTATTGGCGGAATAGTAACGTTGCAAAAAATCAACTGCACGGTCTATGTCTTTGATGTATGGAGTTGTTTTATGAAGTACTTTTATTTCGATGGAATTCATATCGAAATCTGCCAATAACGGATTTTGAGATAACTCCTTTATCAGCATATCACGACATTCAAGCGTAGATAGTTTTATTTTTTGCTCTTTCCGACGGGCCATATTAACAATTTACCTTTTTCGGTTGTATAATATTTTTGCAAACGGCTATTCGGCTTATCTGGTACACTCATAGCCAGTAACTCTTCGGCAATAAGAGGCTTAATATATTTCTTCATAAATGTCACTCTATCTTTAAAGCCTGCTTCTATAATAATTTCACTATTTGGTTTAGCTTCTTCACAGAAAGAAAGCACTATTTTCACAACATCCCAACTTATTCCCAACTTATCGGTGACTTGTCGGTGACTTATCGGTGACTTATCGGTGAGTTGTTGGTCGTTTGTTGGTCGTTTGTCAGCATCTAACATAAACTCCTGAGGATTTCGATACGTCATCATAAATACAAACTTCTCATTATCTTGTATTTCAATCTGATAATCTTCGTAATACAACGGAGCATATTTCTTTATATTTTTTTTACCAGAGCCTAATTCCTCCACCCATTTCATTTCACGGAAAACCTTTGTTATTAGAGGATTTTTGGTATGGCTCTCCCAGTTATCAATAGTAACATTACCATATTGCATAGGCTTTGTCCAATTTTCTGTTATCACTCTATCTGAGAAGATAAGAAGTTTTGCTGAAAAAGCATGAGCATATTCTCTATGTACTAGCATATTTGCCACGACTTCTCTAAAAATCAAATTTCTAACATCAATTCTGTTTATACTTTGTTCATCCAGCCGAAACTTATCCGGCATATTACGGTCAACAAATTTCATCAGCCGACTATATGATTCTATCAAATTAGAACATACCATATCCCTATCGTGATATCGCACATCAGGATCAGTTGGCAGCGGATGGAGATAACGTTCGTAAGACATATTTCGATAAATGGCATCTGTCCTGTGAAATGGGCAACACGATAACAAAGAATTCTCCTTACCAAATAAAAGTATAGCGGCCATGATAAAACCTTCTTTATTGGTCAATGGGTCTTTCTTCCAAAAAGAGGAGTGCAAGACCTCTTCATTACTCATTGTCAACCAAGGATGTCTTTCATTATGGATAGCAATGTGTGCACGCATTGTTTTGAACGTATCATTATCAAAGTCATCCATTGTCAGATAAGGGAACACCTCATTTTCGGAGGATTCCTTTCTTTTTCGCAAGTGGATATTATCGACCAAATAGAAACTTTGAGAAATATCGTTATCTGCATCACCTACACGGTCATAGTACTTTCCTTTGTAGCGATGTACCTGTGAACTTTCTGGGACATTAAGATAGATTATTAATTTATCATCTATCGCTATTATTTCAGGAGTTAAAAAAGCTATCGGAATAAAAAATTGCGGATTATTCATCGTATTAATAAGATTCTTCACCATATCTTCCGCACATTTTTTATTCACTCCAATAATAGTCCTGTTATCATCTACACCAATAATGATATGCCCACCCTCTCTATTCAAGAAAGCACAAACGGTTTCATACACTGAACCGGAAACTTTGTCTGTACATGACTTAAACTCTATAGTAGTGGTTTCTCCTTGCTTTATCAGTTCCTCTATTTGTTTTGTGGACACCATAAATTTACATTCTTTATTTTAACGATAGACAAAGATAGAACAAACTCCTAACTATCTCTATTTTGCGCTAAATTATTCTATTTTAGGACTAAAATTATAACACCTTAGCTGCTTCATCAATTACACTACTGGCAAAACTATCTAAATATGTATTAGTTGTTGCCAAATCATTATGACCTAAAATTTGAGAGATTACTTCTCTTGGAATCTGATTACTTTGCAAAGTCATAGCCATTGTGTGACGGCTTACATAACTTGTTAATTTCATATCTGTTATCCCAAGAGTTTTTGCCAGTTCGTTCAAATTTTTGTTATTTCGCCCGAAACGACTGCGAATATGGTTATATAGTTTTTCACCTTCATATCCTTCTTTTGAAATTATAGGCAATAAATAATCATCCACCAATATGGTTTTACTAACAAACCAATCAAGTAAAGTTCTGATTTCTGCACCTATTTTAATTTGGATAGGTTTCACATTCTTGGCTTCTTTAGTTTTGTTTCTCTTATAGACGATATATTCCCCGCCATCATAACGAAGAATATTCTTTTTAGTTAATAAAGCTGCATCTATAAAGGATATACCATAACAATAGTAAGAAAACAGAAATAGTCTCCGGGTTCTTTCTAATACTTCATTCTGCATAATTGTAGTTTTCAGTTTCTCCATTGAATCTTGCGGCAGATAACGCTTTGCTGTTTCTTCTTCCAAAGCTGCTACATTAAAACCTCCTTTGCCAAACGGATAAGTTTTTTCGGAGGCTTCATTGTCTTGCATGGCTTTATTTAAACAAGCACGTAAAGCTTTAAAATAATATTTACGTGTATTACCTTTACAATCTCTTTTTTGAAGAAATACATCAAAAGCCTTCACATACTTAATGTCAATTTCTGAAAAAACTTTCTCATTAAACCTATTATCAAATAGCTCTAACATATGCAAAGTACGACTGTAACAGGTTGCATTTCCTATATGCCCTGTTTCCTTCAATGTAGTTATCAGATTATTAAAATAATCTTTTACCTTACCTTTAGATGCTTTATTGAGATAAGCATCTTCAAACTGATTTAAAGTCCAGTCAGTACGTTCAATTTCAAAATTACGAATAACCTCATTGATTTGAACTTCCAATTCAGATAAACGGCTATTAAGCATTTTGAATTTAGGTACAATCTTTTTATCACCTACAAAGCGTTCTTGCTCTTCATCCCATTGTTCAATGCCCGCTTCTAAACCGGTACGAATAAGCTTGCTTTTTCTATCTTTTGTTATCCGTACCGACACAGGAAAAGTACCGTTTTGGCGCTTACTGCCCGAAAATAAAAGGAATTTATAAGTTGCCATATTCTATAGCGTGTTGATTTACTGCATTTTTATATTTATTTTCCTACAACAAATCTACAACATTTTCTTTAAAATAGCAATAAATGGAAGAAAATAGATATAAATAACATGCTGTCAATCAGACACTATTAAATTGATTTACAGCCAAATAGAAAATAAAGCAAAGCTAAATGCGGCCCCTGGGGGGCGTGTGGTCGGAAGTTCGAATCTTCTCACCCCGACTGATAAAAAGGCTAATAATCAATTATTAGCCTTTTTTTATTTGAGTTTATGCCTTAGAAACATTTGCTACTCTTTACCTGATAAGGCTTTAAAGTGAATCCAACTCTATCAATGCCCCTCCATTCGTTGGAATAGTGAGCTTCAAAGGTTTCTTCGGATCAATATTAATTTCACTGCAATTACCTTCTAACTTCGCATTATCGTTATACAATATGGCTTTAGTGCCAACATTTAGTCCCGCTAAGCTGATATTAACAACCTTAGTTTTCTTTTCAGCATTAATTGCAGCAACGTACCATTTATTAGCATGGCGACGAGCCAATACAACATATTTTCCTGGATAACCATCAATAAACTTTGTTTCATCCCATGTAGTAGGAACTCTTTTCATGAACTCAATCGCCCAGGCTGGTGCGTCAATCAGATTATTGGGAGCCAAAGCAAAATTCTGCACAGAGCTTTGGAAAAGTACAGCTGTTGCCAATTCAAAAACATCAGAAGTGCGTCTGGTATTACCTCGTTTATCTTTACTGTTCTCTCTATTATAGTAGCGGTTCAGCGTAGATCCACCAAATTCC
>JGI20225J20221_1000735_pt2 | contig 27129 bp, 21 predicted proteins | sample BioMet4_FD_20221 | JGI IMG/M metagenome (IMG submission 20221)
CAGGCATTTTTTACGATTTCATACGAATATATCTCCACCCGATGTTGAGATGCTGATACAGAAAAACGTTCTTCCTGTCAGACCCGGGCGTAGTGACCCTCGCAAAGTCAAGCCTAAGTCAGTCGTGAGTTTTCTGTATCGGGTAGCATAATCTCTCCTCTACTATATCCTTTTTATTGGCAGATGACAATCTGTCTTTTTGTGCTACCCCAAAACAGACAAAAATACAGGGGGCTGTTGTTTCATACTCTCCCTGTATTTTTTGCCTGCTTTTTTCACGCGATTTTTCTTAACTTAATGACATTGCCCGACTATCCCCCTTCTTCGGTATTTGTATCATAACCTTTGTCCCTTTTCCAATTACGCTTATAATCGTCATTTTAGCTTTTAACATGTATTCCAAGCGGCTGCGGACATTCATAATCCCAATAGATGCATGACTATCCTTCTGCAGCGACTCCCAATCAAAACCCACTCCGTCATCTTCAATTATGATGCATATTTCTTTCATATTTTCTGCTGTTTTCAGCGTAACTGTGCCACCTTGAGATTTAATCCGCAGTCCATGCTTAACAGCATTTTCAACAAGTGGTTCCAGTGTAAGTGCCGGCAACGAAAAATTTGCAGCGCCAATATCATAAACCATGTGTATCTTATTCCCAAAACGCAGCTGTTCCAAGGCTACGTAGCACCGAATATGCTTCAGCTCTTCTTCAAAATTGACTAGTCCTTGACTTTGCAAGGAATTGATATTCGCTCTAAGGTAATTAGAAAATTGTATAATAGCATCATCGGCCTTTTCTGGATGAATCAAACAAAGTCCGCTAATAGCATTCAGTACATTAAAAACAAAGTGAGGTTGGATTTGACTTAACATAACACGAATGCGGCTTTGCGCCAATTCCCCTTGCATTTCCTGCACTAAAGAAGCTTGCTGCATTTTTTCCCTTACAAAATCACCCGCAATAATGCATTGCACTATCGTAAAAAACAACAATCCTGCCTGAAATACATAAATCCAATAGAAATGAACAAATGAATAGTGTACAATTTCTATAATTGTGCATCCTGTAAGCACACTCACAGATACAACCACATATTTAATACGTTTTTCCATATGCATTTTATATTCTCGTATAAGGAACACCATTTCTAATACCAGCATGCTCCATGCCGGAGATAAAAAGGCATCTGATCCCCGGCCTTTTTGAAACAGACAATACCCGACAATACATAGTGTCCATAAAAATATCATTACGTTGGCCGTTTTAATATGTGATTTTTTATTAAGAAACGTTGATAAATAAATAAGAAGAAACTCACAAATCAACATTTGCGACAAATAATCAATAATGTTTATTAACCCTGGATAAGGAAACAATAACGTGATGTATTCATAATCAATAAAGGTGCATACAGCCCCGGATATTAGCAGCATAGCGCAAGAAAAGAACTGTTCATAAATATCGATCTTAAACAGCCGTAGAACACCCATGCTGAACAAAAGTGCTAGTCCAATAATCAAAAGCATGCTGCTGATAATAATTTTTGCAGCATTACGCTGCAGTTGATAAAGTAGCAATGCATAGGTTTCTCCACTGCTGAATTTTCGTAACCACAACGCTAAGGCTTCGGGATAATTGCTGTCGGTTGCCCGCTGTAAATGTATCACTAATTCATCTTTTGGAGTAATGCCAGGACTATCAAAAGAATCCCACCAAGTATAATCATCCCCCTCTTCATGATAAATATCCTTCCCATTCAGTTGAATATGTACTTGCAACCGGGTGATATACATCATAATTTTTTTATCTTTAGGAATATCTTGTTTTACATGTCCGCGAAGAATGAGCTCATTATCATCCGGCCCAATAGAAATATCTTTTAATTGCTGAAACGGGATAGGCACATCTGAAGACATCCGCTGATAAACCCCTTGAATGGCAATAGCTTTTACAGTATGACTGGTATCATCCGTATCTATAGGCCGCAAAAACATAAAGAGAGTCACAATAGTAACACCCAGTACAATATACATATAAAGTAAAAACCTATCTGGTTTATAATTTTCCAAGCTGGATTCCCTCCTATCCTTTCTTTTTTATTATACAATATTTGTTTCAGAGAGCAAAAAAACATCTCTTCCAATATAATAATTTTTACACAGATGAGATGTTTTTCTTATACATTTTCTTTTGTAATACCGCTTACAGCCAACATTCCAATCTCTATTTCAAAAACAAGCCCTGCATATCTACTGTATCGTCATAGATGAAATAGAATGCGTAAACAATGGCTTATATTGATTTTCCACCGCAGCGGGCACTGTAAAAACAAGGCTGTACATAGTATTATTTCCCAGCACGATGTACTGTTCTTGATAATAATCAGTCCCTGCTCTGTTAATCGTATAATAAAAATAAATAGCTTTATGACTTGCTATTGTTGCAATCCCGGAATTTTCCATCGTCGCTCCCTGCGATTTTAAACGCTGTTCCAATGTCGGAAGCGCTGCCTGCAGTTGTTCTTCCTGCTCTGCCACCGTCGTCCCGTTACGAATTTGATTGACTCTAACAGTCATAAGCACTCCTGTTTTCTGGTCTCCTGCTGTTAATTGCGTCATACCTGATTCTGTCTGTAAATATTGAAATTCCGCCGGAACATCGATGTTAAAACCACTGCTTTCACTATGGTAAGATTGGTATTCCGTTGCAAAAGCCGTCGAAAAAGCTAAACAAAAAAAACTAGCCGCCATTATAAAAATTTGCTTCATCCGATCAAACTCCCCTTCAAATTTTTACTTCATTATAAAATGAATCCACTGATTTGTCTAACACTCTTTTTCAACACAAGCTTTCCGTTAAAATGCGAATCACATCTTCCCGTGTCAATACGTGATATCCCCCTTTTAAAATAAAAACGGAATCGCATATGTCTTCCATCATATCTGCAGTAACCCCAAAATTCTTTATACTCATAACACAGCCAATTTCTTTTAAATACGCTTCCATTCGATCCAATCCCTCACCAGCTATTTCTTCATCACTCTTGTTTTCTGTACGGACATCCCAAACATGCTGAGCATATCGTTTAAATTTTTTTAATCCGTAAGGTAAAATAAACCGATAATACGGCATAGACACTGAGGACAACGTCATTCCATGTGTACCATCCGTATAGGCAGCAACTGCCTGTCCTAACATATGTACCATCCAATCTGTCGATTTACCTTTAGCAATCAAAGTATTTAACGCCCAAGAAGCAATCCACATAATATTGCTTCTTGCTTCATAATCACAAGGATTTTCTACTGCAATCCGGGAACTGTAAATCAGCGATTTCAACAAACCCTCACTAATATAATCGGACGTATTGTCATCTTGACCGGAAAAATATTGTTCAAGAATATGTGACATAATGTCATAAATACCAGCCACCATTTGATATCGCGGCACAGTAAAAGTGAAAACAGGATTTAGAATAGAAAATTTTGGAAATACCGCGGGTCCAAAAACGCGTCCTATTTTTAACTTTTGTTCATGGTTAGTAATAACAGCTCCCCCGTTCATTTCTGAGCCAGTCCCCACCATAGTCAATACACAACCTACTGGAATAACTGCATTATCCACTTTCTTCATTTGTAAAAAATATGTATCCCACGGATCTTTTTCACAATAGGCAGAAACAGATACCGCTTTAGCATAATCGCAAACAGAACCCCCACCAACTGCTAAGATCAAATCAACCTGGTTCTGGCAGGCTAATTTACTTCCTTCATATACTTTCTCTATCGTTGGATTCGGCATTACTCCCCCATCTTCAATGATAGTTTTACCAGCTTCCTGCAGTATTGAAATGATTTGGTCATAAATACCATTTTTTTTAATAGAACCGCCGCCGTATACCAATTGTATCTTTTCTCCATAATGGGCAAGTTCTTTTTTTAGGTTATCTAATGCTTTATCACCAAAATACAACGTAGTCGGATTAGAATAACAAAAGTTTCCTAACATGCCATATCGCTCCTTTTACCGTATCTGTCTTCATGAAAATAGATGTCTTACAATTCTCTTTATATTTTTCCTTCTATAAAAAAAAATATATAATTACGTTTTTTCGTGCAATAACAAAATCATATCATACCAAACGGCACCTCCATGCAAAGAACCTGACCGCCCTTCACACGTATATCCAAATTGTTTGTAAAAAGGAATTAAATGTTTTTTACACGTCAATATAACGGCCTTCTTATTTCGTTCATGAGCTGCTGCAATATATGCTTTCATCAACATTTTAGCAATGCCCTGATGCTGTTCTGATGGCAGTACATCTAATCCAAAAACCATTTGATAATCCGCTTTATCATCATGAAACATCGTGGATTCATATAAATCATCTGTCAGTTTTCGTTGTTTAGTCACACAGCCATTAATAAACCCTATTACTTCTCCTTTTTTTTCAGCTACGAAAAAAGAATGAACAAAAACATGTATCCGCTCACTAAGACGTTCATACGTTGCCGCTTCCGCTTTTGGAAAACATTGCTGTTCTATATATACAACACGGTTTAAGTCTGCCCTTCTGGCTGCTCGAATAGTAATTTCCATAAAAAGAACTCCTCATATATTACCCAATTCAATTTGTCTAACCTATATATTTTGCTCCCATAGTCCTTTCACACGGAACAAAGGCGATGACCCGACCGGCCATCGCCTTTATGAAAAGCGGCATGTATGTGGATATGGACATATCCCCTATTCCGTTGTAAGAATCACCGTCATGCAATCTCTTTTCCTACTCAGACTATTTGCTATTTAAGTGCCTTTTGGACTCACATCCTTTGACCTTACAAACAGTCTCTCATTGATGCATTAACATAATGTTTCATACACAATCCCAATAACTAATAGTTTGCTTTTCAACATGCTACCGGTCATCTGGGCAAGAAGTAAACTGCGTGATTCTTTTCCAATGCTTTTAACGGGTAACATTCCACATCCTTTCCGCTTTTTACACTTTTATTATATCATCAGTATATTTTTAAGTAAATACCTTTTTGTTATTTTAATTATATATATTAATCATCATTGTATATGGGTCTTCTCTGCTTACCTGTATTCTGTAAGCATTTTCTTGTTGTTTTTATTTTTCCCCAATTATACGTAGCAACTCTTCATTAATAAATCCATTCGCAGCACAAATATCCGCATTGCAATCAACCTGTATCTCTTTACCGGTATAATCGCTTACACGTCCGCCCGCTTCCTGCACTAATATAATTCCCGCCGCCATATCCCAAGGCTTTAAATTTCGTTCAAAATAACCATCATATCGTCCCGCTGCTACGTATGCCAAATCTAAAGCGGCACTGCCTGAACGACGAACATCTAAACAACGGCAATATACCTTTTGGAATACATCCCAATTTTGTGGAATAAACTGCCGATCATATGGAGATGTCCCGATTGCCATAAGAGATTTTTCTAAAACTTTATTTTCTGTAACATGAATCGCTCGTCCATTTAGAAAAGCCCCTTGTCCGCGAACAGCATAAAAAGTTTCCTCCGTAAATGGATTATAAATAACTCCAAATTGCAAATCCTTTTTATTATAATAAGCTAACGACACCGCACTTAGCCCCACATGACGAATAAAATTTTGTGTACCGTCAATCGGATCCAGTATCCAATAGCTGGTATCCGGCTTAATGTAAATACGTTTCTGTTCCTCAGCAATCAAAATAGTCTGGGGATCCAGCCGATATAATTCCTGACGCAAATACTCCTGAACAGCCACATCAATCTGTGTCACAAAATCAGATTTTCCTTTAACAGTTACTTTAATTTCTCTTGTATCATCTACAAAAAACGGTCGAGTTGTCTGAACAACCCGAATGATTTTTTCATAATCCATAATATTCTCCTGTAATGTGTATTTTATACGGCATAGTATTTATACAAAATAGTAACATATAAAAAAACTCATGACAACATGCCATGAGTCCAAGCCGTTATGTATCTATGGTGGAGACGAGGGGGATCGAACCCCTGACCTCTTGCATGCCATGCAAGCGCTCTCCCAGCTGAGCTACGCCCCCATATAATAAGTAAGTCCAAAATTGAACTTGCTTAGATATTTTATCATAGATATATTGATAAATCAAGTTCTATTTCCAGTTCTCGTATACAGAGAAGCTTTATTACATGGATATCCATTATATTTCTTCATTTTTCTATACAGCAGTTCTTATATAGTTTCCACCGCATTCAACTTCTGTGTTCTTATTATTTTCCTTTTCCAAGTAAGTCTTCTGCCTTTGCTATATTCCCGCGAATCTTAGCACAACAGGTTTTGAATTCGGCCATTTCATCGGCCGGCAAAGGATATTCCACAATATGCTGAACTCCATTGGCTCCAATAACAGCCGGACAGCCACAATAAATATCCTGTTCTCCATACTCTCCTTGGAAAGGCACACTGGCCGCCATCACTTTTCCCTGGTTATGCAAAATAGATTTTACAATATTTGCTGCCGTCGAACAAATTCCGTATTCTGTACAATGCTTGCCTTTGTAAGTAATCCAGCCGCCACGGATCGCCAAATTTTTAGTATCTTCACGATTCAATGTAAACTTCGGATCTCGTTCCATTTCGTTTAATGATTTTCCCGAAAAAGATACAAAAGACCATGGAACCATTTGAGAATCGCCGTGTTCTCCCATCATAAAGGCAGTAAAGGAGCTTTGTTCTATTCCTGTCTGCTGAGAAATCGCACTGACTAAACGGGAGGTATCAAGTCCGGTACCGGTGCCAAGAACCTGATTTTTCGGCAGACCGCTCAATTTTTGAATAAGATACGTGATAACATCACAGGGATTAGTAATATTAACAAAAATTCCGTTAAAGCCGCCTTTCATTACCTTCGGGATATAATCAGCCACCTGTGCCGCAGTAAACTTCATTTCATCATCACGGTTTCCCGTAGCAACCAGTGTAATATCGCCGACGCAGTTAACGATAACATCACAATTGCCCAATTCTTCATACCCGGCAATACTATATGTAACGCGATGCGGCATAAATTGAACGGCATCCATTAAATCCTGTCTTTCACTGCAAAGTTTATCTTCATTTTTATCACAAATAAGAATATCATCAGCAATTCCCATCATTCCTAACGTAAATGCTACATGAGCTCCTACATGTCCCATTCCAATGACACCGACTGTTCTTTTCTTTACTATCATATTCATCTCTCCTATCTATTTGCAAGTGATACGCATTAAGGGATTATAATTTTTCATTATACCACTATTATATAAATGCGTAAACTTAGAATTACTGTTTAATTTTTTTATAATAATTTATTTTTAATATTAAATGCATAACATTCTTTTTTATCTGAAAAAATATGTATATTATTTTTCTTCAAAACAAACCTTTGTTTTTCCTAAAAAACGGCTCTCCCATACATTAGATTTTTATCTGTTATATGAGAAAGCCGTCCACCATTTAGGTATGAAATATTTTACTTTATTCTTTAAGCTGCAATATACGCTGGTTGCTGGAACCTCTGAATTGCAGAGATATATCTTTCAGTTCTTCCTTGAATTCTCCATCGACAATCGTATCAATATACGACAACATTTTCTTTGTAACCTCACTATACGCCTTGCCTCCGTCTTTAAAATCCTCCGGATACGTATAGCCTGTATAACACCAAATCGTTTTATCAGGATACGCTTCTTTTACTTTATCAAGAAATTTTACCAATGCTTTTTGATGACAAGGTTCCATCGGTTCACCTCCCAACAAAGTAAGTCCACTGATATATTCCGGTGCAATAGCCGTTATAATCTTTTGTTGTACAGCCGCTGTAAAAGGTTCCCCATACTCAAAACTCCAAGCTTCCGGGTTAAAACATCCTTTACAATGATGTGTGCATCCAGAAACAAAAAGGCTTACCCGAACGCCCGGACCATCGGCAATGTCATAAAACTTGATATTCGCATAATTCATTTTTTTCTCCTACAAATGCATGACTCTATCCTTAATTTCTTCGGTTCTTCCTTGATTCCAGAATTGAGTTCCAATATACCCACACGTCCGCCGTGCCACATTTAATTTATTCTGATCCCGATTTCCGCATTTTGGACATTCCCATACAAGTTTTCCATCACTTTCAACAATTTGGATTTCTCCATCAAACCCACATTCTTGGCAATAATCGGATTTTGTATTCAGTTCAGCATACATAATATTTTCATATATAAACTGCTGCAGCGCTTCAACGGCTTCCAGATTATGCTGCATATCCGGTACTTCAACATAACTGATAGCACCCCCTGGTGAAAGTCGTTGAAATTGGCTTTCAAATTTAAGTTTTGTAAAAGCATCCACCGGTTCCATTACATGCATGTGATAACTGTTGGTAATATAATTTTTATCAGTTACCCCTTTGATAACACCAAATCGTTTCTGTAAACATTTAGCAAATTTATACGTCGTCGATTCTAAAGGAGTCCCATATAAACTAAAATCAATATTATGTTCTGCTTTCCATGCTGTACATTTATCATTCATATGCTGCATAACCGCTAATGCAAACGGTGTAGCTTGCGGATCGGTATGAGATTTGCCCGTCATATATTTCGTACATTCATATAAGCCGGCATAACCCAAACTAATAGTCGAATAACCGCCATATAGCAGTTCATCGATAGTTTCTCCTTTATCTAAACGAGCTAATGCTCCATATTGCCAAAGAATAGGTGCCGCATCCGACTTCGTACCTTTCAGACGATTATGACGGCACATCAATGCTTTATGACATAGTTCTAGCCGTTCGTCAAAAATTTTCCAAAAAGATTCCATATCTCCCTTACTGGACAACGCTGCATCCACCAAGTTAATCGTAACAACCCCTTGATTAAACCGCCCATAGTATTTCGCCTTATTCGTTTTGGGATCTACATAAGGGGTAAGAAAACTCCGGCATCCCATGCAAGTATAACAATGACCGTCTCCGTTTTTATCGACTTTATTTTGAAGCATAATTTTTTCACTTATATAGTCTGGCACCATTCTTTTCGCAGTACATTTTGCAGCTAATTCCGTTAAATAAAAATAAGGTGTCCCTTTTTTCAAGTTATCTGGCTCCAATACATATATCAATTTGGGAAACGCCGGCGTAATCCACACACCGCTTTCATTTTTCACTCCTTGAATACGTTGCTGCAGCATTTCTTCGATAATCATTGCCAAATCTTCTTTTTCCCGTTCATTTCGTGCTTCATTCAAATACATAAACACGGTAACAAAAGGCGCTTGTCCATTGGTGGTCATCAAGGTAACCACCTGATACTGTATAGTCTGCACCCCCCTGCTAATTTCTTCAAGAAGCCTCTTATGAACAACTTTTTCTATTTTCTCAGCAGAGGTCTCTACTCCCAGTGTCATACATTCTTCCACAACACTTCTGCGAATTTTTTGTCTGCTGACATCCACAAAAGGTGCCAAATGAGTTAAGCTGATACTCTGTCCGCCATATTGACTGCTAGCTACTTGAGCAATAATCTGCGTCGCAATATTGCAAGCTGTAGAAAAGCTATGCGGACGATCAATTCGTGTACCACTTATAACCGTTCCCTGTTGCAGCATGTCTTCTAAATTGACCAAATCACAGTTGTGCATGTGCTGGGCATAGTAATCGGCATCATGAAAATGTATCATGCCTTCTTCATGGGCTTTTACTATATCTTTAGGAAGCATCAGCCGCATCGTTAGATCCTTGCTCACTTCTCCCGCCATATAATCACGCTGCACACTATTAACCGCAGGATTTTTATTAGAATTTTCTTGTTTTACATCTTCATTATTGCATTCAATCAAACTCAATATTTTATCGTCTGTCGTATTTCTAGTCCGTATAAGAGAATGAACATATCGGTATGTAATATATTTTCGTGCAACTTCAAACGCATTGTATCCCATGATTCCATTTTCCACATAATCCTGTATGTCTTCTACATTCATCGCATGTGGTATTTCACTGCATATATTTTCTACCTTTTCAGCAATACTGCTGATTTGCAAAGCATTTAATCGGTGTTTTTCATCTACAACAATATTGGCCTTGCCGATAGCTTTAATAATCTTGTCTACGTTGAAAACTTCTTCTGATCCATTACGTTTTATGATTTTCATCCTCTGACCCTCCAAACAAATATCATTATAACTTAACCTCTACTGCGTCTAACCTTTTCCGATATCACGAAGCCATAAAAAAGGACAGCACAAAAAATATATTTTCTGTTGTCTCAAAATGCCGTATTTTGTCCAAACAAATTTACTATTGAATTTACACGATCCATTGCTATAAAATTACAAATTAGTTAAAAGTACTCCGATATTCGGTTTTTTCAGTATAAGGCAATTGCACGGAATTGTCAATCATGATATACAATATATTCTATTATATATCATGATTATAATAATAACAATACTATATATAGTATTAGTTTAATATAGTATTAAGTTCTATCTTTACTTAGTATAAAAAACAGTGCAAAGGCTTATTCACTTCGTATATTTCACAAAATTCACTGAACATACATAAAAAAAAACGCTGAAAAAGGTTCGTTCCCTCAGCGCTCTTTTTATACCAGATTATATAATTTTATTTAAATCACGTGCTTGCAGCATTCTTATGGTCTCTTATATCGTTTTATACTTTACAAAGTTTCAGAGCAAACGCCCTGGCATGTGCTGCTTTCGTCTCATCCATAAATGCAGATTGATACCCTAAATGCCGTTCCGCCAGCATTCCCATATATTGGAGTTGGGAATGCCTGCAATATCTACGAATTCCTTCTTCAAACAGATCTGCCCCTTTTTCCGGTCGATATCCACAAGTCGTCACTATCGCCATTTTCTTGCCCACCCATAAAGACGGTCCTTTTCTTTCACCATAGTACATATTCATCCCATATACCATTCGATCCAACAAGGCTTTCATAGGAGGTGTACAATACCAAGAATAAATAGGAGTTGCTAAGATAATACAATCACTGCTCATGATCTGATCCGCCAAAAAAACTGCATCATCCTGAATAGTACAGGTAAATTTCGACCAATCTTCCTGACAAAATCGGCAAGCACGACATCCTGCAATTTTTTTATCATATAGCCATACCAAATCAACCTCATGTCCTGCATTCTTCAATGTTTCACAAAAAGGCTGCAGGCATTGCATTGTATTCCCATTTTTACGGGGGCTTCCCTGCAAAATTAAAAATTTCATATATTCCCTCTCATTAATTATACTGCATACCATTTCCAAATCAAAAATATACTCTTCCTATACAGGAGGATTATATGATTTTTTTAAATTTGTCAATAAATAAATTTTTTATTATATAATTTATTAAATCATTTTTCTTTACCTGTTGAATATTACCGGATAGTCTGTTTTCATCATCTTCTCTACTGAAACCATATTAAAAATTTTAAAATCAACAAAATGCACTACCCTGATTTTATATTATCAGTACTTTTTACCAACAATGCAATGTTTCGCATTTCGTCAGCAAACTCTTTTGTTCCATTAAAATTTTTCAACATGCTTTCCAAATCACTCTTATAATGGCCATATGCAGTATGCATGATAATAGCTGCACAAAAAGGCCGTGAAACATTAAGTTCAACGAAGTTGATAAGATCATGTTCCACTCTTCCGTCAATTAATATTTTTGTAAACTCTTCAATTGAATAGTCGAACTTACCAACTGAAATTTCCATTATAAAAGTATCTGCATCATTAGGAAAATATTTCTTATAGCATGTGTCGAAATCAGGAATATGATACATGAAATGCCGCCCTCCTGCAGAAAATTTGAAAAATAAAACCGCACAACCAGTATCTTCTTTTTTTTTTACAACTATAAGACATATGCTTTTACTCTATATTCTTTTTCAAAAATACTGTGTTTTCATAATATGGATATATCTAATAAAAATATTTAAAATACTATTATGGATGCCTTCCAAATAGAATTGTTTCAGATCAATAGTACATATTGCTCAAATATGTATAAGATACCTTTTGATTTATAGGTCTTTTCCATGTATCAAATAAAAACTTTTTACAGGCTTTCTATAAGACATATTCTTTATTTCTTTTTTACACTGCAGGCAATCATCCTACATATACCACATTTTTTTTTCCATTTCACTGAACTCAAACAAAACAGAAAAATCAATGTTGAGACCATTGGCAATATCAATCAATACAGCCACAGAAATATTATGATTATATTTTCCTCTTTCAATGCGTCCCAAAGCACTGGTACTTATGTGGGAAAACCCTGCGAGTTTTTCCTGTGTTAATCCATTCAGTTTACGGTAATAGACAATTTTTGCGCCGATTTGTTTAAATACAACTTCTTTACACACCCACACAGTGTCCCCCTTGTTTACAAAAATACTTATTATAATAATTAAAAATTATCACTCGAGCATCAAGTTTTCTTCATATAAATATTATCGCACAATTCAGTATTACTTTTATTACCTAGATAGTGCTCGTATCCACCTAAATGATAAAAACAACTCTATTAGGTTACTGCTAAGGCATCTCTGTATAATTTTATACATATAATGTTTCATAAAAGCAATAAATTATGATTATTTAATAATATTTAATGGTTGATAATTTATATATAAATAAAATTTATTTATATATTTTTTTACTTCTATATAAAAAAAATAGTAATGCATAAATATAAAAATCAGTCAGAGACATCATCCTAATTTCTCTGACTGATTTTTATGTAATATAGTCATCCCACAGGAATCGTAATATCATATTATTTAATTAATATATTCGACTATTCGACTCATTGGAATCATACACAAAGAAACTATGCATATGACATAGTCAGGTATCGCATATACGTACAAGTTGTGTTTTATTATGCAAAATCCATTGCGATCTTAAAACAGCAAATAAGATATATATTACTAGTATTATTGTAACTGCTCAGTACCTACTTTTAATTACGTAACCACAGACTTAATTCTTTTTTATTAAAAAGACAAGTGACTCCCACTAGGAAAACTGCGATGATTCCGCATCCCGGAAAACCCCAGCGTCCTCCTATATGCTGCATAAGTGTACCGGCATAAAAATTTCCGATTGGAGTCGATCCTTGATTTAAAAAAGAATATACACTCATTACTCTCCCTCGGTGCATATCATCCGAATTAAGTTGAAATATAGAATTCCCCATATTCATAAATACTAAATTAGAAAAACCAATACCCGCAATCAAAATAAAGGCTAATTCATAATTATGAACTGCCAGCATACTCACTTGTGCTGAGAGGGTAATCATAATGCTAATAATAAATAAATTTTTCTTTATACCTTTTGCTGCTCTTGCCGACATAAATATGGCACCAACCATTGCCCCTATTCCCATAGCACTCATTAGCGAAGTATATGCACCGCTTCCTCCTTGTAACACCTCATTGGCATATACTGGGACAACTACATCTAAATTCATGGCAAATGTACAAATAATCGCCATGAAAATGACATTAAATTTTAAATTTTTATTTCCTTTAATATATATAATGCCTTCCTTCATTTCCTGTAAAAGATGAAATTCTTTCATCCCATTATTTGTTTCTGCCGTTGTTTTAATACAAATCAAACTAAGTAAAACAGCAAAAAAACTAATACTGTTCAATAAAAAACAAACACCAACCCCGTACCGAACCATAATAAGCCCCGATAATACAGGACCTATTATCTTAGCTAAATTTGTAATTGTTGAATTTAAAGATATCGCATTCATCAGGTGATCACTGCCCACCAATTGAATAAAAAATGACTGTCTGGCCGGCATATCAAACGTCTGCACCATACCGAAAAAAGCACTTAATATCAAAACATATATATAATGAATATGCCCTGTATACATGAGCACCGTGAGGCAAACTGCCTGCATCATAAATAAAAACTGAGTAATGAGCAATACTTTCTTCTTTGCAATTCGTTCCACAATGGCCCCAGAAAATAATGCAAACACAAGCATGGGAGTAAACTGGCTCACCCCAATCAAACCCACTAAAAAGGGCGAATTAGTAAGTGTATATACCAACCATACCTGTGCCGTCCGCTGCATCCATGTTCCACATAAAGAAACACATTGTCCCAACCAAAAATACCGAAAATTTTTATATTGCAGCGAAGAAAATACATTTTTTATAAAAGCTGTTATAGAAAAAATCAAGATACGTTTCTCCTCCACCCCGGGAAATTCTTTGTCCAATTGAATAAAAATAAACCAATAGAAATATTATATACTGTTTTATACTGATAGTAGTATAAATTGTACAACTGTATCAAGTCAAATTAAATTTTTAACAACATAAAACATACTATAAAATACAACTTATAAGCAGTAAAAGGTGTTAATTAATAATTTCTATACTTTAATTTCAACTTTCAATAATCAAAAACACTTCTAAATTTTTTAAAGATCGGGTTACAATAATACTTCAAAATATCGAGACCACATTCTGCATAACTCAAAGTACAGCAACGCAATTAAAATTATTACATTATTACAATATATAATAAAAATATTTTTAAATTGACTTCACCAAGTCAAGAAAAATTTCAAATATATACATTCGGAATGTATTTTATTAGTATTATAATAAATGTTGGGGTAAGACCGCTATTACCGTTTGTCTTATCCATTTTTCATAAAAAGATAGACATAATTACATACATCCCATACAATCAAAACGATCAAATCCGATAGAAAGGATAATAAATTATGTCCCATTATTATAGAGAAGAAATATTTAAATCAGAAGAGGACTGCATTAAATACAGTAAATCCTCTTGAAACAAAGTTTTTACGTTAAGCTCTCTCGTCAAACATGTACCTGTCCCCACTGCCATTCCCACACAGGCCAAATTAAGGATTACCGCGAGCAGAAAATCTTGTTATCTTGGTTCAACAATGTCCCTGTTTATGCATTCTTTCGCAAACGACGCTTTCTATATCCGGTATGCAGTCATTCTTTCTATGCCCCCACACCATTGGTTCATCTCTGCCAACGACGCAATCAGTATCAACAATTAGCCATCCACGAATGTGCCCGCAAACAAAGTTTTACTGACATCGTCAAACCGATTTCATCTTTTTGTTACTACCGTCATTCGCTATTTTGACCATATTTACTACGGGAAAACCATTGTCTACTTTCTTTCCACATATCTGAAGCTCATAAAAGCTACTCAATTAACCGGGTGCCATACTCTGTTACACTCCTTTAAATACTGATTTGACGTCATCATCAATGCTATCTGGCTACACGCTTCCAACAATTTTATAGAAAAACATAACAATAAGATACAGGTATTAAACGTATCTGCTTTGGTATTCGAAACTTTAATCGTTTTGGAAACCGAATATTGTTTATGGATGCCTAGAGTCCAAAGAAAAAGAGGAACACTTTGGACAAGTGCGCCTCTATTAGTTGAATTATTGGGTTACCCCAACATTTGACATAGAATCTTTTTCTTTGTATAAATCATAGCACAACATATAAAAAAGAGATTACAGTAAATTTCATTCATCAGTACTGTAATCTCTTTTTCTCATCTAAAAAATTGACATATCAAATGCATTTATTTTTTCATTACTCTTGCTTTTCCATCTGTAACAATCTTATCATTTTGATTTGTCACCGTCGTCTTAAAAATAATACGATGTTTTGCATCATCTTTTTCAACACATTCAATAGTCGCAGTCAATGTATCTCCATATAAAACAGGTGCTAAAAAATTCAATTCCTGATTCATATAAATCGTATTAATCCCAGGAAGTTCTGTTCCCAACACCGCTGAAATTAATCCAGCTGAAATCATGCCATGAGCAATGCGCTGTTTGAATAGTGATTTTTTTGCAAATTCAGAATTTACATGAACCGGGTTAAAATCTCCTGTCACTCCGGCAAAAGCATAGACATCATATTCACTGATTGTCTTAGACAATGCCGCCGTATCTCCAATATGAATATCTTCGTATTTAACATCTTGTGCCATAACAAATTCCTCTCTTCCATAAAGTTATACTGCTACGTCATAAAAACCAAGTCCCATAGGTCCATCCAAAAAGATACGCGAATCCATTTCTTTTACATCGTTGATAATTGGCTGAAAATTCATTTGATCAAGGATATCCTTTTGAATATCAATACCTGGTGCCACTTCAGTTAATTCCATTCCTGCTGCAGTCAGACGAAATACTGCACGTTCCGTTACATACAATACCGACTGTCCAACGGTCATCGCATATGCGCCGCTAAATGTAATTTGCTCCACATGCTGACTAAATTTTTTATTTTTCCCTTCAGAAACAATAACCAGTTTTCCGTCTTTAATTTCCTCTTTCAGTCCTCCTGCAGTAAACGTTCCGCAAAAAATAACTTTTTTAGAACTTTGAGTAATATTAATAAAGCCCCCACATCCAGCTACACGTCCATTAAATTTACTTACATTAATATTGCCGGCTGCATCCGTCTCCGCCAAACCCAAGATAGCTAAATCCAATCCGCCCCCATCATAGAAATCAAATTGATATGGCTGATCTAATATAGCAGATGCATTAGCTGATGCACCAAAGCTGTTGCCACCGGCCGGAACACCCCCTATGGTGCCCGCTTCAGTAGTTAGAATAAGTTGATTCCCCACGCCTTCTTCCGTGGCGACAGATGAAACCCCTTCGGGCATCCCAATTCCGAGATTAACAACTGCATTAGGAATTAATTCCATAGCACAACGGCGGGCAATAATTTTACGATTGTCTAGTTTCATAGGAACCAAGGAATCCACCGGTACCCGTAAATCTCCATTCAATAATGGAGTAAAAGCATAATCCCAAGTCATAAGATGATCTTCTTGATCGGCTTTAACAACATAATCTACTAATACACCTGGAACTTTGACCATTTTAGGATCCAGTGTTCCGCGAGAAGCAACTTGTTTAACTTGAGCAATAACAATTCCACCGCAAGCCCTTGCCGCTTCAGCAATAGATAATATTTCACCGCTGCCTATTTCTTGTTCAGTTGTAATATTTCCGTCTTGATCTACTGTTGTACCTCTTATGATCGCCACATCAATTTTTACAGCTTTGTACCATAACCATTCTTCTCCGTTTAATTCAATAACTTCCACCAAATTTTCCGTTGTTTTTTTATTCAGCTTTCCGCCTTCCAATCGAGGATCCACAAATGTACCAAGACCAATCTTTGTAATAATTCCGGGTCTGCGGCCCGCTATGGATCTAAACAATTGTGATAACGTTCCCTGCGGAAAATTATACGCTTCAATTTTATTATTCATTGCCAAAGCTCCAATGCGGGGACTTAGATTAAAATGCCCCCCGATAACACGTTTCAGCAATCCTTCCTCTCCTAGGTGATTTAATCCGCGATCTTTACCATCACCTTGTCCTGCTGCAAATATAGATGTAAGATTTTTAGGACTCCCGGTTTCTAAAAAAGATTTTTTCATAGCTTTTAAAATCGCTTCCGGAACAAGTCCACCTACAAATCCGGAAGTTGCAATAGTCGCTCCGTCCGGAATATGTTTGACTGCTTCTAAGGCAGTTACAAATTTCGTCATAATAATGCCCTCCTATCTTTAATGTAAATCATTACATTTAATGAATACCTGTTACTGAATAAACCATAATAATAACAAAAACAGCAAAGGTTTTTAACAGTGTAATTGCAAATATATTTTTATATGAATCTCGATGTGTTAATCCACAAACAGCAAGCAGTGTAATAACTGCGCCATTATGAGGCAACGTATCTAACCCGCCGGAGGCCATGGAAGCCACGCGGTGAAGAATTTCCGGTCCCATGCCGATTTGCTGTGCCCAGGCCATCCATTGCTTAGACATTAATTCAAGTGCAATAGCCATACCACCGGATGCAGATCCCGTAATACCTGCTAAAGTAGTAACACTAACCGCTTCCGATACTAAGGGAGTCCCACCTATCTGGATACTCATTAATGCATGTGCAACATGTTGAAAACCAGGAAGCTGTGAAATAACATTGCCATAACCAACTTCTGAAGCTGTATTCATAATAGCTAGCAAAGAACCAATAGCTCCCGCATTTAACACTTTTGTAAGTGCATGCACATTTCTAACTTCTTTGCGCCCTATAAGCAATGCTAAGAAAATGCCGACTACAAGAGCTATAATCAACGCCCATATACTGGCTACATTTTTTACATCCCCCACAACGAGAGGAACACCTTTCATTTCTTTAAAGGCATCTAGGATAGCCGGATTCCAAACGACAAACTGAGTAACCAAGAAATTAACAATAAGTACCGCTAAAAGAGGAATACAGGCCATGAACCACGGAACCAACTGCAGTCCTTCATTTACTTCCGGTTCATTCAACTTATGCTTTCCATATCCTTCTCCCCTGGCAATGGCTGACTTTAAACACCGAGAGAGGTAGAAAAAACCACCAACATAAATAATTGCAGCTCCAAGAAGTCCAGCGACAGGTGCCGCATATAAATTGGTTCCAAAATATGCCGTAGGAATAATATTCTGAATTTGCGGAGTTCCCGGCAAACAATCCATTGTTGCTGTAAATGCGCCTAGTGCTATAATGGCCGGAACAAGACGCTTGGGATAATCAGCTTCTTTAAATAAAGCAGCCGCAAAAGGATATACTGCAAAAACCACAACAAACAAACTAACTCCACCGTAAGTCAACACACTGGCTGCAATTACTACTGAAATAATAGCTTTATTAGGATCTTTTCCCAATCCGTTAATAATAGCCTTGGCAATACTTTTAGCCAATCCGGTATCTTCCATTACTTTTCCAAAAATAGCTCCCAGCATAAAAATAGGGAAGAAAGCTTTGATATATGTAACAGCCTTGCCCATAAATAATTCCGTATAAGACGGCATAATCGCCAGTCCAGAAAGAGTAGCTGCCAATAAAGCCATAATAGGCGCCATCATAATTACAGAAAATCCCCGATATGCAAAAAAGATTAATCCCGCTAAACTAAGTACGATAACCAAAACGCTGATTTCCATAAGAGTCCACTTCCTTTCAATATACACAAATATTAGTGATTTTTTACAATAACCGCTAATAATAGTTCATTTTTTCACTTTTACATTCATCATAACATCTATTCTAAGCAAACTATTGATTAATCTTATAAAGTAATTTTTCAATTAAAATCATCCATGGTATAATTTTAATTTTTCATAAGAATCACAAAAATAGATTTTATGAATGCCTTGTGGGAATGTACTACTATATGCTGATAATATCATCTACATGCCACTAAGTAAAATGTGCATGCTTCATTAAAGCAATGAATTGATTTCATGGCTATAGTTTTTATCAGTATTTATATTCGTTTTTCATTCTAAAGCACTATGACATACTTTGTATTCATTACTATGATGAATTTATTTCACAAACAAGGAACCATGCTTATCAAATAGATTTTTTTTATATTTTTTAGCAATATATTGTTAAAAAAATCACTATCAATTTTTTATATGTTTTTTATAAAAAATTGATAGGCCGGACGTATATAGCCCTTTTTCTAAAAGTTACACTCCACATTTTTTAATTGTGAAAATTGTTTTTTATTTAAATATATGTGAATACACACTTATATACGTTTCAAGAAATCTGCTCTATAAAATTAAATTGAATTGAATTGACAATTTTTCTGATGAAATATTATCTGTATCAAAAAAATTGGTAATATAATCTTACCTCGCAAATGATGGTAAGTTTGACAATCGAATGTAAAAGAATGCTTCTTGTCATGTCAAAACACAAAAAAACTATTAAATATAGTTTTAATTTTTCAGTATATAATCAAAATAGGGCTGTCGCATGCAGTAATTTTTCACTGCTGTATACGACAGCCCTATTTTTTGTTTCTTCACTATCATTAAGATTCAATCACATATTGCCATAAAAAAGTACAACATAATAAACTCCCATAGCCACTAAAAAATCCGCTTTTTACAATAAGTAAGCCCGTAATTTGGTCGAAAAACCAATATCGCCCTTATTTTCTTCTTGTATTTTATGGTGCAGCTTAAGTATATTATGTGCATCGTTAATTATATCACCCTGTGGTGTTTCAGAGTTTTTTTGATTTCTTCATCTGCTATTTTTATTGATGTTTTTAAAATTTTTCGATATAGGGTAGTATCTATCTTTCGCTCGTATTCACTCTGACTGTTTTCATTAGCATGCTGTAATCTATGTGATCAAAAAGACCGACTATATTGAATTTAATTAGTCAAGGTATACTGAACATATGTATACGCTAAACTGGAATTATTCATGAATAGCATTCTTCTCCTTTGTTCTAAATGCGGTGGGCAGACCTGTGCTTAGTATATCAAAGGAAGGTTTGCTTTTTCTACGTACAGCGATAAGCTTCTAAAGCCACACGCATAGAATGTGGTTTTCAATACGACAATCAAAACTACCTGTATAACAGGTAGTTTGCTCTGCGGCTAGAAGCCTTATTACCTGCCTAGGCCGCAAGGGCCTATGGAAAATCCACCAACCGCACTACACTTACCTGCTGCCCCTCTCCGNGGGGCGCTTCTTATTTATAGGGGTTCCCCGTGAATGGATCTACCAGTTCTTTCAGTGTCATTTGGTCACACACCATATCTTCCTGTAACTGTTCTCGGATATATTGTGCTATTACCTTCTGATTTCTTCCCACTGTATCAACGTAGTATNCTTTACACCAAAATTTTCTGTTTCCGTATCGATATTTTAATTGCCCATGTCTTTCGAAAATGATCAGAGAGCTTTTTCCTTTCAACTATCCCACAAACGCAGATACGGACAACTTAGGTGGAATACTCACTAACATATGTATATGATCCCTACACGCATTAGCTTCCAGTATTTCTACATCTTTCCGGCTACATAATTCCCGTAAAATTTTTCCAATATCTTTTTTTAATTTCCCGTAAATCAATTGTCTACGGTACTTGGGTGCAAACACAAGATGATATTTACATCTCCATTTTGTATGTGCTAAACTTAAAGTGTCCATGGATAGCATTTTCCTCCTTTGCTCTAAGTACGGTTGGCGAACCTGTGCTTAGTATAGCAAAGGAGGTTTTGCTTTTTCTACCTATAGCTATAAGCTTTTAGAACCATACGCACAGCGTATGGTTTTCAATACGACAAAAAAACAACGAAGTAGTTGCTGACTACTTCGCTATAAAATCTATCTCATTTAAAGTCATACTAATTCTTTTAATATTGTTCTTTTTATTTATTTTGCAACATATCTAAGAAAAGCTGCATCGGTGATGTCACAAATTTATTTTTATGGTAAATAACCGTCGGTATCCACGGTATTGCTGGTCCTAAAAGCCCGACCGTCTTAACACGATTACTGCAGAATTTTTCAATAATAGGACGCGGTAATATAGTAATCCCCTGTCCATTTACAACTCCCTCGACCAAAAGATCCCATTGTGCCGATTCTCCCACTATTCGAGGAACAAATCCTGCCTTTTTACAAGAATTAATGATGACATCGTGAATCATATATTCATTTGTCAATATAAGAAATTTTTCATATTGTAGCCTTGAAATTCGAATCGTATCATATTTGATAAATCTATGATTAGGAGGCAAAATAAGCACTGCATCCGAATGCATAACAGGAACCTGTATAAAATCCATATCCACAAAAGGCTGAATCACGACGCCCATATCAATGGCCCCTTGCTTAACTAATGAATATAATCGATTTGCACCAATTTCCAATATTCGAAGCGTTATATCTGGATACAGAAAACGATACTGGCACAAAATAGGATATATCGCCGTAATGGTCACTGGTGGTATACCTAAATACAATACACCTCTTTTACTTTTCAACATAGAATGCAGCAATTCCGTTTCAGCCTTATAATTAGATATAATTTTCAAGGAACTATTATAAAAAATTTCCCCTTCTGAAGTAAGTCGAAATTTAGTAGCAGTTCTATCAATCAATGCTACATCATATTCTTTTTCCAATGTGCGAATCGCCTTACTAATTGTTGATTGGCTGATAAATAATTTCTCCGCAGCCTTGGTAAAGCTATTCTGTTGAACTAATTCGACAAAATATACAAAATGGTCCAAGTTCATAATAAACACCATCCTTTACTGCTATTTACATACAATAAAGTGTTTTCGTCTACATAGAAAAGAGGCTGCAGAAAATCCACTTTCTGCAGCAGTTTTAATAAAATTGTTGCAATACCTACGAAACATGACTATTATCTTTTTAATTAATTATACCACATAAAAGTGTCTTCAGACAAACGCAAATAGAGCATTCTTTAGCAGTCATTTTCTAAAACAATCAATATTTGCTGCCCTTGTTGTTTTTACAACATACTTATGTGCTTAAATGTGTTTATATAAATAAATAAGAATAACTGTCTAAAATATAATTATATGAAACGGAGGTATTTCTATGGGAAAAAAAATTACAGATAAAGTTACTTGGGTAGGTAAAATTGACTGGGAACTACAGCATTTTCATGGAAATGAATATTCAATTCATCATGGTTCATCCTACAATTCTTATCTTATTCAAGATCAAAAAAACGCTTTGATCGATACCGTATGGCAAGCGTTTGACAAAGAATTTGTAACTCGGTTACGTGAAGAAATAGATTTACATAAAATCGACTGTATCATCATGAATCATAACGAAATCGATCATAGTGGAGCTTTACCTGAATTGATGCGTATTATTCCCGATATACCTATTTATTGTACGGCAAAAGGAGAAGCTATTATCCGCGGGCATTATCATCAGAACTGGAATTTTATCCAAGTGAAAACAGGGGATACCTTGAGTTTAGGAGATAGTAAACTTACCTTCATAGAAGCCCCCATGCTGCACTGGCCAGACACTATGTTCACCTATATGTCCTCGGACAATATTCTCTTCTCAAATGATGGTTTTGGCCAACATTATGCAACAGAATCCTTGTTTAATGATTGTATCGATCAAAGCGAATTATATGCAGAAGCTGTAAAATATTACGCTAATATTTTAAATTTGTACTCTCCTATGGTGACTCGGAAAATCAAAGAAATTTTGGCATTACACGTACCTGTATCTATGATTTGTCCCAGTCATGGCGTTATCTGGAAAAATAATCCAATGCAAATTGTCGAGCAATACTTAAAATGGGCTGATGCCTATCAGGAAAATCAGATTACTATTATTTACGATACCATGTGGAATTCCACTCGCAAAATGGCCGAAGCCATAGCGCAGGGAATAGAGCTTCAAGATTCGTCAATAAGAATAAAATTAATGAATTGCAGCAAAGAAGACAAAAATGATATTATCACAGAAATCTTTCGCTCTAAAGGAATTTTAGTCGGATCCCCTACTATAAATTATGGTTTTACCTATGCAATTGGCGGTATATTAGAAATGATCAAGGGACTTAAATTCAAGCAGAAAAAAGCTGCCGCTTTTGGAAGCTATGGCTGGAGCGGAGAGGCTGTCGGAAAAATAAAAGAAGAACTGGAAAAGTGCGGCTTTGGAATCGTTCATGAAGGCCATAAAACGCTTTGGGTTCCAGATAGAACAGAAATACAATCTTGTCAAGAATTTGGCAAACAATTCGTTGACGCTTTAAAAATTTAAAAACATGTAATATAATAACATCCTGTATTGGTACAACGAAAAACACATCGGCATATATTGCCGATGTGTTTTTCGTTGTGCGCTGTGTCAGCTTTAACTAATAGAATAATGGTATCATAGCATACATTTATTTTGTTTCCGTATCGTTTTAGGCATAATTTTATATTGCTTACACATACGATAAAATGTAGCTCTGCTGACCCCCAATGAATTAGCTGCCGCTTCAATAGAACCGCTGCCAGTTTGTAAGACATATATAATTTTTTCTCGTTCTTGAGTTAAGCTGAATTCCTGTTCTTCTATAGTACTATGTGTTTCATCCATTATATAAGAAAAATCTTTTTGAGATATACAGTTGGAACTGCATATATAAAATACTCGCTCTATAATGTTTTGCAATTCACGTATATTTCCTGGCCACGAATATTTTTTTAATATTTCAAAAAAACTAGCAGCTACATTTTTTCTTTTATAAGGGTATCGCCGATTAAGCCGTTCAAAAAATTGTTTTGCACAAAAAGAAATATCTGACGGTCTTTCTCGTAAGGGCGGAACACATAAAGGTAATACATTCAAGCGAAAATATAAATCATCCCGGAAATGTCCCAATCCAACCTCCCGATATAAATTACGATTTGTTGCAGCAATAATTCTCACATCTAACCGTTTTTCTTCCTTACCTCCAATTCTCCGAATACACAACGTTTCTACAGCTCTTAATAATTTTGCCTGAAATTCCAACGGCATTTCCCCGATTTCATCTAAAAATAAAGTACCATGATTGGCTAATTCAAATTTTCCCGGGTTTCCTTCTTTTAATGCACCTGTAAATGCGCCTTTCTCATAACCGAATAATTCACTTTCAATTAAATCTCTTGGCAAAGAAGCACAGTTGATTGCTACGAAAGGCCCCCTACTGCGTTGACTGTTATTATGAATAGATTGGGCAAATAATTCTTTTCCGGTACCACTTTCTCCTTCAATTAAAATATTTCCATCACATTGTGCATATTTTTGTGCAAGGGTTATCACATGCTGCATCACAGGATCTTGTGTATAAATATCGTCAAAAGTATATTTAGCCTGATTGCCTGACATTTTATTAACAGATTGAATGAGTTTTTCTTGTTTTTGCAACGCAATCGTATACGTACGTCCACTGGAACTCATGGCCGATGAAATAGAAACACTGCAATGAATGGCACTTTGTTTTGTAAGGAAACGTACATCAGTCATAAAAAGAGGTTCTTTATGATTCCAGTCTGCCACCATTTTCCAGTCTAAGTCAGGCAAAAGCTTTCTAAAATCAACAGCAGCTATTTGCGGCAAGAATAGTGATAATGTTTGTTTTGCCGTTAGATTTAACCAAATAGGAAAAAAGTTATCGTTCAGCAAAATAATACTTTCATGACTGCTGTTTAATGCAGTACGCATAAGGAGCGAATTATGCACACTGGACATCATATTTTCAATGCTGAATGCTCCCGCCACGGCTAACGCTAAAGTATGTGGATGTGCTTCTTCCGCATTTCCTGAAATATCCAAAACACCGATACTGCGGCCATCGAGGCCATGAATAGGCGCGGCAGAACATGTCCAATTGTGATGGGGAACGCAATAATGTTCTGCTCCGCTGATTTGAATAGGCATATTATTATCCAAGGCTATCCCAATAGCATTGCTGCCTACTTCCAGGGTATTCCAAGACGTCCCTTCTGAAAAAACCAGTTCCTGTGATCTTTTTTGTATAGAATCATCGCCTATCGTTTTTAAAATAGTTCCTTGTTCATCTGTTAGTACTAATAAAAAATGAGATTTTTTAACAATTTCATATACACTTTGCATGATGGGAATGGCAATTTCCAATAAGGATTGATGTTGTATAAGAATGCGCTTAAAATCGTTCCCTTCAATGTGCTTTCCTCTTCCGCTCCACGGGTCTACACCATATTGTCTGCATCGCTTCCAAGATTTAGCTACTGCAGGTTGTACACGCTCATCTAACTCTCCCTTAACAATAAATTGTTCCCACATTTTTTTTAATCCATCAAGATTCATATAACACACTCCCTCCAAATAAAATACAATCAAGGGCTCTTTGTCTTATAATACACATAATTTGCTGGATTGCTTATTTGTTAAAATTTATTTTATATTTTACTTTATATCCGCTTTAATTATATCATATACGCATATTAATTATATTAAATATGTATATATTGTATTGTTTATTCAATTATAATACAATCTGCGTAGATAGAGTACAATTAAGTTCGCAAAAGTAAAAAAAGGAAAAAGCCATCAAAACTCCGAAAAGGTAAGTAGCGAGCAAACCAATAAGGAGTGAACAAATGATGGCTTACCTAAATTCTACCGTNTCTTTTGAAAAAATGCTAATGAAATTTATATCAGAGGAAGATCCGATGCAATCTATGCTCAAATGGCTCTGTGAACGTCTAATGGAAGCTGAAGTAGAAAGTAAGCTTTGTGCCGAGAAATCAGAACGGAACAAGGAACGCCAGGGATACCGATCAGGCTACCTGCTTGAAGTACCAGTAAGTTATCTTACATAATCCGTATAAAATCTCGTGAGAGGCCATCAGGCGACATCGGTCTAAACGAACTGAAAAGCCGTTTGCCTAAAAAACAAAAATGGTCTTTGTACGGGTATATAAAGCCGTATTTACTTGGAACCGTGGCAACGGTCCTCGTCGGCTTCTTTTCGATAGAGCCGTCGTAAAATGATCCGTGGAAATACCCGCAGTCTATGCTGGGTCGGGTATGAACAAGAGATTTGGAGCAAAAGAAAAATCGACTAGGTTTATGAAAATTGCATATCAACGCCGTCTGAAGAAGGTATGTACCCGAGAGCGTTCGAATTTTAAATAAAAACACAAACAAGAAGATATATAATACAAAGGTCACTGCTGATCATGCCGGGTATAAAATTGGGGAAACTAATAGTCTGCTTATGCGAGTATAATTAATAACGGTAAGATGGGTTTCCTTGGCCTATACCACCGAAGATCAAAAGCTGATATGCTTCTTGCGAAGATGAACAAGCAAATTTAGGAATCATTAAACGGACTTTGAACCTACGCATCTCTTACTAAGCTACGGGATCGCAAAACCCAATTAAATAGCTAAAACGGCCCAACTTCCTGGGTACTGCATCCGAAGGGACTTAATGTAAGTACTCTCGCGAAGCCTTGCAAAAAAAAACCGAAGATGTTTCTTCCCTATCAATAGCAGCGTAAAGACTAAAATCCTTGGTAGCTTTCTTATCGTAACAACCTGTAAGAAAAACACCGTTTGCGCCGCTTCGCGCCATC